>SMVA01154724.1_pt1 | contig 17520 bp, 17 predicted proteins | sample 2456451 | NCBI WGS metagenome assembly SMVA01 (sample SAMN11095933, study PRJNA526329) | marine sediment metagenome | biome: Marine sediment; feature: Surficial sediment; material: Deep marine sediment; isolation source: Hadal surficial sediment | place: Pacific Ocean | collected 2014-05 | depth...
CGAGATGCCCGCCACCGGGGTGCGCACCAGGGTACCGCCGCTGCTGATCAACATGACCTCGTCGTCGTCGTTGACCTGGATCGCCCCGACCATGCGGCCGTTGCGCTCGGTTGTCTGAATACCGATGACGCCCTGCCCCCCGCGCCCGTGCAGCGGAAAATCATCCAGCGGGGTGCGCTTGCCGAAACCGTTCTCGGTCGCGGTCAGCACATTGATGCCGGCGCTGGAGCCGTCGATGATCAGCAGCGCGATCAGCTCCTGATCGCCGGTTAGCTTGATGCCGCGAACGCCGGATGCCGTGCGGCCCATCGGCCGAACCTTGTCCTCGTGGAACCGCGCCGCCTTGCCCGAGCTCGCGAACAAGACGATATCGCAATCGCCGTCGGTTATCGCCACGTTAACGAGCCGGTCGTCGCCACGCAGATCGACGGCGATGATACCGTTGGTTCGCGGCCGCGAAAATGCGTCGAGGCTGGTCTTCTTGACCGTGCCCGCACTCGTCGCCATGAATACGAACTTGTCCGAATCGAACGCCTGCACGGGCAAGACCGCGTTGACGCGCTCGCCGTCATCCAGCGGCAGCAGGTTGACCATCGGCCGACCGCGCGCGACCCGGCTCGCGCGTGGCACGCGATAGACCTTGAGCCAGAACACCCGACCCCGACTCGTGAAACACAGCAGCGTATCGTGGCTGTTCGCGACGAACAGCTTGTCGATGAAATCCTCGTCCTTGACCTTGGCCGCCGAACGACCGCGGCCACCGCGCCGCTGGGCCTGATAGCTATCGAGACTCTGCGCCTTGGCGTAACCGCCATGCGAGATCGTCACAACGAGGTCCTCTATGGGGATCAGGTCCTCGATGGTCAGCTCATCCTGCAGTTCCACGATCTCGGTGCGGCGCTCGTCGCCGTAACGTTCGCGGATGTCGTCGAGCTCGCTGCGAATGACGACGATGAGCTTGTCCGGGTCGCTCAAGATATCAGAATATTCTTTAATATTCTCCAATATCTGATTGTATTCATTGATTATTTTATCGCGCTCCAGGCCGGTCAGGCGATGCAGCCTGAGGTCGAGGATGGCTTGCGCCTGAATCGGCGACAGGTGGTAGTGACCCGCTTCCGAAACCCCGTACGCGCCCTCCAGCGAGTCGGGCCGCGTGCTGACGTCACCGGCCGCAGCCAGCATGCCGGTCACGGTGCCGGGCGGCCACGGCCGCTCGACGAGCGCATCGCGCGCCACCGCGGGCGATGCCGATTGCTTGATGACTTCGATGACGGCATCGATGTTGGCCAGCGCCACGGCTTGCCCTTCGAGCACATGGGCACGCTCGCGCGCCTTGCGCAGTTCGTAGATCGTCCGACGTGTGACGATCTCGCGGCGGTGCTTGACGAACGCTTCCAGGATTTCCTTGAGATTCAACAAGCGCGGCTGGCCATCGCGCAACGCGACCATATTGATGCCGAACACGCTCTCGAGCTGGGTGTGCTTGTACAGGTTGTTCAGCACCACCTCCGAATTCTCACCCCGGCGCAACTCGATGACCACGCGCATGCCGTCCTTGTCCGACTCGTCGCGCAGTTCGGTGATGCCCTCAACCTTCTTGTCGCGGACCAGCTCGGCGATCTTCTCGATCAGCCGGGCCTTGTTCACCTGGTACGGCAGCTCCGTGACGATGAGCGCTTCCTTGCCGCGGCTATCCATGGTCTCCGTGTTGGTGCGAGCACGCATGTACACGCGACCACGCCCGGTCATGTACGCGGCGTAGATCCCCTGAGCGCCGTTGATGATGCCGGCCGTCGGGAAATCCGGGCCCGGCATCTTCGTCATGAGATCCCGGATCGAGATATCCGGATCGTCGATCAGCGCGAATACCGCGTCGATGACCTCGCACAGGTTGTGCGGCGGGATGTTCGTCGCCATGCCCACGGCGATACCCGATGAGCCGTTGACCAGCAGGTTCGGAATACGCGTCGGCAGGACGTTCGGCTCCGATTCCGAGCCGTCGTAGTTGTCGGAGAAATCGACCGTCTCCTTGTCGATGTCCGCGAGCAGCTCGCTGGCGATGCGCGCCATCCGGACTTCGGTGTAACGCATGGCGGCCGGTGCATCGCCATCGACCGAGCCGAAATTACCCTGGCCATCGACCAGCAGGTAGCGCATCGAGAACGGCTGGGCCATGCGAACGATCGTGTCGTAAACCGCCGTATCGCCGTGCGGGTGGTACTTGCCGATAACGTCGCCCACGACGCGCGCCGACTTCTTGTAGGACTTGTTGTACTCGTTGCCGAGCTCGCGCATGGCGTGCAGAACGCGCCGGTGAACGGGTTTCAGGCCATCGCGAACATCGGGCAAGGCCCGGCCCACGATGACACTCATCGCGTAATCCAGGTACGACTGCCGCATCTCGTCTTCGAGATTGACAGGCACTACTTCGTGAGCCGCTTCAACCATCGGTAGTTAAAATCTGTGTGAGCCTGTTGAACTGGGCAAAACGGCCGCATCGCCTCGTCGTTCGATCACGCTGCCAACCCCGACCGTGTTCTGCCGAATATCGCGCCAGATATGTTCGTTTCGTTTGTTTCCAGAGCCGTTCGACCCGCGCCTTCACCGTTGGCAATTCGAGACGATAATGGGCCAAAATCAAGCGCGTATCCTAACACAGCGAGCTGCCCTACCCCAGCGTCACGACCGTCCGGCCAGGGTATTGACGAGGGTATAGACGCGGGTTAATCGGGGGCCATCCCGATTTGACTGCCGATACCGATCAGGCATTATCCACTGGCCCGCGGCCACCCATGCCGGCAATGAACAGCAACGATTCAGACGAAGGATCAGTGACGCCCACGGACGATGGAACAGGTCGATCTCATCATCAACGCAGACTGGATCGTGCCTGTCGAACCACGCGGCGCCGTGTACCACGGGCATGCGCTGGTCATCCATGAAGGCCGCATCACGGCCCTGCCCACCCAGGCCGAAGCGCGTGAGACCTACGCGGCCGCCACCGTAGTGGACCGGCCGAACCATGTCCTGCTGCCCGGCCTGATCAATGCCCACACGCACGCGGCCATGACGCTGTTTCGGGGCATGGCCGATGACATGCCGCTCGAGGAGTGGCTCAGCCAACACATCTGGCCGGCCGAGGCGCGCTGGGCAGGTCCGGAGTTCGTCCGGGACGGCACCGAACTCGCCATCTGTGAAATGCTCCTCGGCGGCACGACGTGCTTCCAGGACATGTACTTTTTTCCGGATGTCGTTGGCGAGGTTGCGATCGAACGGTCCATCCGCGCCGTCATCGGCATGATCGTCATCGAGACGCCGACCCTCTGGGCGCAAACCATCGAGGAGTACCTGGACAAGGGTCTCGCCGCAGGTGACCGGTTCCGCGACAACCCGCTCGTGCACGCGACCTTCGCGCCGCATGCAACCTACACCGTCGGGGACGATGCCTTCGAACGCATCCGGGTGCTCGCGGACGAACTCGACACGCAGATTCACCTGCATGTTCACGAGACTGCCGATGAAGTCGCGGCCGCCTGGAAGCAGAGTCAGCAGCGGCCCCTCGCCCGCCTCGATGACCTCGGGCTCGTGACCGCGCAGCTGACCGCCGTGCACATGACCCAACTCGAGGACGCGGAAATCGACCTGCTCGCCGAGCGCGGTACCCATGTCGTGCACTGCCCGGAATCGAACCTGAAACTGGCCAGCGGTTTCTGCCCGGTCGACAAGCTGAGCCGCGCCGGCGTCAATGTAGCGCTCGGCACGGACGGCGCGAGCAGCAACAACGACCTCGACATGTTCAGCGAGATGCGCACCGCCGCACTGCTCGCCAAAGGCGTCGCCGGGGATGCAGCTGCCGTGCCCGCCGAGGATGCCCTGCAGATGGCGACCTTAAATGGCGCCCGTGCGTTGGGGCTGGCCGGCTCGATCGGCTCGCTCGCGCCGGGCAAGTTCGCCGATGTCATCAGCGTCGACTTCAACGTGGCGAGCTGCCAGCCGGTCCACCACCCGATCTCGCAGCTCGTGTACTCGACCAGCCGCGATCAGGTCGCCGATGTCTGGGTAGCCGGAAACGCGGTCGTCACCGGCGGTCGGCTGGCGAACGACGACCAGGCGGATGTGCTGGAGCGAGCTCGAGCGTGGCAACGCCGGCTGATCGGGGACGAAGACTGACATGGCTGACGCGCACACCACCAATGTCGATCCGGCTGAGATCAGCAAATTCAACGCGCTGGCGAGCCGCTGGTGGGATCCGGCCGGCGAGTTCAAACCACTGCACCAGATGAACCCGGTACGCATCGGTTATATCGACGCCCGCGCGCCACTCGCCGGCCGCGCCTGCCTCGATGTGGGTTGCGGCGGCGGCATCCTGAGCGAGGGCATGGCCGAGTACGGCGCGTCCGTCACCGGCATCGACCTCGCCCCGGCCTCGCTGGCCGTCGCGAGACTCCACCTGGCCGAATCCGGCCACGCTATCCGCTATCTTGAGATCTCGGCCGACACGCTGCTGGTCGATGAGGCGGAGCAGTTCGATACCGTCACGTGCCTCGAAGTCCTCGAGCACGTCCCGGACCCGGCGCAGCTGGTCGCCTGCTGTGCCGGCCTCGTCAGGCCGGGTGGCGACGTGTTCTTCTCGACGATCAATCGCAACCCGAAGTCATTCGTAACCGCCATCGTCGGCGCCGAGTACCTCCTCGGTCTGCTGCCCCGGGGCACCCACGAATACGCGAAGTTCATTCAGCCGGCCGAACTCGACGAATGGGGTCGCACCGCCGGCCTCGAGCTGGCCGACGTGACCGGGCTGCACTACGCGCCGTTCAGTGGAACCTTCACGCTGGGCGGCGGCGTCGACGTGAACTACCTTGCGCATTTCAGAAAGCCGCGGGGCGACTGAACCGCCATGCCGAGCGCGCCGCCGTACGCCGCCGTCCTGTTCGATCTCGACGGGACGCTGCTGGACACCGCGCCGGATATGATCGCGGCGCTCGACGCGCTGATGGCCGAACAAGGCCATGGGCCGGTCGACTTTGCCCGTGCCCGACTCCACGTCTCCAAAGGGGCCCTGGGCCTGATCGACCTCGCATTCGGCACGCTCGGCATCGAGTTGACGCAGGCTCACCGGGTGAGCCTGCGCGGCCGGTATCTTGAACTCTATGCGACCCATCTCTGCCAGGCGACGACGCTCTTCGACGGCATGGCCGACGTACTTGCGCGCCTCGAGGACGCGGGCCTGGACTGGGGCATCGTCACCAACAAGCCCGGTTTCCTGGCCGAACCGCTGCTGGCTCAGCTGGGGCTGTTATCGCGCTGCGCTGTGCTCGTCAGCGGCGACACGCTGCCGGAGCGCAAGCCGCACCCGCAGCCGCTGCTGCATGCGGCCGGGCGGATCGGCGTGAGCCCTGAGCGCAGCGTTTATGTCGGCGACGACACGCGGGACATCGAGGCCGGCAACGCCGCCGGCATGACGACGGTCGCGGCCGCGTACGGATTCATTCCGCCGGGCGACGATCCCGCACGCTGGCCGGCGGATCACCGGATCGAGCGCCCGATCGATTTGTTGGCGCTGCCCGGGTTCGATACTCTTGGGTCAACATGATTGACGCACCGGCCATCGTAATCGTTCTGCTCGCACTCACCATCGGCGTCGCACTCGGGGCCCTCGGGTACGCGGCGTGGCGCCGGGGTCACCAGGCCGCCCTGGAATCCGAGCTGGCGGCCGCGCGCGGCGAACTCAAGTCGCAACAGGCCATCGAGCAGGAGCGTCAACAGACAATGCAGCAGACCGAAGCACGCCTCGCCGCGTCCTTCGCGAAACTGGCCAGCGAGAAATTCAACGCCCACAGCGAGAGCTTCCTGCGGCTCGCCAAGCAGAGCCTCGGCGCACACCAGGAACGCGCCAAGTCAGACCTCGGCGAAAAAGAACAGGCCATCGCGCGCTTGATCAAACCGATCCAGGAGGCGCTCGACAAGACCCACAAGCAGATCGGTGAAATCGAGAAGTCACGACACGAAGCCTTCGGCGGTATCCGGGAACAGCTGAAATCCATGGCCGCGAGCCAGGAGGCGCTGCAGGGCGAGACCCGCAACCTCGTCACGGCGTTGCGTCGCCCGGAGGTGCGGGGCCAATGGGGTGAGCTGACGCTGCGCCGCGTGGCCGAGTTGGCCGGCATGGTCAAACACTGCGACTTCATCGAGCAGGTTCACAAGGAGACCGAAGACGGCGCCGTGCGGCCCGACATGATCGTGCGCCTGCCCGGCCAGGGCACGATCGTCATCGATGCCAAAACGCCCCTCGATGCGTACCTGACCGCGATCGACGCCGAAGACGATCAGGCCCGGAAGACTGCTTTGCAACGCCATGCCCGCAAGGTCGCCGAGCGCGTCCGCGAGCTTGCCAGCAAGGCGTACTGGTCGCAGTTCGATGAGAGCCCGCAGTTCGTGATCCTGTTTATCCCGGGCGACCAGTTCCTGGCCGCGGCGATGGACGAGAACCCGATGCTGCATGACGAAGCCTTGCGCCAGAAAATCATCATCGCGACGCCGACGAGCCTGATCGCCCTGCTGAAGACCATCGCCTACGGCTGGCGACAAGTCCAGCTGGCCGAGAATGCCGAACAGATCAAGCGCCTCGCTCAGGATTTGTACGATCGTCTGAGCACCTTTACGGGGCATCTCGCCCGACTCGGCAAGCAGCTCGAGAGCAGCGTCAAGGCCTACAACAGCGCCGTCGGGTCGATGGAGCGCAAGGTGTTACCGGGCGCACGCAAGTTCGTCGAACTCGGGGTACAGGCCAGGCAGGAAATTGAGCCACTGAATGAAATCGAGACCGCAACCCGCGAGATCGAAGACTTGTCCGACGACGGGGCGCCCGGTGCACCCGGGGTGACTCACGAACCCACGATCACGGCCATTGATGTCCAACCGATCGAGACCGAGCCCACCAACATCGAACGCACCGACCTCGAGCCCGACAACATCAAACCCGGAGACATCGAGTCCCGGGAAGGGCAGCCGGACCACGACGACCCGATCCGACCGAACTAGTCTCCCGCACAACGGCGGCCGACGCGCGCCCGCCAAACCGCTACTATTCGGCCCCAGCATGATCCACTTCGATCCCAGACACTACGCGCCCGCGCTCGACCTGCTTAAGGACCGCGTGATCCTCGTCACCGGTGCCGGCAGCGGCATCGGCCGGGCGGCGGCGCTGGCATTCGCACGACACGGCGCCGCGGTCGGCCTGCTGGGTCGCACGCTCAGCAAGCTCGAATCCGTCTATGACGAGATTGTCAGCGCCGACCTGCCCGAGCCGTTCATCGCGCGAATGAACCTGCTCAAGTCGCAAGGCCCGGACTACCAGCAGCTCGCCGCAAGCATCGACGATGCCTACGGACGACTCGACGGACTGCTGCACAACGCGGGCTTGCTGGGCCCGATGTCCCCGATCGAACATCACGACGTCGACCTGTGGAGCGAAGTCATGCACGTCAACCTGACCGTGCCCTTCGTCATGACGCAGGTACTGCTGCCGCTGTTGCAGCAATCGGAAGACGCATCGGTGCTGTTCACGTCCAGCGGCGTCGGCCGCAAGGGACGCGCGTTCTGGGGCGGCTATGCCGTATCGAAATTCGGCATCGAAGGCCTGTCGCAGGTGCTCGCCGACGAGACCGAGACCGAAGGTCGCATCCGCGTGAACTGCGTAAACCCCGGGCGCACGCGCACGTCGATGCGTGCCGCAGCCTACCCGGGCGAGGACCCGGCGACCCTGCCGGCGCCGGAGGAGATTCTCGCGCCATACCTCTATCTGCTCGGCCCCGACAGCCGCGGCGTCACGGGCCAGAGCCTGGACGCGCAGTAACGCGGGTCGCATCAGTTTGAATACTAGACGCTCGCTAACCAGGCCTCGGCTTCTGCCTTCTCATCCGGATCGAACGCCTTGATTTTGAGGCCGGGAATCAGAGCGCCCTCGATCTCGCTTATTTTCTTAATCCAGGCTTTATCGGCCAGTACGGCTGCCCGGTCGAAGTTTCCGATGAGCCTGAACAATTCGGGAAGGCGTGCCAATTCGACGCGGATGGCTCCGAGTGTTGGAAATTTAAAATCCCCTATTCGATACAACATTCGCCCGTGCTCGATCCCTTCAGCTTTGCTGATCAACTGATCAAGCGCGATCTTCATCTCGTCGCTGTCCAGCTTCCCGCTGAGTTCAATATCTATGCGGTTGGGGCCATTGGGTGTTACGCGGAACATGGGGGGTTCTCCTGTTCGGTTCGGCTCTCTCGGCGATCTGTATATCGATATTTTCCTGATCTTCCTAGAGCGTCCGTAACGCCTGATCCAGGTCGGCAATCATATCGGATGCATTCTCGATGCCGACCGAGAGTCGCAGCATGGATGGCGTAATTCCCAGACGAATTTTGACATCATCCGGCACATCCGCGTGGGTCATCGAATAGGGGTGCTGCATAAGGCTCTCCGTGCCACCAAGACTCACGGCCAACTTGATTAATTGCAAAGCGTCGAGAACCGCGAAGGCTTCCTTTTCGCCACCCACGATATCGAACGCGAAGGTCGCACCGGCCGCCGTGCACTGACGAGTGTACAGATCGAAAGCCGGCATCCCGGGAGTCAGGAAACCAAGATAATGAACGAATTCAACTTTCGGATGGGCCTGCAGATAGGCCGCGAGTTCTTTGGCGTTGTCCGACGCGGCGTTCATTCGCAGTTTCAGCGTCTCAAGAGAACGCAATATCAGCCAGGTCGATTGTGGGTCGCACATGGTTCCCAGAATCGTTCGCATACCGCGAATCGAGGCGACCATACTTTCATTGCCCACGACGGCGCCGGCTACCACATCCGAATGTCCCGCCACATATTTCGTCAGCGAATAGATCACCAGATCTGCGCCGTGATCCAGCGGGTGTTGGAACAAGGGCCCCAGGAACGTGTTATCCACGATGACCGGCGGGCGATGCCCGGTCTCAGCCTCGACCTTTTTCGCCGCATCCGCCGCCGCCCTTATATCAACCAGTCCGTTCGTAGGATTGGCTGGAGTTTCGATATAGATGGCGCCGACTCGTCCTTTTCCCAGCGCGCGTTCCAGAGCCGGAAGCAGTGTTGGACCTTCTATCGACGCCTCAAATGCTTCCGAGACGATTCCAAACTGCGGCAAAATATTGCGGATCAAGAATTCGGTGCCGCCATAGATCGGGGCGGAGTGCAGAATCACGTCGCCCGGACGCAGGAAAGTCCAGAGTGACGTTGAAATTGCTGCCATGCCCGATGAGAAACTCAGGGCATCTTCAGCGGACTCCCAAAGCGCAAGACGGTCTTCCAAAACCTCAAAATCGGGGTTATTGATGCGTGAATAGATCAGACCCGGGTCTTCGTGAGGTCTGGCTTTTCGCTTGCCGTAGGCGACCGCAAAAAAATCCTTACCATCTTGCGCATTCTTGAAAACAAATGTCGACGTCTGAAAGATCGGGGTCTTGAGCGCGCCCTCGGACAGATGTGGATCGTAGCCATAACCCATCATCTGCGTTTCAGGGTGCAGCTTGTGGTCCCCGATGTGAGTAAGTCGATATTTCCTGGTCATGGCAGCCCCTGGGTCGGTCAGTCTAAACGCATACTTAATTCCGGCGATACTCTACGGGTCTTGAAGCGCACTCCATTCGCTCACACCAAGATTAAGTGAACGGCCCCCGGATTTCTAATCTTCTAACGCTCGCGAAAATAGCCACATTGATCGCGCAACGCGCACTGCGTGCACGCCGGCTGAGGCCCGCAGATCGCCTGCCCATGCAGCACGATAGCGGCATGCAGAGCGGGCAAATCGATCCGCTCGCAGTGCAACTCCCCTTCGACGTGGTGCCGGCACGCCTCGTAGCTGCGAAGCACCGACTGCGGCACGCACCCCATGCGCCCGAGCCACGTGCGCGCGTACTTGTCGGCGATGAACTGCTGACGATCGAACGCGTAACACAGGATCGCATCGGCGGTCTCATAGCCGATACCATGCACACCGAGCAATGCGTGACGGAGCCGAACGGTCTCGATGCCCGCCAATCTGCGCAGGTTTCCGACCCCGCCAGCCCAGGCCGCCATCGCCTGCAGCCGGCGTGTTTTCACGCTTTGGCAGCCCGCCGGGCGGATCAGTGCCGCCAGGTCCGCAGGGTCTAACGTTGAAATTACGCCGGCGTTCAGAGCGCCTGCACCGCGCAATGCGCGCATCGCCGCAGCGACATTCGCCCAACGCGTGTTCTGCACGAGCACCGCGCCGACCATGACCTCGAAGCGCGTCCGCGCGGGCCACCAACCGTCTACTTCGTAGATGTCGATCAGGCGGCGACAGGCCGCGATGAGCGGTGCCACCTGACGCGAGCCGGCTTGCCGGGTCACTCCGCTGCGGGCAATTCGAGCCTGCCGGCTGCGTACAGGGCCTCGAGTTCACCGACTTTCAGGAACCGGGTCTTGCCGGCGCTGAGCGAACGCGGAAGCTTGATCGGGCCGTAGCGTGTGCGGATGAGACGGCTGACCCGATAGCCCAGCGCCTCCCAGAGACGGCGAACGATCCGGTTGCGACCCTCGCTGACAACCACCCGGTACCAGCGATTGGAGCCTTCACCGCCGGAAAACTGCAACTCGTCGAAACGCGCCGTCCCGTCCTCGAGTTCGATTCCGCTGCGGAGTTTCTGCAGGGCCTTGTCCGTCACGTCGCCCAACACGCGCACCGAATACTCGCGATGCACCTCGGAGGACGGATGCATCAGGACGTTGGCCAGGTTGCCATCGGTCGTCAGCAGCAACAGGCCGGACGTCGTGAAGTCGAGACGGCCGATGCCGATCCACCGCCCCTGCGACAGGTGCGGCAACTGGTCGAATACCGTGGGTCGCCCCTCCGGGTCCGACCGGGTGCAGATCTCGCCCGGCGGCTTGTGATACATCAGGGTTTTCTGGCGGGTCGGCTTGCGCGACACGCGTACCGGTCGGCCGTCGACCTTGATCTGTTCTCGCCCGGTGACTTTGAGCCCGAGCGTGGCGGTCTCGCCGTCGACAGTCACGCGACCGTCAGCGATCCACACCTCCATCCCGCGCCGGGAGCCGAATCCCTGGCCGGCGAGCCATTTCTGCAAGCGTTCCGCCACTTGACATCCGCCCGGCGACGATCAGGGTTGTTTCAGCGGCACGACCGTCGCCGGCGCCCCGTCGACGGCCGGCTCCTCGGCGTCATGCTCGCCCTGTTGTGCGGCCGCCGCACGCGCATCGTCGAGCGAGGTGACATTGCCCGCCTCGGTCGCCGCATCGACCAGCGCCGCGTCATCTTCCGCAGCGAATTCACTCACTGCGACCTCGTCCGACTCATCCGTCATCGGGTCGAACGATGCCTCGGCCCCTGAATCGGCAACTGAATCGTCGGCTGCAGCCTCACTCCCGACACCGACGTCCACGGCCGCATCGGTCAGCGCATCGAGCGCCTCAGCCTCGGACGCCTGCGCGAAATCCTGCTCCAGTTCTGCCGTCTCCTGCGCATCCTTCGCCTCTGGCCGCGTGCCGTCACCGCCGCCGAGCGCCACATCACCGCCGGGCAGATCGAGTTGCACATTCAACTTGTCGAAGTCCTTGAGTTCGGACAACGGCGGCAGGTCATCGAGTCTCTTCAGGCCAAAGTAGTCCAGAAACTCCTTCGTCGTGCCGAACAGGGCCGGCTTGCCGGGCACGTCGCGGTGACCGACGACCTTGATCCAGTCTCGCTCGAGCATGGTACGAATGATATTCGTGCTGACGGCAACGCCGCGGATATCCTCGATCTCGCCACGCGTAACCGGTTGCCGATAGGCGATGATAGCGAGCGTCTCGAGCAATGCGCGTGAATAACGCGGCGGTCGTTCTTCCCACAGCTTGTCGAGCTGATGCGTCATCGTGGCCTTGATCTGGGTGCGGAAGCCGCTACCGACCTCGATGACCTCGATACCGCGCTCGGCGTAATCGGCCTGCAATTCCATGATCGCCGCTCGAATGTCCTGCCGCGCCGGCGGCTCGTCGTCGCCGAACAGCGCCTGGAGCTTGTCGAGCCCGAGCGGCCGCCCGGCCGCCAGCATGGCGGCTTCAATTACGAATTTGAGCTGCTTGCTATCCATGTTCCTTCCCTGCTACCGGATTCTCATTCAGAAGCCGCGGTGCCGGGCAGCGACTCAGTGAGTTCATGATCCGTTGCCTCGCCCGCCTCGTCGGTCTCATCTGCCTCGTCGCCCTGGGGCGCCGCTCCCCGTTCAGCCTCTATGGTTTCAGGCACGTCCGTCTCGGCGGCTGCAATCCGCGGGGCATCGGCAAAGCTGTCATCGCCAGGCTCGTTCGCGCTGGCCGCCGCCCGCACGTGGATCGGCGAGAACGGTTCTGCCTGCACGAGTTCGATGACGCGTTCGCGCAGCAACTCGAGCAACGCGATAAACGTCACGGCAATACCCATCCGGCCCTCGGCCGGATCGAACAGATCGGCGAAATCAGTGAACTTGTCGTCGGACACGCGCGACAGGATGTCGGACATACGCTGGCGCACGGACAGCGGTTCGCGCTGAATATGATGATGAGCGAACATCTCGGCGCGTGACAGCACCGCCTTGAACGCAATCAACAGCTCTTGCATCGTCAGGTCGGGTGGCTTGACGTCCTTTTTCTGATGAATGACGTCGACGCTGGCCTGGTGCACGTCGCGCTCGAGGCGCGGCAGCTCGTTGATACCCTCGGCTGCCTGCTTGTAGCGCTCGTATTCTTGCAGGCGACGCACGAGCTCGGCGCGCGGGTCTTCCTCATCATCGTCCAGTTCATCGCTGCGCGGCAGGAGCATGCGGGACTTGATCTCGGCCAGCATCGCGGCCATCAACAGGTACTCCCCGGCCAACTCGAGCTGCAGGTCGGTCATCATGTCGATGTAATCGACATACTGCTGGGTTATCTCCGCGAGCGGGATATCGAGGATATCGAGGTTCTGCCGGCGAATCAGGTAGAGCAGCAGATCGAGAGGCCCCTCGAACGCTTCCAGGAACACCTTCAGCGCATACGGCGGAATGTACAGATCCTGCGGGAGCCGGGTAACCGGTTCGCCGTCGACGATGGCGAACGGCATCTCTGCCTGGGCCGGGTTGCCGCCGGCGGCCTCGGCCGACAGCACCGAATCTTTGGGCATAGGACTCACTACGGTCAGCTGCGGAGTCGAATCCGTAGTCTGAGCCATATCGTCAATTCACCACGCCGAGCAGCGCCGTAATGCGCCGTGCAAAAGCAAACACCGGACTCAACAACCCCGAAAAAATCAACCCGAGAACTATTATAAGGCCGTAGCGCTCAAACGCATCCAGTTGCCGCCCGTAGGATTCAGGTACGAGCCCGCGCAACACCCGCCCGCCGTCGAGCGGCGGGATCGGAACCAGATTAAATATCATCAATAACACATTGAAAAATACACCGATTCCTGCCATCTGGGTCAGCAGAATCCCAGGCATGCCCAAGGCCGGTATCGTCAGCTTGAACACCGCGTACAACACCGCCCAACCCAGCGCCATGAGCAGATTTGCGCCGGGGCCAGCGAGCGCCACTGCCACCATGTCGCGTTTCGGGTCCTTCAGGTTGCGGACACCGATCGGCACCGGCTTGGCCCAGCCGAACAGCACTCCACCGAAGAAAAGCGTCATTAATGGCACCGCGATCGTGCCGATCGGGTCGATGTGCTTGGCGGGGTTCAGGGTCAGACGGCCCAACATCTCGGCCGTTCGATCGCCGCAGCGGCGCGCCATCCAGCCATGGGCGGCCTCGTGCACGGTGATCGCGAACAGCATCGGGATCGCGTACACAGCAGCGGTCTGAATAAAGTTATACAGGGCGAATCCGGACATCGGCGGCATTATACGGGCCCAGCAGCGGCCCGCCTATCCGATTCGATTGCAGACTCTCCCGACGTCTGCCCGCGCCCATCGCCTATTCGAAAGCACGCGGATCGCCTTTCCCGCGACGGAGCAGGATCGGATACTCACCCGTCAGGTCCACGACCGTCGTGGGCTCGACCCCACAGTTGCCGCCGTCGATGACGATATCGACATCGTGCGTCAGGCGCTCGACGATCTCGTCCGGATCGCTGAGGGGCAGATCGTTGCCCGGCAGCAACAGCGTAGAACTCATCAGTGGCGCGCCAAGTTCGGCCAGCAAGGCATTCGCGACCGCGTGATCGGGCACGCGGATACCGATCGTTTTGCGCTTGGGGTTTTGCGCGCCGCGCGGCACATCGCGGGTTGCGCGCAGGATGAAAGTATACGGCCCCGGCGTGTGGGCTTTGAGCAATCGGTAGGTCCAGTTTTCGACGCTGGCATAGGTCGAAATCTCGGCGAGATCACGACACACGAGCGTGAAGTTGTGCGCCTTGTCGGTCTGGCGAATGCGCGCAATCGCCTTGACCGCCGCGGGATTATCGAGCGTGCAGCCGAATGCGTAGCAGGAATCGGTCGGATACACGGCGAGCGCACCCTCCCGCATCCGGTGGATCGCCTGGGTGATCAGACGCGGCTGGGGGTTGAGATTGTGAATTTCAAACCGCTGTGCCATACGCGCATTGTAGCCGGGTCACTCGTGCGACATGCGACCAAAACAACATTCGAATCGATGGGCCGGATTTGCGTATCATGCCGGACACTCCCAACCCGCGCGAGATACCGCATGCATGCCATCATTGATCTACTGCCGGTCATCGCCTTCTTCGTCGCCTACTGGCTCAGCGATTTTCAGACCGCGATGGTCGTCATCATGATCGCGATGAGCATTCAGGTTATCGCGACCCGGTTGATCACCGGCACGGTCGGCAAACTGTTGCTGATGTCAGCCGGACTCGTCGTCGGACTTGGCTGCATCAGCCTGCTGCTGCAGAACGACCTGATCTTCAAATGGAAGCCAACGGTGCTGAACTGGCTGTTCGGCGCGATCTGCCTGGGCAGCCAGTACATCGGTGACAAACCCATCGTGCAGCGCATGCTCGAGACGGCGTCGAAGGAAGACATCCGCCTGTCCCGGACACACTGGAGTCAGCTCAACCTGATGTGGGTGGCTTTCTTCGCGGTCTCGGGGACTGCCAACATTATCGTGGCCTATCGTTTCTCCGAGGCGGTCTGGGTGAACTTCAAGCTATTCGGATTACTCGGCATGACATTCGTCTTTATAATCTTGCAGACGATCTGGTTGAACCACCGCCTGATACCTGAGCCTACTGAACCCGACATCGAAACCTGAGGATCGCCATGCTGTACGCAATCATAAGCCAGGATGTGGAAAACAGCCTGCCACTGCGCGCCGGCGCGCGCCCGAATCACATCGCGCGACTCGAACAGTTGCGTGACCAGGGGCGCCTGATCCTGGCCGGCCCCTACCCGGCCGTCGACGCGAACGATCCAGGCGACGCCGGCTTCACCGGAAGCCTCGTCGTTGCCGAGTTCGACAGCCTCGACGATGCCGATCAGTGGGCCGCCACTGACCCGTACGTCGCGGCCGGCGTGTACGAAAACGTACTCGTCAAACCCTTCAAAAAGGTCCTGCCGTGAACGACGCCCGCATCGCCGAGATCCGGGCACGCATTGACGCGGCGCTGCAGCCGACCGACCTCGAGATCATCGACGAGAGCCACAAGCATGTCGGACACGCAGGCGCGAAAGACGGCCGCGGGCATTTCCACGTGCGGGTCGTCGCCACTCGCTTCGCCGGCCTCCGGCCGTTGCAGTGTCACCGCCTCGTCTACGATGCCGTCGGCGATCTGATGGAAACCGACATCCACGCGCTCAGCATCGAGGCCAGCAGCCCCAGGACGGCCTCCTCGTAGGCCGATATCACCCCGGTACCAGTGGCACCGCGCGCATCCACGCGACAGGCCGCCGCATGGGACACGGCCCGTGACCGCCTGTTGGTTTATTTAACAGAATAAGCAGGTGCGAAAGGGCCCTCGCTGGCGGCGCAAATGCCCCGTTTCTGTGCGAAGTTAAGTGAAACTAATCCGTGCACAGACAAATGGTGGAATTCTAGGACCATATATAACCTATTGAATCCACAGGGATTCGGGCATTAGCTCAGGATACATGCGTAAACACCCGATATCCTTATGTAAAACGCTTGACCACTAATCGATTTGGGAATAATGTCCCTGCCTATGGTTATTATGTACAACCATGGAAGCAGACCAAAAACAGGGGCTCCTGAACGCCTACCGGCGTCTACTGAGACCCCTGATACGAATATTAATTAGAAATGGGGTCGCCTACGGCGAATTCGCAGAAGTAGCCAAAGAGGTTTATGTCGACGTCGCGTCTCGCGACTTTAAAGTACCCCATCGAAAAATGTCCCAGGCCCGGATCGCGATTGTCACCGGCCTGACAAGAAAAGAAGTCGCTCGACTATTGAGCGGGAATAAGAAATACGGAGAAGAATTACAAAGCAATCGAAATCGAGTTACAAGAGTACTGACCGCATGGCATACCGATGCCGATTTCACGGGTCCATACGGCCTTCCTCTTGAACTCCCATTCGAAAACTCAACTGGGGCACCCGATTTCCAAGAGCTCGTTAGAAGAGCAAGTGGAGATATGGCACCCCGCGCGATGCTTGATGAGTTAATGCGAATAGGCGTTGTAAAAGAAACGGAGGCTGGCTGGCACAAGGTATTAACTCGAACGTATGTTCCGGAAGGAGTAGCTCCGGATAGCTTGGAGCGAATGGCCAAAGTCATATCGAATTTTATTACAACTATCGACAACAATATTCGAGAACCCGACCCAAAAAAAGGAACGCTCGAAAGACATGTATATGCGGATCACGGTATCAGGCCAGAGGACTTTCCAAGACTCAGGCGATTTTTACTCGACAGGTCGCAACTGTTACTCGAAGAAATAGACAACTGGTTTTCTCAACTTGACAGGCCAGATCCGCAAGCCAAAAACACAATACATACCGGACTAGGCATCTACCACTACATCGAAGAAAAGAACGACGAGTAATAAACAAATAAGTCGTGGCCACCACATTGGTGCTGGCCACGAAACGAAAACTGCCTAAAAAAATAAGCCTTAAGGAAGTTTCTGATGAGTCATCTCACTGTAATTTGTAAAACTGTGGGCGTCGCCCTGATAATCGCGAACATACACACACCATTGAGTGAGGCCTCAGGTGTTGCCTATGATTCCAACAGCGACTCATCGGGAACGCATAACCTTTTTAGTGGAACCACCCTACTCCGAGTAAATCTTGATGGCAGTTTAGTTCTTGGATTTGACGGCAACTCTGCGTATCAGTTCGATAGCAATCACCTACAAGGTATCGATGGCAGTCGCCTTCGAGGTATCGACGGCAGCCGGCTTCGAGGTATCGATGGCAGTCGCCTCCGCGGTATTGACGGCAGTCGGCTTCGAGGTATCGATGGCAGTCGCCTCCGCGGTATTGACGGCAGCCGGCTTCGGGGTATCGATGGCAGTCGCCTCCGAGGTATCGACGGCAGTC
>SMVA01094870.1_pt1 | contig 17516 bp, 9 predicted proteins | sample 2456451 | NCBI WGS metagenome assembly SMVA01 (sample SAMN11095933, study PRJNA526329) | marine sediment metagenome | biome: Marine sediment; feature: Surficial sediment; material: Deep marine sediment; isolation source: Hadal surficial sediment | place: Pacific Ocean | collected 2014-05 | depth 0-1...
CCTCGTCGAGTGACGCGTCGTCAAGCATAAAGTCGAGTACGACCTGGCTGCCAGCCGGCAATTCAGCGATATAGCGGAACGTCGAGAGCGCGGATTCCCGCCGCAGGTAATACATGACGCCAAGCCAGGAAAAGAAAGTAGGCTGATCGCGATCGAACCCACTGCGCGCGAGTCCATCTGCCAGAGTCTCACGCTCGAAGTCGATCGCGACATGCTTGAGATTCCCCGGCGTTTCGATGCCGGCTTTGCCTAAACATTCGAGTTTCCAGCGTTGCGTGTCCGGGTGATCGATCTCGTAAATATTCAATGGCCCGGCGAGGTGGCTGCTGCGATACGGAGACGTATCGAGGCCGGCGCCGAGCACGACATATTGCGTGACGCCACGACTCATCGAGGTGGTGAGCTGGTCCTCGGTATAACGGCTTCGCATGACGGTCAGTGTGCGCGCCTGTACCAGGTAGGGCCGCGAGAGCCGATCGCGATCGGCCTCGATTTTTTCGGCAGTGCTACCGAGGATGGACAGGGCAAGCGGATCCGAAAGAATCTTCGGGTCGTCATCGATGATTTGGTGAGCGGCCCTGAACAGTGCTGTGCCTTCGGCCATCAGGCTCGGTTTGCCCGGTTCCATAAAAACTCCAGAGACGGTGATTGGTTTAAGCCGATTCTACCTCGTATGGAGCACGTGACCGCACCGATATGCGGTCGGATTATTGATTAAAACGATTTCCGATAGACGGCCTGATATTATCGCTCGCCCGAATAAACAGTCTGATGCTGAGAAGGAAAAGCAAGAATATGGCCACGCAAAGTGACACCAAGACCATCCATGAATTCCTGGCCGAAAACCCGAACGTCGATGTATCGAAACAGTGGGAACGGTGCTGGAACATACACGGCAAAATCGCCGACAGAATTATCAAGCGCTTCGATGCGAAGCTACATCCGATTTCTGCTGACTCAGAGTACTACACTTCTCCAGATGGCCAGATCGAGGCCTCTTTTTACGGTTACACGGGGACGGATATGGACTGGTTCGTCCGATCGTGGTTGGGCAATCGTAAAGCCAGCATTATCGATATGAATATCAACGTGGTGTTGGGGCAGGAGACCCAGGTGCCGAACCTGATGATTATTTTCGGGACGGTACCGAACCTTCTGTTTTATGCAGATTACGTGTCGCGAGTTGATGTCAAAGTAAACGAGGACTACCTCAATCAATATTACGGTGGTGATGCTAACAAGGAATACCTGGAGTTTCGTAGCAATACCGACTTCGTCTGGTCGGCGAGCCATGGACCGGGTATTCGCGGCATGCAATCTCCAGTGTGTTCGAGTTATATCGCCGATCTGACAGATGAGCATATCGATTTGTGTGAGGCTTACCTTACGAAATTTGTCGATCGGTGGTTCCGTTGGCTCGACGATGCCGACACTTTGCCTCTCGAGCAACGCGATGCGCAACAGCAGTACGATTTCACTTACCGCGATTTTACCAATCGCTCCGATCCTATGAATGTACTGGCTGAACGGGCGTTTGGTGCGGAGCAAGCCAGGTTCATGCTGGATCGACGCGCGGGGCATGTGCAGATGGACGCGGATCGAGGAAAGTGGAAAACCTGAAAAGCGAAATTTGCTGAATGACGACAAGTGCCGGCAATCTGCTTGGAGAGGCGATGCTCCGGCACCAGGAAGGCCGGCTGGCCGAGGCGGATACATTGTATCGACAAAGCCTGGAGCTGGAGCCCGACAATCTGCAGGCCCTTCGTTTGTGCGGCATCCTTGCCCGGGAGCGGAACGATTTCTCAACGTCGATCAAGTTATTAAGGCAGGCGGCAGCCGTTGCCCCGGCCGATGCCCGTTGCACCAGCGAGTTGGCAATCAGCGAAATGGCTTCGGGTGATCTGGAGTCGGCTGAGTCATTGTTTCGTCGTGCACTTTCCTGTGATCCAGAAGCACGCAGGGCGCTCGCGAATTTGGGCGCGTTGCTTCAACGTCGTGGCCACCTTCATGAGGCGATATCGTTGCACCAGCAGTACCTCGAATTAGAACCCACGGATCTTGAGGTGCGTTGCAATCTTGCCAATGCTTTGATGGATGCCGGATTGGGTCGGGAGGCGCTGGAAGAATGCGAAGAGGCGCTCACGATTGCACCTGAACATCCACTGGTTCTTGGAAACAAGGGCGCGGTGCTCTGTGGCCTTGAGAAATTTGAATCCGCCTCCCGGGTACTGGAAAGCGCAGTCACAGCGAATCCCGAAGATGAATTGGCCCTTATCAACCTGGGATATGCCAGGAGCCAGTTGCAGCAATACGACTCCGCAGCTGAGGCCCTGCGCCAGGCATTGGTCCTGAGTCCGGATAATGCGCGGGCTTCGGCGGACCTCGCCGGTGTACTATTGAATGCGGGACGACCGGATCAGGCGATAGAAGTCTGCGAACACTTTCTTGAGCGGCACCCAGGTGAGCGACTTACGCTCGCAGCCTATGCGTTCGCGTTGCACGATTGTGGTCGCGAGGAAGAAGCGCATTCGATATTGAATTATGATGAATTGATTCAGGTTATTGATATCGATACACCGCCTGGATATAGCGACGTTTCAGATTTCAACGATGCGATCGCGGCCTTTGTTCAAGCTCATCCTTCACTCGTTGCGAGTCCGGTAAGCAAGGCTACGACGGGTGGAGACCAGACCGGTGAGCTCAACATCGGTCAGAGCGAGGATCTTTCTGTTCTGGCGGACTTGATCGACAAGACTGTCAGAGAGGTGGCTTTGCGATGGCAGAGTGCTGGGTTCTCGAATCATCCAGCGATGGCGTACGCGACTGATTCCTGGTTGCTGCGTGTATGGGGTGTCGTTCTGACTGAGGGCGGTTTCCAGGCCCCTCACTTACATCCTCTGGGATGGCTAAGTGGGGTATATTATTTGCGGCTACCGCCGGAAATGGAGGATGATCGCGAGAAGGCGGGTTGGTTGGAGTTCGGTATGCCGCCGAAGCGATTGTCGGCAGTCTCGCCACCAGGGTTGCATGCTGTCAAACCGAAGGCGGGTCGCTTGGTCCTCTTTCCTTCCTATTTTCATCACCGAACCCGGCCGTTCGTTTCCGAACAGCCAAGGATAAGTATCGCCTTCGATGTTGTGCCAGCGCTTTCTGGCGGGTAACCGCCTTTTTTTGCGCTCAGCGCGCCGCTATTTTTTCTTCGATACTATTAAGCGCTTCCCGGGCCTCGTCTATTTCCGCGAATCCACCTTTTGCGAGTCGAATCGCTTTCTCCAATTCGAACTTGGCGGGCGACAGGTCTTTAGCGGCAAGGTAGGCCATGCCGAGGTGAAAGTGAGTTTGTGGAATACCATCAGCGCCCTCAACGGCAATTTCCAAGTATGGAATGGCGGTTAAAAAATCCCCATTACGATATAACGCCCAGCCCAGTGTATCCACGAATGCCGGTTCGTCGCTTTCCCGGAAGCGTTTCGTAAGTTCCAGCGCCCTTTCGTAACTTGCGTCGTCTGATCGGTGTGTGAGTAGCATCGAAGCCAGATTGTTTGCCAAAGGATCACTGTCGGAATTCGCCGCCAGTCCTTCCTCATAAAGAACAATCGCGGCATCATATTTATGGTTTTGGTTATACTCGGTAGCCAACAGGAGTGTAAGTACTGTATTTCGGGGCATGGCACTTAAGCCGCGTTGATAAATACCGATCCGCACTTCAGGCTCATCGGGGTACAGGTTCGCCAGCGCCTGGTACGCTCGAAGAGCCCCCGGAGCGATAGCGATAACTTCCTCAAAATATTCTTTTGCGGTACTCGTATCACCGTTGTTTGCATAGATTGCTCCGAGCAATAACTTCGGAATTAGATGCGTTGGATATTTTGCAAGGTGGGCGTTGAGGTAGTCCATCGCTTCATCGGTCCTTCCCTCCATGATCAGGGTTCTGATCAAAGCTTGCATTGGCTGTATAGCGCCCGGATTCTTTTTCAATGCGAGTTTGTATGCTGCGATGGCGTCCGCTCCCGATTCCTTTGCCTGCATGACGCGACCCAGCAGAAATTCCGCCATTCCTGTTGCATCGTCCTGCTCAAGCATACTCAGCGCTGTTTCCTCGGCGGCCTCCAGATTTCCCTGGTTCAATTGCGCCTGGATCAGACCAACGGTCGCTTGTTTGTCATCCGGGTCGACCTCTAGCCTCTGGCGAAGAACGTCTTCCGCCAACCGGTCATTTCCACGTCCGGCCAATAGTCTTGCCAGCTCCATTGACGCGGTTTTGTGATTTGGGGCAATTTCAATGAGACGCCGGTAGGCATCCACAGCCAGATCTTCGATGTCGTTTTTTACGTGCGAGCGAGCCAGCAACAATAAAGCCCGCCCGGATTTTTCATTCGATCGCAAAATAACCCGTAAATCTGCAACGGCATCATCGTAGGCGCTCTCAGCATAATGAAATGCTGCACGGGTCATTAACGCGTCGCTGTTAGTCTCTTCGTCAGTGAGGATTTCATCTGTCAGTTTTCTCGCTTCATCGAGATCGGCTCGACCGATGTGGATCCTTACGATCCGATTACGGGCCGTGAACCCCACCGGGCTGGTCGGTGAAGACGCCGCTATTTTCAGATAAATAGCCAAGGCTTCATCGTTTGACTCAACGAGTTCAGCAAGCCCGCCAAGCATCAGCCGGAGCTGCAAGTCCTCGGGAAACTCCAAAATATACTCGTTCAAGATTGTCTTAGCTTCGTCATACCCCCGGTAGCTGCCGATAAATCGAACATATCTTGTGCGGGAAAAAATGTCTGTTGGATTTTGATCGACAAGCTTTCGAAAAATGACTTCGGTGTCATCCATTCTATTCCGGCGCGAATAGAATTCCGCAAGGCTGAGCATATAGTCCTGCTTAGCGGGGTAATCCTCGATTAACCGTTTGAGGTCAGCCTCGAATTCCTGCGCCTTTTGATTAGCCGAAAGCAACCCGAGCCGGAATTCTCTCAACATTATGGAGTTTTCAAGGCCCCGCGCATCGATTAACTCGTCAACAAGCAGCAAAGCACTTTCCAAGTCCCCATCATTGCTATACATCATGGCCTTGATTCGGACGGCGGAAACCAGCAGCGGATCTATTTTCAGAGCGAGGTCGATTTCCTTCCTTGCCTCATCCATTTGCTGTCGTAATATATGAATCTGGGCATTCAATACGCGAGTCCGGGCATTCTCGGGCGCCAGAACCATCGCCACTTCCGCCTGCTCTGCAGCCAATTCTGGCATTCTGGCGCGGACATAAAAAGTTCCGAGTTTCAGACGCGTGTCTATAACCCATGGGTCCTCATCGACCGCGACTTTAAGATGGCCGATTGCCGGACCCCATTTTCCATTCTGTTCCTCGATTTCGCTTAAAAGAAGATTTGCCTGAACGTTTTTTGGCTCAATTTGTGCGGCATTCAGTGCTTCTATTTTTGCACTGACATAATCATCAGCATCGAAATGTGCCTGCGCCTTGGCCAGATAAGATCGAATATTATCTTCCGGTGATCCACACGCTGTGAGCAGGACGGATAATGCGAGAATGAAAAAATATTTTTTAATGTTCACATGGGATCTCTGACTTCACATTTTACTCTGGCGCGGCCTCATCAAATCAATGATGGAATCGAGAGTTTCATTAGCTTCATTAACTGCCGAATAATTCCCATCTGATAGAGCAATGGCTTTTTTCAATTGCCGGCGAGCCGGCATCAGTTCTTGCTCGGCGAAATACGCCATGCCGAGGTGGTGGTGCACCAGAGAATGCTGATCGCCGGATTTTATGGCATTTTCGAGGTATTGACGTGCTCTCTTAAATTCACCATTTTTATAGTATGCCCAACCCAAAGTGTCCAAAAGCGCGGGCTCGGAACTGCTCTCAAAGCGCTTTGCAAGGCGCAGTGCTTCGGCGTAGCTCTCAGTGTCTGATCGATGATCAAGTAATGAGGAGGCAAGATTATTTGCCGCACGGATATTTTCAGGATTAATCGCGAGTACCTTTTCGTAGACCGTTACCCCCTTTTCATATTCTCCGGCTTTATTATATTCCGTCGCCAATAACAGGCCCATACTCTCATGGTCAGGAAGGGCATCGAAGCCACGACGATAAACACTAGTCGTCTTTGCCGGGTCGTTCGGATGAAGACCAGCAAGTGCCCGATATGCTTGAAAACTGTCCGGGTGTCGGGCGATAACTTCCTCGAGATATTCGGCTGCGGTGTCGATTTGACCTTTTTGCGCGTAAATTGAGCCCAGCAAATATTTTGGAAACACCAGTGAGGGATATTTGGCGAGATGCTGATTGAGGTAGTCAATCGCTTCATCAGCCCGATTCTGACCGGTAAGGACCCGAACCACGCCTTCGAGGGGTGCTGCCGCATCAGGATTTTTCTCTAGCGACATTTCATAGGCTGCGAGTGCATCCTGGCTTAACTCCTTGGCTTCCAGGACCTGGCCGAGCTGGAATTCCGCCAAGCCACTCTGCTCTCCGAGCTGAACCATCGTCCTCGCGGTTTCCTCTGCGGCATCTAAATCTCCTTGGAACAGCTGGGCCTGAATCAGTGCCGATGCCGCCTCGCTGTCGTCCGGATGTGACTTTAATCGCTTGATCAGAACATCCCGGGCCAACTTGATTTGGCCACTATTCGCCAAAATCTCGGCTAACTCATTGGCTGCAAATGGATGATCCGGGTTGGTTTCGATAAGGCGCCTGTAGGCATCCTGGGCAAGTCTAAGACTGCCTTGGCCCACATGTGAGCGCGCCAGCATCAGTAAAGTACGCTCAGATTGCTCGCCCGAGCGCAGAACAATCCGTAGGTCCGCGATCGCATCGTCATAGGCTTCTTCCGAAATATAAAAAGCTGCGCGGGCCAGCAATGCATCGCTATTATCTTTTTCATCAGCAAGAATTTCGTCAATAATGTCCCGAACTTCGACCATCTTGCCCTGGCTGATCTTGATCACGGCGATTCGATTTCGTGCAGCGAGGCCATCTTCAGTGGCGGCAGAGCTAGACACGATTTCGCGGTAGACGTTCAACGCAGCGTCCTGTTCATTAATGATTTCATACAAACGACCTAATGTAAGCTGGAGTTTGAGTTCGTCCGGAGACTCCGCCATGAATTTCGTCAGGGTGTCTATGGCCGCTTCGGTACCCCGTCTTTCGGCAATAAACGCGACCAGCTGAATAACGTGGTCATAGTCATTCGGATATTTAGCGACAACGGACCTCAGCATTTCTTCCGCCTCAGCCATTCTGCCGTCAAATGAATAAAGGTTGGCCAGGCTGAGCGGATAGTTTTCGATGTTGGGGAAATCCCGCATTAACGCTTCTAAATCCGCTTCGACCTCTTCGTCTCGATTTGCCGCTTTCAATAAGCGGACGCGAAATTCCCGCAGTTGTCTGCCTTCTTCACGACCGAAGGCCTCAATACCCTCATCAACCACCTTCAGGGCACCATCCCAATCTCCCTCATTGTGCTGGAAGCCAACTTTGAAAATTATGGCGTCGACCAGGGTTGGGTCTATCTGCAGCGCTAAATCAATCTCCTTTTTAGCCTCATATTCCTCGTCTTTCAGGTAATAAACACGGCCGTTTAGCAAGTGAGCTGCGGCGCTGTTGGGCGCCATCCTCATAACCGCTTCAGCCTGCTCGGATGCCTCTTTCTTCATTTTGGCAAGCACATAGTAATTACCGAGTTTCAGGCGAGCGCCCAAATTCGATGGGTGAGAGCCGACGGCGACCTGAAGGTGGCCGATGGCCGCTCCGTAGTTCCGCAATTTCTCCTCTATTTGGGCAAGAATAAGTCGTGCTTCAAGACCTCGCGGTTCGATTTGAGTTGCATTTAACGCTTCGATTTTAGCGGTGACGTAGTCTCCATCCTCGAACAGCTGTTGCGCCCTGACGGTGTGCTTCACGGCGCGATCCTGCTGCGAGCCACATGCAGCCAGTAAAGCAGAAGCAAAAATCAGTATGAATATAGACTTAATAAGATACACCGCTGGCCCTTTGCATTTATTGAGTCAATAGCACCAAGGGGGCGAGTCCTCGGTGAGCCCAGCAAAAGGTCTCTTTATTGATATCCTGATAATAGCTAACGCGACCGCAGTGATTGCATTATGGCGTCGAGCGTTTCATGGGCCTCGTCGATTCCAGGATACACCGCTTGTTTCAGGACCGTGGCTTTCTCCAATTCTTCGCGTGCGAGCGCGGTATCCTGCGTTGCAAAATAGGCCATACCCAAATGATAATGTAACAGCGGCGATTGACTTGCCCCGGCTACTGCAATTTCAAGATAATTGACGGCATTAGTTATATCGCCATTGCGGTAGTACGCCCATCCTAATGTGTCGACAAGAGCAGGTTGGCGACTATTCGCAAAGCGCGTCGATAGGTCCAGTGCTTTGGCGTAGCTTGCAGAATCAGAACGTCTATCGAGCAGCAATGCAGCGAGATTGTTTGCGGCCAGGTCGTTGCGCGAATCTTTTTGCAGAATTTCTTCATAGACAGCGATCGCATTTTCAAATTCTTCGGATCGCTCGTATTCAGTGCCTAACAGAAGGCCAATAGTGGATTGGTCCGGAGCAGCATCGAATCCACGCCGGTATATTTTCATTCGTGCTTCCGCGTCGTTTGGGCGTAGACTGGCTAATCCTGCATACGCCTGAACATTGTCTGGCTCCGCCGCGAGCACCGCTTCATAATTTTTCTCCGCCATGACGGTATCGCCCTGTGCTGCATAGACGGAAGCGAGCAGGTATTTTGGATAGACCTGGGTCGGGTATTTGACCAGATGTTCCCTGAGGTAATCGATCGCCTGATCGGCCCGATCGTTCGCAACGAAGACCCGGACCAGGCTTTCCAGTGGCGGGCGCGCTACCGGATTTTTCTCCAGCGCCAGTTTGTAGGCTTCAGTCGCTTCCTGTCCCGATCGCTTGGCCTGCATTACCCGGCCGAGTTGGAACTCTGCTAATCCAGTTGAACTCTCAAGCGCGAGCAAATCTCGCGCCGCTGTTTCCGCAGCATCCAATTCACCTTGTACTAATAGAGTCTGGATCAGGCTCGATGCCGCTTTCCGATCTTCCGGGTCTACTTCCAGGCGTCGTCGCAATACGTCGGCCGCGGCTCGCATATCGTCGCGATTAGCCAACAGCTGTGCGAGTTCATGCGGTGCTGTTGGATGATTCGGGTAAATCTCAATAAGCCGTCGATAGGCGTCCTGAGCGAGTTCCGGGCTGCCGGCACTGAGATGGGCGCGTGCCAACAAGAACATAGCCCGCTCGGATCGTTCGTTCTTACGCAGCACGGTCCTCAAATCCGCAATGGCATCGTCGAAGGCCCGGTCGGAATACCTGAAGGCGGCCCGAGTCAGCAGCGCATCACTGTTTGCCGGGCTATCCAAAAGAATTTTATCGACAATACTCCTGGCTTCTTCGAGTTCTTCCTGGGCTATCTTAACGATCGCGATTCGATTACGTGCTGCGAGCCCATCCGCGCTGGTTGGCGAAGCCGTGGCAATATCGAGATAAATGACGAGCGCATCATCGTACGCCTTCGTGAATTCAAACAACCGCCCCAGAGTTAAACGAAGTTGCACCTCCGTCGGTGACTCAGCAATAAAATTTTTCAGCTCCTCCGCTGCTTGGTCGGGGCCCCGTTTTTCAGCGATCAGACGGGCAAATGCGATACGAAGATCAATATCAGTCGGATCGCTCGCCATGATCGGGCGCAATATTTTTTCGGCCTCATCAATCCGGTCTTGGGAAGCGTAGAGTTGTGCCAGATTTAGTGAGAAAGTTTTATCGTCCGGGAAATCTCTGGCCAGAGCCATTAAATCCGCTTCCAGGTCGATTAACCTTTCGGCAGCTCGCAGTAGAATGACTCGGAACTTGCGGAGCGTCAGTACATCCTCACTGTCTACGCTGCCAATACCGTCATCAATGAGTGACAAGGCGCCCTCATAATCCGCGTCCGTCATCCGGACAGCGGCCTTCCACATAATTGCTTCTACGAGGAGTGGGTCGATTTCAAGGGCAGTGTCGACCTCATTTTCGGCTTGTTCTCGCTCATCTTTCTGGTACAGAACGCGGGCGTTTAGCAGATGCACCTTCGCATTATCGGGCGCCATTTCGAGGGCCGCCTTGGCCTGTGCCTCAGCCCGATCCGTTGCCTTTGCCAAAACAAAATAGTTACCGAGCTTTAATCGGGCCTCCAGATGCGAGGGGTCTGCGTCAACGACGACCTGGAGATGGCCGATCGTCGCCCTGAAGTTCTGATTCCGTTCCTCGATCGTCGCGAGAATGTAGCGCGCTTCCACATTTTTCGGATCGATCTGGGCTGCATTTAAAGCCTCAATTCTAGCGGCCACGTAATCCTCTTTTATGATCAGTTCTCGCGCCTTCTCTATGTGGGCTTCAGCGCGATCCTCCTGTGAGCCACACGCACTCAGAAACACTGAGACGATTGCAAAAAAAATAAGAGTCTGTTTCAGATTCACTGTCGGGCTCAGAATTTATTGAGTCGATCGAATTTCAAGAAAGGAATTGGCCGCATAATTCAGGGAAGGGTCATGGATAGCTTTCGTTCAACGCAGTGCCGGGACAACCGTCTCTCCTATGACTTTAAGGGCATCCATCGGGTCCTCATGCAGTCGCAGTGCTATTTCCGTGAGACCGGCTTTCTGGAATAGCCTGAAACGCTCAATTTCGCGGTCAAGGTCATCCAGGCTTCCTGTAGAGGTCATGCCATGCATCAGTCGGTCGTTAATGTCGTCGGACATGCCTTCGACGATTCCGGAACGATCAAAATAGGCTTTCACATACGCATCGAAATTATCGGCTACCAGCTGGCATTCTTCCTCGGACAACCAGTTTATCAGCAGGTCCGGATCAAGCTTACGCCCCCGCCAGGCGAGTTCTCTGCGCGATTCGCGATAAGCTTCCTGCTTATCCTTTTTTATATGCCAGGCCCAGAATGTATTGACACGAAAGTCATCTGGTTCCTGGTTCCGGCGGTCTATGCCAATGCGAACATTTTCCATGGCGGGTTCAACGATCTCGGGTGGTGTGCAGCCGACAAAGACGCCATCAGCGACCCGGCCACCGAGACGCATCATCATGAATCGATAGGCTGTTATATAAATAGGGGGTGGTGGTGCGGTCAGCCACGTATAGGCACAAGGATGTTTGACGCTGAAAATTTCGCCATCGTATCCGTCCGAGAGATTTCCGTGCGCTGCGGCCATGACGATCTCTATGGCTTCGCGAATAGCGAGTACGATCTTTTTGGGTTTTTTGAGATCCATCGCATCGAGATTGCCCTCGCCGGCGCCGATGGCGACTTGTGCGCGACCGTTACACATCTCATTGAGCGTCAGAAGCCCATTTGCAATCTTCAGCGGATGCATCTCGAATGGACTGACGGCCAGTGGCCCCATTAGCAGTCGGTCGGTCGATTGTGCGAGGGGCACCAAACTAATAAATGGGTCCCAGTGGGCGAAGTAATTGGATGTCCAAAGTGCCCTGATGCCATACCCTTCGGCAGCCTGGCCCAATTCAGTGATTTGAGCTGGAGTCAGGTCTGGCTCCAGGATGATGTCGATATCCACTCTAGGAATTGCCTCTTAAACTAAACCATCTGAAGGCGAGATTGAGACGTTCGCCAGTTTGGGCCGAACGATAGCTTGTTCATTCCCTGAAAGCCAGATATTGTAAGCGATCCACCGATCGATGGGTTCCAGCCAATAACATAATCCGGAGGGCAATAATGGCTGACAAACCATTTGTGTTAACACCGCTAACCGCGCCCCTTGGCGCCGAAGTTTCCAATATTGACCTATCCGAGCCATTGGATGATGCCAGCTTCGAGCGATTGCACGCCGCCTGGATCGAACACAAGGTGCTGTTTTTCAGGGATCAGGAGTTGACGCCCGAACAGCATAAGAATTTCGCCCATCGGTTCGGAGAGTTCCAGCCGCCCGGATTCGTGCCGACATTGCCCGATCACCCGGAAGTCAGGCGCCAGGAGCAGCCAACCGAAATGGGGATCGAGGCCAATATCGTCTGGCATTCGGACGACGTTTTTCTTGAAATTCCGTCGAAAGGGTCGCTGCTATGGGCCATTGAAGTCCCGAAGAAAGGTGGCGATACGACGTGGTGCGACATGGAATTAGCTTATGAAGGATTGTCGGATACGATGAAATCTATTGTATCTGGGTTGCGCGCGCTTCACGTCCCGATAGCGAATATGCATGATTTGGTGAACATGTTTGGCGCAGATGCTTTCGCCCGGATGCACAAAAAATCAACGCCTGTCGAGCACCCGGTCGTCAGGACTCACCCGGAGACAGGGCGGCCGAGTTTGTTTGTTAATGAACTCAATACGACGCAGATCGTTGGCATGACCAGGAACGAAAGCGATACGATGTTGCAGTTTCTGTTCAGACATTCGCAGCAACCTGATTATCAGTGCCGTTTCTCATGGCGCAACGGTTCTGCCGCCTTTTGGGACAATCGCTGTACCATGCACCGCGGGCTGCCCAACTTTACCCAGGGCCACCGATTAATGCACCGCGTTGCCATCGCTGATTCTAAGCGGCCAGCCTACACACCTTCTAATTAGGCCGGTATATCGATGAAGGCGCTCGCAAAAAAATTTCTTGACCATGAATTATCGCGCCGGGATTTCTCCAAGAGCATGGCAGCCCTGGGTTTTAGCGGCGCCGCGATCCAGTCTGTGGTCGGTTCTCTGGCCGAGGCAGAGGTCCCGCGTGAGGGCGTTGATTTTGTCGGTAGCGGCGGGGAGGTCCTTGCGGAGTGTCTTAAGGCCGCAGGGGTCGAATATGTTTTTGACACCAACTCGACGGGCCAGACGTCTTTCTACGATGCCCTGATAACGCGTCCCGAAATCAAGATGATTGTGGCGCTGCAGGAAGGCCAGGCCGTCAGCATGGCGCACGGATATGAGTTGGCGAGCGGACGTCCCGGCATGTTGATGTTGCCTAGCATTGGCTTGCCGAATTCGCTGAGCAATCTTTATAACGCTTGGAAAGACCGGTCTGCCCTGGTCGTATTCTCGGACGGTTCCGATACGGCGACCGCAGGCCGTGACGGTTTCCAGCAGGTTGATGACTGGGTGGCGATTACGGCCCAATTTTCCAAATGGCAATGGGCAGTCGAGCAACCGGAGCGAATCGGTGAGATGGTTCGTCGTGGAATCAAACTGGCGGGAACCCCGCCGGGCGCACCGGTTTACGTGCGCCTGCCGCGTAACGTGCTCGGTGCATCGGATATAGAGACTACGATATATCCACAGTCCGCGTTCAATATAAGCGTCGACATGAATCCAAAAGCCGAGCTTATCGAACAGGCTGCCCGCTACCTGGTCGAGGCACAGAACCCGATGATCAACGCCGGTGGCGAAGTTACTCGCGCGTCCGCCAATGCGGATCTGATCGAGTTGGCTGAGTTGCTGTCTATTCCGGTTGCCCAGGGCTACAGCGTTTACGGAGATTTTCCGTTCGGGCATCCACTTTTCGCCGGCTTTTATTCAATGGGGTTCCCGCGCGGCCTGATGAAAACCGATGTATTTTTAAACCTCGGAAGTCCAATGCCGGATCCGACCCTCATTACGGCGTCGGTTCCAAAAACGGCAAAATTGATCAATGCCCGGATCGAATATGAAAAGATCGGAAACATGTATCCGACCGATGTTGCCATTGCGGCAGGCATTAAGGAGACAACCCGGGCGCTGATCGACTCCGTCATAGGGATGACGACGAAAGCGCAGCGAAAAAAGCTGCAGGCGACCCGGTTAGAGACAGCGAAACAGGACTTTGCGGCTGCTGCCGACCGGCGGATGCGGCGCGCCCAGCGTGGCTGGGATAATGTGCCGATGTATGCGGAGCGCCTGTGTGCGGAAATGGACCAGGTTCTCGATCAAGATGCGGTCATCGTTGTCGAAACCGGTGACCGCAGTCCACAGGACTGGATGAGCTTCGGGCCCGGACAAAAAACGCTGATCGGACCCACTACCGGGTTTGCGTTGGGCTGGGGGGTCGGGGCTTCACTCGGTGTCCGGATTGCCCGGCCTGATCAGCAGGTCGTTTCACTCGTTGGTGATGGTGCGACGTTGTTTGGTCAGTTAGAGAGCCTTTGGACTGCTTCCCGCTATGATATTCCGGTCATTTTAGTGGTGTTTAACAACCGCAGTTATGATTCTGAACGCGGACGAATTCACTTTGCTTCTCAGGTCGCCCGAGCTGATAAAGCATCATGGAAAGACATGTCGTGTTATCTGGGTGATCCCGTAGTCGATTTTGTCAGCATAGCGAAAGGTTTTGATATCGATGGCGCCGTTATTTCGCGTCCGGATGAAATTCGATCGGCGTTCGAACGCGCAATGGCGGTGAATCGTGAGGGTCGCCCGTATTTGATCGATGCCGTCATCGCCCAGCGGGGGCCGGGTGCCGGGATGAACTGGCACCCCGGTGTCTCCATCGCATAAAAACCTGGCGTACAAAACCCCGGGTGCATAAAAAAATTAGCTTTCCGCCAGGCTCCATTGTTCCCAGACCGGCGTGCATTCCGACGGTAAGGCTGGAAAGTGGCCGAGTTCGGACCATGGCCGGTCAGGCTCATGAAAATCGGATCCGCATGATGCCAACAGACCCCTTTCTACCGACATCCGTGTCAGCATTCTGGTCAGCTCAGGGCTCTGCCAGCCGGAAATGACCTCCATTCCCTGACCCCCCGCCTGACAAAAGGCATCCAGTAAATCACCCAGCCTGGTCTTCGTCAGTTTGTATTTCGCCGGATGTGCGAGTACGGCCACGCCACCGGCTTGCGTGATCCAGCCGATAATTTTCGGCATCTCGATCCAGCGTGGCTTTATATAACAGGGTCGTCCGTCACCCAGAAAAGTCTTGAAGGCTTGCTTGATGTTTTTTACCTGGCCGGTTTCGACGAGTTGCCTGGCGAAGTGCAGGCGGCCGGTATTCGCATGCCCTGTTTTCTCGTGGATTTGAGGCAATGGATTTTTGATGCCTTTCTGTTCCAGCTTTTCTGCAATTTGTTCCGCGCGAGTCGTTCGTAAATTCTGCTGTGTGGCGATGCCCCTTATTAATGCGTTGTTCTCCAAATCGACGTTGAGGCCGAGAACATGAATTCCTCTGTCGCGAAATTGTGTTGAGAATTCGATTCCATGGATGATTTTCACCGGGGCCGGGTCATCCAGCACGCGATAGGCCGCAGTTGTGTCGTGATCGGTAATCGACAGGACATCTACCCCGAGATCGGCCGCTCTCCGGCAGAGTTCATCCGGTTTCATGCCACCATCTGAAGCCGTCGAATGACAATGCAGATCGATATTCATGTGGATGGATATTGAATGAACCGCTGCCGAAAGTCCCACAACGGTGTATTTACAGGTGATTGAACTGATGCTCACGCGCTCAAAACGCCTGCTGGCCTGTGGTTGGGTCGCCGGTGCCGTAATATTTACCCGCCAATAAATTGTCACCAAACTTCAGAAAACAGTGTGTCCAATTCATCAAACAAGCCTGCTATAATCCGTGCCAAATCAATCACTCGCATTTGGTTGATGACCTTGTTTATTGGAGCCCAAAGGAACAGTGGGCTTATCTGACCACTCATGGAGCGAACGGTCACTATCCTGAAACGCTGATTACATTCCGAAAACCGTCCTGAATTGTGGCGGCCTCTATGCGGGACTTTGTGTCTCGAACATGCGTGATCCATGAGTCCGAAATGGAGTATGCAGGTGGAAACGGAAATTGAAGCGAACGAAATGCCGGACCGCAGCGCAATACTGCGGAAAGGTTTTCGAATGGGCGAGTGGATCGTCAAGCCTGTCGAAGGCATGATCCATGGGCATCACGGGCCCCACCACCTGCAACCGAAGTCCATGGATGTGCTGCTGTGCCTGGCGAGTTCGCCGAACCATATTGTCGAACGGGATGAACTGATCGAACAGGTCTGGGGAGGCCGTGCGGTGACCGATGAGCCGCTGACACGTTGTATCCATGAAATCAGGCGCGAACTCAGTGATACCTGCGATAAGCCCACCTATATCCAGACGATCCCGAAGCGGGGTTATCGTCTTATCGCGCCGGTCGAGCCGGTCGACGAAGAGTCGCTGCAGGAATCGGACGCATATCAACACCGGCTCAATCCCGATGTAGCGGAGGGGCGCCTTCTCGTGCAGTTGATAAAACGACGCGTCGTATGGGTGGGTGCAATCTATGCAGTCGTTGCCTGGATATTGACCCGCGTTGCCGTCCATGCGAGAAGCAGCATCATTAATGAAATAGGCGCTCCGGACTGGCTGTTGCCCATGGTCGTAACAGTGCTGTTCCTCGGGTTCCCGGTGGCCGTGTTTTTGGGTTGGGCCTATGAGGTTGCCGCCCGCAACACCACGACCGGCGGCAGGCGCCGGCAAATGTTCCAGCTATTGTATTCCCGGCGAGGCATAGACCTGGTCGTAATCACGCTGTTGCTGGCCGCACTGGCCGGAATGGCAATGGACCTTAGACCTCGATCTCCGACTATTGCGGCGATGCAGGACCCGGTTCGCATCGGGGTCCTGCCGTTCCGGACGGAACAGGATGACCAGACGACGAATTGGCTTGGCAAGGGCCTGGCTGAAGATTTGATGAATTCTCTGAGCCGGGTCGAACATCTCGAGGTGGCCGCCTGGACTTCGTCATTCCGGAATTTTCCGGCGGAGACTGATGTTCGCGAGATTGGCCGGGATCTGAAAGTTCACTATCTTTTGACGGGCGATGTGAAACGCGAGCGGGGCATATTGCAGGTAAATGCCCACATGCTGGATGCGCAAACGGGACTTCGTCTTTGGAGTGACGCCTATGAGGGCTCCGCCGACGATTGGTTCGATATTCAGGAGAAAATTGCACGGCGGGTCGTCACGGCGACGGAAATTTCGATGCCGCCGGCTGTGGGTCAGGCGACAGTTTTGCCGCGTTTTGTTCCACCGACAACAAGCGTTGCGGCGTATGACAATTATCTGCAGGCACGGTATTTTTTGCAGCAACCTGAAACCCTGGATTCATTGGACACGGCGGCGAAATACTTTACACAGGCCATCCAATATGACGCCGGGTTCGCATCGGCGTATGCCGGCCTTTGCACCACGATGATCCGGCAGATGAAAGCGCTTCGAGCACCGGAATCAACGGACTTCACTGATCGAGTCTGTTGGCAGGGCGTTGCTCTTGATCCCGAATCTATCGATAGTCGCACGGCCTACGGTGACTTGCACCGCGAAAAGGGACAACCGGAAAAGGCAATCGATGAATATCAATGGGTCATCGAGCGGCGTCCCGGGGCAGTCGCGGCACACCTCGGCATCGGTGGCGCCTACGCGAATATTGCCGAGTATGAGAAGGCCGAGCAGGCTTACCGCCGCGCTATCCGGATTAAACCTGATTTCGCTGAGGCGTACATCGACTACAGCGACTTCCTGTTCACGC
>SMVA01039799.1_pt1 | contig 17514 bp, 17 predicted proteins | sample 2456451 | NCBI WGS metagenome assembly SMVA01 (sample SAMN11095933, study PRJNA526329) | marine sediment metagenome | biome: Marine sediment; feature: Surficial sediment; material: Deep marine sediment; isolation source: Hadal surficial sediment | place: Pacific Ocean | collected 2014-05 | depth...
GAAATCCTTGACCCCGAACATGCCCAGATTCGAGACAGAGAAGGTCCCGCCCTGGTACTCCTCGGGCTTGAGCTTGCCCTCGCGGGCACGCCCCGCAAGATCCTTCATCTCAGCCGAGATCGTGGCCAGGCCCTTGGTCTCGGCGGCCTTGACGATGGGCGTGATCAGCCCGCCCGGAGTCGCCACCGCGACCGAGACATCGGCGTGTTGGTAGAGCAGAATTCCACTCGGGTCGAAGGATGCGTTGGCACCGGGCACCTGCTTGAGCGCGAGTGCCGCGGCGCGGATCACGAAGTCGTTGACCGAAATCCTGATATCCTCGGCGCGTGCGTTCAGTTCCTTGCGGACCTCGAGCAACTGGTCGATTTCGCAGTCGGCGGTCAGGTAGAAATGCGGCACGGTCTGCTTGGCCTCGGTAAGCCGGCGCGCGATGACTTTGCGCATGGCGGTCAACGGCTGCAGCTCGTAGGCCATGCCCAGCATGTCCGCCAGTTGTGCCGCCGAAGGGCCAGTGGCCGTGGGAGTGGCCGTGGGAGTGGCCGTGGGAGTGGCCGTGGGCGCTGCGGCTGCCACTGCGGGCGCCGCAACGGCGGCGGCCGCGCCACCGGTCAGCGCCGCTTCGATATCCCGCTTGATGATCCGGCCATGGGGCCCGCTGCCCCGGAGGCTCGCCAAGTCGAGGCCGGCTTGGCGCGCCATGCGTTTCGCCAGCGGCGACGCGGCGATCCGTTCGCCCGCGGCCGCTGGAGTTGCTGCGGCGGGTGCGGGCGCCGGAACGGACGCGGCGGCGGCCGGTGGTGACGCGGCCGGTGGTGACGCGGCGGGTGTAGCGGGTGTGGCGATAGGATCGGGCGCCGTGGCGGCCGGTGGCGCCGCGGCAAGGGCGGACTCGTCTTCGCCCTCCTCCAGCAGCACCGCGATCGGCGCGTTGACCGCGATGCCCTCGGCGCCCTCGGCGACCAGCAGCTTGCCGATGCGGCCCTCGTCGACCGCTTCGACCTCCATGGTCGCCTTGTCGGTCTCGATCTCCGCCAGGATGTCGCCGGAACCGACCGCGTCGCCCTCCTTGACGTGCCACTTGAGCAGGGTGCCCTCGGTCATGGTCGGCGACAGTGCGGGCATCAGGATATTGATGGACATGTGATATTCCCCGCCGCTTAGTCTGCGTAACAAACTTGTTTGACCGCTGCCACAATGGTCTCGGCCCGCGGCAAGGCGAGCCGTTCCAGGTTGGCAGCGTAGGGCAAAGGCACGTCGACGCCGCTGACCCGTTGGACCGGCGCGTCGAGCCAGTCGAAGGCGGTCTCCTGGGCGAGCGCCGCCAGCTCGGCGCCGATACCGGCGGCCGGCCAACCCTCCTCGACCGCGACCAAGCGGTTGGTCTTCTTGATCGAAGCGGTCAGGGTCGCGGCGTCGAGCGGGCGCAGGCTGCGCAGGTCGATGACTTCGGCCTCGATGCCCTCGGCCGACAACGTCTCGGCCGCTTCCAGCGACTTGCCGACCATGATCGAGAAGGCGGCGATGGTGACGTCGGTGCCGGCGCGCACCACCTTGGCCTTGCCGATCGGCACGGTCCAGTCGTCGTCTTCGGGCACCTCGAAAGACTGGCCGTAGAGGATCTCGTTCTCCAGGAAAATCACCGGGTTGGGATCTCGGATCGCGGACTTGAGCAGGCCCTTGGCATCGGCCGCGGACCAAGGCGCAACCACCTTGAGGCCGGGCACGTGGGCGTACCAGCTGGCGTAACACTGGGAGTGCTGGGCGGCGACGCGCGCGGCCGCGCCGTTGGGTCCGCGAAACACGATCTGCGCGCCGATCTGACCGCCTGACATGTATCGGGACTTGGCCGCCGAATTGATGATCTGGTCGATCGCCTGCATGGCGAAGTTAAAGGTCATGAATTCGACGATCGGCTTGAGGCCCGAAAACGCGGCGCCGATGCCGATGCCGGCGAAGCCGTGCTCGGTAATCGGCGTATCGATCACGCGTTTGGCGCCGAACTCATCGAGCAGGCCCTGGCTGACCTTGTAGGCGCCCTGGTACTCGGCGACTTCCTCGCCCATGAGAAAGACGTTCGGATCGCGGCGCATTTCCTCGGCCATGGCATCGCGCAACGCCTCGCGCACCGTGAGCGTCACCGTCGGCCCGCTCCATTCCGGCTCGGCGACGGTCTCGGCCGCCACCGCCGGGGGCGCGGCAGACGCGGGTGCGGGTGCCACCGGCGCGGGTTCGAGCGCGACCGCAGGTGCGGCCCCCAGGGTGGCCCCCAGGGCGGTCTCCAGGGCGGTCCCCAGGGCGTTCCCCAGGGCGGATTCGTCCTCGCCCTCTTCCAGAAGCAACGCGATCGGCGTATTGACCGGCACGCCCTCGGTACCTTCGGCCACCAGGTGGCGGCCCATGACACCCTCGTCGACCGCCTCGACCTCCATGATCGCCTTGTCGGTCTCGATCTCGGCGATCAGATCGCCGGCGCTCACGGTTTCGCCCGCCTGCTTGAGCCAGCGCGTGAGAGTACCCTCGGTCATGGTCGGCGACAGCGCCGGCATGAGAATCTGGATCGGCATGGTCTGGAAATCTCCCCGGGCGCGCGCGGATCAGGCGAAAACGTCGGTGTAGAGCTCGGACGGTTCCGGCTCGGGACTTTCCTGGGCAAAGTCGGCGGCCGCGGAGACCACCTCCTTGACGTCCCCGTCGATGGCCTTGAGCGCGGTCTCCGCGACGATCCCGCGTTCGAGCAGGGCGGCGCGCAGGCGCTCGATCGGGTCGCGTTCCTGACGGGTTTTCTGGACCTCTTCCCGGGTACGGTATTTGGCGGGATCCGACATCGAATGGCCGCGATAGCGATAGGTCATCATCTCCAGAATGTAGGGGCCCTTGCCGGCGCGCGCGTGGGCCGCGGCCTTGGCGCCGGCCTCCTTCACCGCCAGCACGTCCATGCCGTCGACCTGGCTGCCCGGGATGCCATAGGCCTGGCCGCGATGATAGAGATCCGTGCGCGCGGAAGACCGTTCGATGGAGGTACCCATGGCGTACTTGTTGTTCTCGATCACGTAGATCACCGGCAGGTCCCACAGCGCGGCCATGTTGAAGGCCTCGTAGACCTGACCCTGATTGACGGCGCCGTCGCCCAGATAAGTCAGGCTGACCGCGTCTTCGTCGCGGTACTTGTGCCCGAAAGCAATGCCGGTGCCGAGCGGCACCTGGGCGCCGACGATGCCGTGGCCGCCGTAGAAGCCCTTGTCCCGGCTGAACATGTGCATGGAGCCGCCCTTGCCCTTGGAGTAACCGCCGGCACGCCCGGTGAGTTCCGCCATGACGCCCTTGGCGTCCATGCCGCAGGCCAGCATGTGGCCGTGATCGCGATAGGAGGTGATAACGCTGTCGCCATCCGTAGTGGCGGCGCGCATGCCGACTACCACCGCCTCCTGGCCGATGTAGAGATGGCAGAACCCGCCGATCAGGCCCATGCCGTACATCTGGCCGGCCTTCTCCTCGAAGCGGCGGATCAGCAGCATGTCGCGGTAGTAGCCGAGCAATTCCTCGGCGTCGTAATCGCCGACATCGGGCGCGCCGGCGCCGCGCTTGGCTCCGGCTTTCCGGGCGCCGGATTTTTTGACTTCGGCCTTTTTCGCCTTGCCCACCGCCGTGCTCGCCATGAACGCCCCCCGAGATCCGCGCCCGCCCGAATTCCGCATCCGCCGGGCCCGGACCTGATCTGGTCCCGCGCCGCCTGTGTCAAAAAAAATAGGCGCAACCGGTGCCAATTGCAACGAGGGATAATCCGTTACAATCCTTATGTTTTTCTTAAATTAACGTTATTTCGATTAATCTCGGGCCGCGGGCGCCGGGCGCAGCACCACCAAATCGCTAGAAAAACCGTAGCCGAGCAGCAACCTGGCACGCTCTTCCAGCAGGTCCGGGTCCAGGTTGTCGGTCCGCAACAGGGCCGTGCGGCGCTCGAGCACGGTCCGCTCCGCCGCCAGTTTCGCCTCGACGCGCTGCACCGCCACGAGATCGCGCCGCAACTCGCGCCAAGCCAGGAAGCCGCGCTCGCCGTGCAGCGCGTGATAGCCGAAATAGCCGATCAACGAGGCCGCCAAGACCGTCGGCAGAATTTTGCGGCCCCGGACCCGGATTTCGCGGAGAATCGCCATGGTGCCTAGGGAATCACGGAGCGTTTCCCTCCGTCAAGGGAAAAACTCTGAGATTCCAAGGAGATTCGCTGTTCACCCGCCGTGTAGGCTGGCCCCGGCGTAGACCGCGGCCGGGCCGAGTTCCGCCTCGATGCGCAGCAGCTGATTGTACTTGGCGGTACGGTCGGAGCGTGACAGCGAGCCAGTCTTGATCTGGCCGCTGTTGGTGGCGACCGCGAGATCGGCGATGGTGGTGTCCTCGGTCTCGCCGGAACGATGCGAGATTACCGTGCTATAGCCGGCCTTGTGCGCCATGCCCACGGTGTCCAGCGTTTCGGTCAGGGTGCCGATCTGGTTGAGTTTGATCAGGATCGAATTGGCGATACCGGCCTCGATGCCCCGGGCCAGGCGCACCGGATTGGTGACGAAAAGGTCGTCGCCGACCAGTTGAACCTTGTCGCCCAACGCCTCGGTCAGCGTCGCCCAACCGTCCCAATCGTCCTCGGCCATGCCGTCCTCGATGGAGACGATGGGATAGCCGGCGCAGAGGCCCGCCAGATAATCCGCCATGCCGGCGGAATCCAGGGTCTTGCCCTCGCCCGCGAGCGCATACTTGCCGTCCTCGAAGAACTCGCTGGCGGCGCAGTCGAGCGCGAGGCCGACCTCTTCGCCGGGTTTGTAGCCGGCCGCCTCGATCGCGGTCACGATGAAACCGAGCGCTTCCTCCGCCGAGCCTAGATTGGGCGCGAAGCCGCCCTCGTCACCGACGTTGGTATTGTGCCCGGCCGCGGCCAACGCCTTGCGGAGCCCGTGGAACACCTCGGCGCCGCAACGCAGCGCCTCGGCAAAGTTCGCCGCGCCACGGGGCACGATCATGAACTCCTGGATGTCGAGCGCGTTGTCGGCATGGGCGCCGCCGTTGACGATGTTCATCAGCGGTACCGGCAGGGTCCGCGCGCCGACCCCGCCCAGATAGCGGTAGAGCGGCAGCGCGGCCTCCTCGGAAGCCGCTTTCGCCACCGCGAGGCTGACCCCGAGAATCGCGTTGGCGCCGAGCTTCGATTTGTCGGCGCTACCGTCGAGTTCGATCATCATGCCGTCGATCAGGCCTTGGTCCTCGGCGTCGAGCCCGGCCAGCAGGTCGAGCAAGTCGTGGTTGACCGCCTCGACGGCCTTCAACACACCCTTGCCGCCGTAGCGCTCGGGGTCGCCGTCGCGCAGCTCGAGTGCCTCGTGGGCACCGGTCGAGGCGCCGGAGGGCACCGCCGCGCGCCCGAAGGCCCCGGTCTCGAGCGTGACATCGACCTCGACGGTCGGATTGCCGCGGGAGTCCAAAATCTCCCGCCCCTTGATATCGACGATCGCGGTCATGGCCAATAGTCCCGGCAGTTGATTTGTGAGATCGAAGTCATAACGAGGCGCTCGACGACAGGCAAGGATTTGGAAAATTTGGATTTTCGAGTGAGCTGGATGGCCGCAAACCGCGGCACGAAAGCCTATTCACAACTATGCTATTAATGGATATATTGGTTTTTCGATACACTCATTACGAGTTTTGGAGGTAACCATGGAACTTGCATCCGTTCGCGCATTAAAAGCGAATTTGCAGGAAAATAGTATTTCGCCTCTTGCCAGTCGACTGGTTGCGGAACACGCGATCGAAATTCCAGCCGGGCGCATGCGGGCTGAACCACCGCTGGCCGCCGGAATCGCCCTGGGCATCGCCGGAGGGGCAGATTCGGAGTATCGGCTCGCCATCCGAACCCAGAACAGAACCGGTGCCCTCATGGAGGAACTAGAGAAGATTACGGAAACTGCCCGAGGCGAGGTTGATGTCCGTCACGTTGGCGGCATTCGCAAGCAACAGCCGCCATGGCACCGAAGCCGAAATCGGCCGCTCCAGATCGGCGGATCGATCGGCCATTTCCTCATCACTGCTGGCACGCTTGGATGTTTCGTACGCGACCGGAATGATCGGGAACAAACCCTCATCCTATCGAACAACCACGTGCTCGCCGATGAGAACAACGCTACGAACGGCGATTCGATCTTACAACAGGGCAGTATCGACGGTGGGCAAAACCCGGGAGACCAAGTTGGGGATTTGTTGCGCTTCGTACCCCTATTAATGGGACAACCGAACCACGTCGACTGTGCGGTCGCGACAATCGGCGAGAAAGTCGACTTCGATGCCTATAAGCTTGAGAATATTGGATCGCTCAATGGCTTGGGTTCGCCCATCGTGAGCGACGGCGTCAAGGTCAACAAGATTGGCCGCACCACTGGTCTCACCCAAGGTATCGTCACGGCCTTTGAAGTCGACAATGTCATCGTGGAGTACGACATGGGCCTGCTCCGATTCGACAATCAGATCGAGATAGAGGGTGCGGGCTCGGACCCGTTCAGCCGGGGTGGCGACAGCGGTTCCGCGATTGTCGATGAAAATCTCGCGGCCGTCGCCCTCTTGTTTGCCGGCGGCGACAGCGGTGGATCGAATGGCCAGGGGCTCACCTATGCCAATCCGCTGCAAGAGGTTCTCGACGCGCTCGGGGTCGATCTGTAATATCCGATCATGGTGGTTTCCCTGGATCAGGCTAGATCGGCGAAAACTGAGGCGGCGAAGGAATTCAGCCGCCATGGCGAGGTTATGGGTGTTGGAATTGTCAAAGTCGGCGACGGCTATGGCTTGAAGATCAACCTGAAGCAACTGGCCGATGACCACACCTTGCTACCGCAGTCGGTTCATGGCGTCCCGACCCGCTGCGAGGTTGTCGGCGTGATCCGAAAGCAGAACCCTACCCGGGCTTAGCCAATCTCGACCGGGTTCGCCTTGGCGATGCGATCGAGCTCCTGAAGCGTTTCAACGAGCGCCGGCAATTCTTTGAGCGGCACCATGTTGGGACCGTCGGAGGGCGCGGAGTCCGGGTCCTGGTGGGTCTCCATGAACACCGCCGCGACCCCGATCGCGACCGCCGCGCGCGCCAGCACCGGCACGAACTCGCGCTGGCCGCCGCTGGTCCCGCCCTGGCCGCCGGGTTGCTGCACCGAGTGGGTCGCGTCGAACACCACCGGGCAGCCGGTCTGGGCCGCCATGATCGGCAGCGACCGCATGTCCGAGACCAGCGTGTTGTAGCCGAACGAGGCGCCGCGTTCGGTCACCAACACGTTGAAATTGCCGGCGCCCTCGATCTTGCCGACCACGTGTTTCATGTCCCAGGGCGCCAGGAACTGGCCCTTCTTGACGTTGACAACCTTGCCCGTCGCCGCCGCCGCCACCAGCAGGTCGGTCTGGCGGCACAAATAGGCCGGGATTTGCAGCACGTCGACCGCCTCGGCGGCCGGCCCGCATTGCTCCGGCAAGTGCACGTCGGTCAGCACCGGCAGACCGCTCGCCTCGCGCACCTCGGCCAGGATCGGCAGCGCCGCCTCCAGCCCCAGGCCGCGGCTGGACGCAAGACTGGTCCGGTTGGCCTTGTCGAAGGAGGTCTTGTAGATGAGCCCGATCTCCAGCTTGGCCGCCATCTCGGCCAGCGCCTGGCTCATTTCCAGCGCATGGGCCCGGCTCTCCAAGGCGCAAGGCCCGGCAATGATGGTCAAGGGCCGGTCGTTGCCGAGGGTCAGGTCGCCGATGGTAACGTGGCGGGTGGAAGCCATGGGGGGGGTGCCTTGTGGAAGTGGGCCGCGAAGGCCCTGTTCTTTCACGAGACGCCCGGAAACGCAACGGTCGGGCGGTTCATGGCGCGATGTTGGCGCCGATCTCGTTGCGATTGGCCCACCACGGTCTTTTGCGGGTTCCCGGCGATCGGGCCGTGAAATCATCCCACATGGCAGACCGCCTCGATGTTGTAACCATCGGGATCGAGCACGAATGCTGCGTAATAGTGTGGATGATAGTGCGCGCGAAGCCCCGGCGCGCCGTTTTCAACGCCCTCGGCGGCCATGGCCGCGGCGAAGAATGCATCAACATCCGCCCGCGAAGCTGCGTTGAATGCGAAGTGGACGCGCGGTGTCATCAACGACCCTACGGATAGCCAGAAGTCGCCGCCCGGATCGGTGCTTCTGCCGTGTCCTTCGCGAATGCCAAAGCTGACGGCCCGAGGGTCATTCTTACACAGAACGTAACCCAGTGCTCCCAAGGCTCTCGAGTAAAACGCCTTGCTATTTTCGATGTCGCTGACGGTGATCCCCATATGGTCGATCATCAAATGCCCTTTTTGAATCGAGAAATTCGCTTAGCTTGTTCATGGCCGCCGATCGGAGGACGTCGCTTCGAAGTGACGATCCCGGTCGCCTTACGCCCGCACCGCGGACCGGCTGGTTTTTAGAATCGAGGCTTCGTCTTCCACCGCGTTGCGTAGGGCTGCCCGCGCCAGCAGGCGTGTGGTATCGAGCGTTGGAAGGGGGGAAACGGAGTCGGTCACGATCAACGGAATCTCCGTGCAGCCAAGGATGACGGCGTCGCATTTCGCTTCTTTCATCCGTTCGAAGACTTTTTGAAAATAGCGCACCGCTTCGGGCTTGATGGTCCCGGGCACCAACTCTTCCATGATTATTCGATCGATTTCTTTCACCTCATCGGCATCCGGGCGTAGATATTCCAAGCCGCGCTCGCTGAGTTTTTCCGGATAGACGTCGCTTTCCACAAGCCACCGCGTGCCGGTCAGGCCGAGGCGCCGGTAGCCGCGCGCCGCGGCCTCTGCCGCCGTGACCTCGGCAATATGCAGCCACGGCAGCGGTGACTCCGGGGTCACAAGCGGCATCGCCTGATGAATCGTATTATCGGGGCAGATCAGAAAGTCGGCGCCCATTTGGGCCAGCTTGTTCGCGGAGCCGAGCATCAAAGCCGCGACGCCCCGCAAGTCGCCCCGGTCGAGACACTCCACATACTGGTTCAATGGCGGTGAATGCATCGAGACTTCGGGATGCGCGTGCGGGCCCAAAAGCTCCGCGCCCTCCGAACAAATAATTCGATAACACAGCGCCGCACCTTCGGCGGAACAGGCAACGATGCCGATATGCCGTGTCACAAAGGATTCCTCCTAGGACAGTGCGTCCCGACCCTGCGATGCCTCTCCTTCGCGCGCCATCAATCGACCGTGCTCGTCCAGTCTCCCTTGATCTGGGTGCGGTGCATGACCCGGCGCGCGGCCGGATCGAAGTCGTCGCGGCGGTGCAGCACCGAGAGGTTGTTCCAGATCAGCAGGTCCCCGACCTGCCATTCGTGGCACATGGCGAAGCGCGCCTCGCCCGCGTGCGCCCAAAGGCTATCGAGCAGGGCCTCGCTCTCATCCACCGCCAAGCCGGGAATGTAGGAACTGCGGCGCCGCCCGAGGAACAACGCCTTGCGGCCGCTGTCCGGATCGACCCGGACCAGGGGATGGCGCGCGCCCAGGGTCTCGCGGACGTCGGTCGTCTCGGCATAACCCTTGCGTAGGAACCCGGCGCTGTTGCGCGAGGCGTCGTGGATCGCGATCCGGTCTTTGATCCGATCTTTCAAGTCGCCGCTCAGGGCGTCGTAGGCGGCGTACATATTAGCGAAATAGGTGTTCCCGCCACGGGGCGGCACTTCGAGGGCGTAGAGGATGCCGGCCTTGGGCGGGGTCTCGATATAGGTCATGTCGGCGTGCCAGACCGCCTCCCCGTCGCCCAGGCCGCCGATCGGAACGCCCTGCTCGATCACGTTGGAAATCACGTTGATTTCGGGAAATTCCTCGAGGTACGGCTTGCCGTAGGGGTTGGGGCCCGGCGGGTCGAGCTCGCCGAAATTCCGGCTGAACGCGAGCAGCTCGGCGTCGCCGATGCGCTGGCCGCGCAGCACCAGGACCAGACGTTTCTGCCACGCCTCGATGAGCGCCGCGCGCGCCGGCGCCTCGACCGCCCGCGATACGTCGATCCCGCTCACCTCCGCGCCCAAGGCGGCCGCACCCGGGGTGATTTTGAGTTCGAGTTTCGTCTCGACGTCCATCTCAAGCCCCTTTTTCACGACTGATCGAAGATCTCCTCGGCCACGATCTTATCCGCCAGCGCCGCCGGGTCAATGTTTGGGCGGAACCCGGCTTTGAGCACCATGTGGCCGCGCTCGAAGCGGAGCGCCTCGGTGAACAGCCCGCTCTTGGCTTTGAGAAAGCCGTTGAACTCGCCGGCGTTGCGGATCGTCGAGCGGGCGACGCAAGCCTCCATCCAGCACCCGAGATCGCTCGACAGGCCGTCGCCCAACACTGGTTCCATGTCCAGCGCCCGGACCCGCTGCAACGCCGCCGTCAAGCGTTCGAGCCCGCCGAACCGCTTGAGTTTCAGTTTGCAGAACCCGACGCCTTCCATGGTCGCCGCCCGTTCGATGTCACCAACGCTGCAGATCGCCTCGTCGAGCATGAGCGGCACCGTCGAGGCCGCCGCCACCGCGCCGTTGGCTTCCCAATCCTCGGCCGCGCAGGGCTGCTCGAACAGCTCGATCCCGGCCGGATCGAGAGCGGCGGCGAAGCGGCGGCCCTGGTCCCGGGAATAAGCCCGATTGGCATCCAGGCGCATCGTGGCGCGACCGGCGAGCGCGCGCTGGATGACCGCGACCCGCGCGAGATCCGCGTCCACGTCCTGGCCCACCTTGACCTTGAAGGTCGTGAACCCCTGGTCCAGGCGGCCGGCAAGCTCGGCTTCGAGCTCGGCCTCGCCGCGGCCGTTGACCGGGGTCAACAGGGGCAACGTCACGTCCCGCTCCAGGCGCAGCAGCGGATTGTCTTCCAGCATTTCCAGGGCGACGATCAGCGCGCCGGCGGCCACCGGGCTCGAGACCATAGCATCGCCGACCGCGGCCTTGGCCGCCTCGCTGCTCAGGCCGAGAATTTGGGCGGCCTGGCCGCGGCAGAAGTCCCAGCCCCCGGCGCGGGTCTCCTCGCTCGAGCCCGGCGAAATATGCGCCTCGCCCCATCCGAGCCGGCCGTCCTCGTCGGTAACCCCGACCAAGATCGGCTCGAAAGCCTCGAAGGTGTGATAGGACAAGCGGTACGGCACATGCAGCGGCAGCCGCAGCCGGTAGAGGCTTATGCGCCGAATTCGTGGGTTCACGCCGTTCCCACCTCTTCCACAAACTCCGCGATCCGCGCGCAGGCTTCGCCGAGCTTCGCTTCATTGAGGGCGATGCTGATGCGGACGTGGCCGGCGGCGCTGGGGCCGAAGGGGTCGGTGGGGAGCACCGAGATGCCCTTGGCCTCGAGCAGGCGCCAGGCGAAGTCCTTGGCGCCGAGGCCGGTGCCGCGCACGTCGACCATCATGAACATGCCGGCTTCGGGGTTGTGCGGGGCCAGGCCCGGCACCTCGGCCAGGCGTTGGAACACGAGATCGCGGCGGCGGCGGTAGGCCTGTTTCATCTCCGCGAGCTCCGGCAGGTCCCGCTCCAGCCAGGCGGCGAGCGCGGATTGGGTGAAGCTCGGGTTGCCGAACGACATGCACAGCGCGAGCTTGCCGATCGCCTCGGTGACCGGCGCCGGCGCCACGGTCCAGCCCAGGCGCCAGCCGGTCATGGCGTGGGACTTGGACACCGAGTTGACGATCACCGAGCGCTCGGCCATGCCCGGCAAAGCGCAGGGGTTGGAATGGCGGCCTTCGAAAATCAGACTGCTGTAGACCTCGTCGGAGATCAGCCAGAGGTCGTGGGCCCGGCACAGATCGGCGATCTCCCGCGCCGCCGAGTCCGACAACAGCGCGCCGGTCGGGTTGTGGGGGAAGTTGAGCAGGATGCCGCGGGTGCGTTCGGTGATCGCCGCGGCCACGTCGGCCGGGTCGATGTGGAAATCCCGCTCGGCGCGGAGCGGAACCCAGACGATGGCCGCGCCGCTCGCCCCGATCACCGCCTCGTAGGTGACGTAGGCCGGCTCGGGCACGATCACTTCGTCGCCCGCGCCGAACAGGCAGAGCGCGGCGCTGAACAGGGCGTTTTGGGCACCGAGCAATACCGCCACCTGATCCGGGTCGATGTCCCGGCCCGATAGCCGGCTCTGATAGCGGGCGACGGCGTCGCGCAGGGGCGCGATTCCCGCAACGTCGGTGTAATGGGTGTTGCCCGCGCGCAGCTCCGTGACCGCGGCCTCGACGATGGCCGGTGGGGTATCGAAATCCGGATCGCCGATGGTGAGCGCGATCACGTCGTCGCCGGCCGCCTGGCGCCTCACGGCCTGGGCATGAATCTCCCAGGCTTCGGCGCCCGCGCCCCCGATGCGCGCGGCCAGGGGCGACAGGCGCGCGGTCCCCGTGCCCGCTTTGTTTCCGGGCGCGCTCATGCGATCGCACCGGGATCGCGGATTTCGATCAGGGTCGGCCCCGGGGCGGCGAGCGCCGCCGTGACCGCCGGGCCCAAGTCGCCCGGCGCCCGGATCGCCGCGGTGCGGCAGCCGAAGGCGCGCCCGAGCGCAATGAAATCCGGGTTGCGCGGGATCACGCCGAGCTCGGCGATGCCCTGGGCGATCATATCGTCGCGAATCTGGCCGAGCGCGTCGTTGTTCCAGACCAGAATCGGCAGGCTCAGGTTCTCCTGGACCGCGGTCGCCAGCTCCTGGACCGTAAACAGCAGGCCGGCGTCGCCGGCGAGCGCCACGATCGGCCGTTCCGGCGCGCCCAGCTTGGCGCCGATCGCCGCCGGCAGCGCGAAGCCCAGAGTGCCGTAACCGTTGGGACAGAGCCAGCCGCCGGGCGTTGAGGTCGGAAAGTCGCGGCCGCCGGTGTAGGCGATCTGGGTCATGTCGGCGACCACGACGCCGTCTTCGGGCAGGGCCGCGCGCAGCGGTTCGAGAAAACGCCGGTGGCGCCGGCTCAAGTCGTCGGCGTCGTCGCGGAATCGGGCGCGCAGCGCCGCGACCTGTCGCGCCGCATCCGCCCCGTTCGGCGCCCTGTCCGGCGCGGCACCCGTCAGCGCGGCAGCAATCGCGGCCGCCGCGGCGCCGGCGTCGGCATGGATACCGAGCGCCGCGGGCGTGCGGTCGGCGAACTTGGCCGGATCGATGTCGACCCGGATCAGCCGCCCCTCGAACGCAAGCGCGCCGGACCAGGTGTCGGTCTCGGCCAACTCCGTGCCCAGCGCCAGCACGACATCCGCCGCGCACAGCAACTCTCGGACTTCCTCCCGGTGCAGCATGGCGCCCAGGTGCAGGGGATGGTCGTCCGGCACGCAGCCCTTGCCCGCCAGCGTGGTCGCGATCGGCGCGCCAAGGGCCTCGGCGATCTCCGCGATGGCGGACCCCGCCGCGCGCGCGCCGCCGCCCACGACGATCGCGGGAGACCGCGCCGCGCTCAGCATGCCGGCCGCCGCCGCGATCCCACTTTCATCCGGGGTCGGCGGCGCCGGGGACACCTTGGCCACGGGGGTCAGGTTGCAGCTTCGCGCCAGCACGTCGATCGGAATTTCGATATGGACCGGCCGCGGCCGTTCCGAGGCAAACACCGCGAAGGCTTCGGCAAGGCTATCGCCGACCTCCTCGGCGGAGCGGGCGGTGCGCGAAAATGCGGTCAGCGGCGCGGTCGTGGCGCGCTGGTCGGTGACTTCGTGCAGCATGCCCCAGCCCTGGCCCAGGCTGTCGCTGGAACAGGTGCTGGAGATAACCAACATGGGTTGGGAATCGGAATAAGCCTGGCCCATGGGGGTCGCGGCGTTGGTCACGCCGGGGCCGCTGATCAGCAGGCAGACCCCGGGCTTGCCGGTCACCCGGGCGTAGCCGTCGGCGGCGAAGCCGGCGCCCTGTTCGTGGCGTACCAGGACGTGGCGGATGCCGCTGCCTTCGAGCCCGCGATAGAGCTCGAGCGTATGGACGCCGGGAATGCCGAACACCAAATCGACGCCATAGGCCTCCAGCAGGCGAATAACATAGCGGCCAATGGTCGCGGGATCACTCGCGGTCAAGGTTGGCTTACTCCCCCGCGCCTAGGCGATCGCAGGCCGCGAGCGCGTCGGCGTCCCCGACCTCGGCCCCGCGAATGCGGATCTGCTCGCCCGCCATGGCACGCTACATCAGGCGCGACTGCGCGACCGCGGCCTCGATGAAGGAGATAAACAGCGGATGGGGATCGAGGGGCTTGGACTTGAGCTCCGGATGGAACTGTACGCCGATGTACCAGGGGTGATCCCTCAGCTCGGCAATCTCGGGCAGCTCGCCGTCCGGCGACAGGCCGGAGAAGTACAGGCCGGCGCTCTCCAAGACCTCGCGGTAGTTGATATTGACTTCGTAGCGATGCCGGTGGCGCTCGCTGATCTCGGTCGTGCCGTAAATTTGATGGATTCGGCTGCCCTCTTCGACCTTACAGTCATAGGCACCCAGACGCATGGTGCCGCCGTACTCGCTGTCGACGTTGCGGCGTTCAACGCGATTGCCCGCGGTCCATTCGGTGAGCAGGCCGACGACGGCATCCTCGCACGGCCCGAACTCGGTGGAGCCGGCGCCCGGGATGCCGGACAGGTTTCTAGCCGCCTCGATCACCGCCATCTGCATGCCGAAGCAGATGCCGAAGTACGGCACCTTGCGTTCGCGGGCGAAGGTTGCGGCCGCGATCTTGCCCTCGGCGCCACGTTCTCCGAACCCACCCGGCACGAGGATGCCGTGCACGTCTTCGAGGTGATGGATCGCGCCGTCGCTCTCGAAGATCTCCGAATCCAGCCAGTTGACGTTGACCCGGACATTGTTGGCGATGCCGCCGTGGGTCATGGCCTCGGCCAGCGACTTGTAGGAATCGAGTAGCGAGGTGTATTTGCCGACGACGCCGATGGTCACCTCGCCGTCGGGCTTGCGGATGCGCTCGGTGATCGTATCCCAATTCGACAGGTCCGGCGCCGGCCCCGTCAGGCCGAAGTGGCGGCAAACCTCGCCGTCCAGGCCTTCCTCGTGGTAGGCGCGCGGTACCGCGTAGATGGTGTCGAGGTCGAGCCCTTGGATAACCGCGCTCGGCCGCACGTTGCAAAACAGCGCGATCTTGCGCTGCGCCTCGGCCGGAATCGGGCGCTCGGCGCGGCACACCATGATGTCGGGCTGGATGCCGACCGACTGCAACTCTTTGACCGAATGCTGAGTCGGCTTGGTTTTAAGCTCGCCGGCCGCGGCCAGGTAGGGCACCAGGGTCAGGTGGATGAAGATGCTGCGCTCGGGGCCGAGTTCGTTGCCCAGTTGCCGGATCGCCTCGAGATACGGCAGGCCCTCGATATCGCCCACGGTGCCGCCGATTTCGCAGACCACGAAGTCCTCGTCGCCGAGGTCGGCGCGGATGAACTCCTTGATTGCGTCGGTGACATGGGGGATCACCTGAACCGTGGCGCCCAGATAGTCGCCGCGGCGCTCCTTGGCGATTACCTTGGAATAGATCTGCCCAGTGGTGACATTATCGGTCTTGCGCGTCGGCACGCCGGTGTAGCGCTCGTAGTGGCCCAGGTCGAGATCGGTCTCGGCGCCGTCGTCGGTGACGTAAACCTCGCCGTGCTGGTAGGGACTCATGGTCCCTGGGTCGACGTTGAGATAGGGGTCCAGCTTGCGCAGCCGCACCTTGAATCCACGCGCCTGGAGGAGTGCCCCAAGGGCCGCGGAGGTGAGACCTTTTCCGAGTGAGGACGTGACGCCGCCGGTGATGAAAATGAACCGCGTCATGGACCCGCACTATTATCGGAACCGGCCCGCCGAACAAGCCCCGGCACGGCCGAAATGGCAAATATTTTCATGATCGCGTCCCGACCCTTGGAAAAGTGATTATTCCCGACGATTCGGATCTCAGGCAATGCCGGAGAACGGCCGCGTCCTGGGGTTCGGAAACCATCCCGACGCGCATACCAGCGCCCGGCCGGCGCCCAGCACAAATCGCCTTGGCCCGGAAACAGAGGCAGAATTGGAAGTTGGCCCGGCCTACTGGACCGGGACCGACGGGATCGCCGGTTCTTCCTGAGCCGGCACGCTGGTGGGCAACTCGTCGACGATCGAGCGCCGTTCGCCCGAGCCGCTCGCCAGGATCGTAAGCGCGATCGAGGTCAGCATGAAACAACCGGCCAGGACTGCGGTGGCCCGAGTCAGCAGGTTGGCGGTTCCGCGGCCGGTCAGGAAACCGCCCATGCCGCCACCACCACCGCCGCCACCGCCGATACCCAAGCCGCCGCCCTCGCTGCGCTGGAGCAGCACCACGCCGATCATGGAAATGGCCAGCATCAGGTGGATCACCAGCAGTACGTTGCTCATCTCTATCGTCTCTCGCGCTTGGGCAATGCCGCCCGCCGGCAACTCCAGACGGGCTTGCTGGGGTATTTAGTCACTTGCACTCCCAAATGAAAGCAATTTAGCCGGCGCTGGCCCCGATCGCCCAGAAATCCCCGGCATCGAGGCTGGCGCCACCGACCAAAGCGCCGTCGACATTGGTAACGGCGAGCAGTTCGGCGGCGTTTCCCGGCTTGACCGATCCGCCATAAAGGATGCGCAGGGACCCGGCCGCCGCCCCGCCGAAAAGCCGCTCCAAGAGCCCCCGGATATGGCCGTGGACTTCGGCCACGTCGGCTGGAGTCGCGGTCTGGCCAGTGCCGATGGCCCAGACCGGTTCATAGGCGATCACCATGCTGGCGCCGTCCACGCCCACCGGCAGGGAGCCGGTCACCTGGGCCTCGATCACCGCGAGCGCCTGCCCGGCCCCGCGCTGGGCCTCGGTCTCGCCGACGCAGACAATCGGTGTCATCCCCGCGGAAACCACCGCCTCGGCCTTGGCCCGCACAACGGCGTCACCCTCGCCATGGCCGGCGCGGCGCTCGGAATGGCCGACGATGACGTAGCGGCAGCCGGCGTCCGCCAGCATCTCGGCGCTAACGTCGCCGGTGTAGGCCCCGGACCGGGCCGGGTGGCAGTCCTGGCCGCCGAGGGCGACACCACTGCCTCGGAGCGCCTCGCCCACCGGTCCCAACAGGGTCGCCGGGGGGCAGACCACCATATCGCAGCCGAACGGCCCGGTGGCGCGCGCGGCCAGGTCCCCGGCCAGGGCGGCGGCGCTTTCGCGCAACCCGTTCATCTTCCAGTTTCCCGCGATCAGCTTGCGCGCCATGACCCGCTTGATCCTTCTCCGCGCCCCAGGTGTCCTGGGGCGCGCCTACCTAGCATGACGCAGCGGGGCAGGCCAAGCGCGGGGAAAACCGACGGTTTTGACGTGGATTTGCGTGTTGCCGGGGGGCAAGCGGCTTTCTAAGATGCGCCCGCGCCGGACCCGGGCGCCCGGAGCGCCGCGCGGGCGGCCACCCGATGACCTGTTTCGAGGACCACCAGACCGCCATGGCCGCCAGACCCAAGAACCTCATCGTCAAGATCACAACCTTCGTGCTGTTCGGCTTGCTGATCGCCAGCTTCGCGGTCTGGGGCATCGGCGACATCTTCCGCGGGTCGAGCCC
>SMVA01362259.1_pt1 | contig 17511 bp, 18 predicted proteins | sample 2456451 | NCBI WGS metagenome assembly SMVA01 (sample SAMN11095933, study PRJNA526329) | marine sediment metagenome | biome: Marine sediment; feature: Surficial sediment; material: Deep marine sediment; isolation source: Hadal surficial sediment | place: Pacific Ocean | collected 2014-05 | depth...
TGTTCCAAAGACCGTTAGCTTACGGTCTTCGTCGTATTGTTTTGGATCCAGGAATCCGTCTACTTTTGCAATAAATCGACCCTCATAGTCGCTTCTGTAGCTGGGTTTTCCATAACTATTTAGTGGGCTTGCCAGAATCTCAATCCATGTTGAGTCTTCCTTGTTTTCCACTGATATTATCTTTCCTCCCCACCTCACATTCTGGTCTTGGAATGTTTTAACGTTTTGTTTTACCTGCTGAAATTCAAGATCGGGGCTGGGTGGTGTTTTGATCAATACCGGTATCTGGCTGGCACAACCACTCAGTATCAGTATTGCCAAGTATATTACTAAATATTTAGACATAATCATCACCGGATATCACCCGGATGTTATTGTTTATGACAGAGCTATTGACTATTTGTTCAAATATGAATGCGGTTATGGGATAAAGGCGGGGAAACCTATTTCATCATATTTTATGGAGAAATATAGTTAGTCATTTATTGAATCTTGATATTAATGAAGAAGTTAAGAGGGTCAAAAACTACTTGGTGTAAAGATACTCCACTCTGTTTCTACCTTTTCTTCTGGCTATACTTAATGCTTCATGTGCTACATTGATAATCGTATTAATATTTATTTCCTTGTCAAAGCATGGATTGCAATATGCTAATCCGATGCTGAGGGTTATGCGTATTGCTTCATCATTCTTGCCATAGCTAATTGTTTCCCATTCCATAATTGATCGTAATCTCTTAAACACATATAGTGAGGATTCAAAATTCGTCTCTGGCAAGAGACAAATGAACCTATTATCGTCACGTGCCAGAATATCAGTTACTCTTAATTCATCTTTGAGAATATCTGCAGTATCTTTTAAAATTTCATTCCTGAGTTGGTATCCATACTTTACTTTTAAATCATTATAGTAATCAATTTCTATAGTGGCACAACAAAGATTTTTTTTGTAACGTCTGGCCCTGGCTAACTCATTCTCGAATAAATAATCAAAATGTTTTCTATTAACAAGTTGAGTCAATTCATCCGTTGTTGCCATGAATATTATCTTGTTGTATGCAGCGTTTAATTTTGTTACAAGTAGATAGATAGTCAACACAAGGATAATAAAAATTATAATTCCGACGACAGAAAAAATATCACGATCTACTAGTTGCGTATCTGCAATAATTAACACTGTAAAAATACCAAAAACAAATATAATCAAAACGGATATGCTTGTTTTTTGGGAAACTGATATTCCAATTCTAGATAGGGTTAACAGTTCTTTGTTATTGGACGTCATAGATATTCTCTAATTATCAATTGTAAAAAATATTTTATTGATCTTTATTTTTGTCCAGTACTATCTGTAGACGGAAATATTTTTACTTTCTTTACTGCATTATCCACAACCTGTGTAATTTCAAAGGTATAACCATTGATGCGTAGACTAGTGCCTGCTTCTGGTATATCTTCAAGATGTTCGAGGATGACGCCATTAATCGTTTTAGGACCTTCAGTTGGTAATTCCCAGTCCAGTTGTTTGTTGATGTCACGAATAGTGGTGCCGCCATCGACAAAAAATGATCCATCTTCCTGAGGTTGAATATCCTTATTAAAGGTTTGTAAGTCGGTAGTAAATTCGCCAATAATTTCCTCAAGGATATCATCCAGTGTCACCATCCCTTGTAAAACGCCATATTCGTCTACGACCAGGCCTATGCGTCTTTTTTGTTTCTGAAAATTAAGCATCTGCGTATGCAAAGGGGTACCTTCAGGGAGATAGTAAGGTTCGATGGTAAGTTTTTCCAACTCATCTATAGTAAAATCTTTCTCCCTGCCTAGTATTCTCAATACATGTCTGAGGTGCAATATGCCTACGATATTATCTATGTTTTCACGATAGACGATTAGACGAGTATGCTGGCAGTGTGTCAGTTGTTCAAGTATGTCTGCAACGGAATCATTAAGATCAATTCCGACCAGCTCATTCTTTGGTACCATGATGTCATCTACGCTAACTTTTTCTAACTCTAATATGCCAAGTAGCATATCCTGGTGATTACTTGATATAGCAGCACCGGCTTCATGTACGATCATCCTGAGTTCATCCTGGCTTAAAGGTTTATCTTCAAAATTGTCAGTATTAATTCCTAGCGGTATTAATAGGGTATTACTAATCTTGTTGATGATATAAACGATGGGATAACAGAGTTTGAGTAACGGTGTCAGGATATAGGCAGAAGGAAAAGCAATCTTTTCGGGTCGAATAGCGGCATAGGTTTTCGGTGCGGTTTCAGCAAAGATAATAAATATAATTGCGATGATAAACGGTGAAGCCGCAACACCATAATTTCCAAACAGGCGAAAACCAATGACAGTAGCAATGGCAGCAGCGAGGAAATTAACTACATTGTTGCCAAACAGAATCACGCCAATTAGACGATCGGGTTTCTCAAGAAGCTTACTGACCATTGTCGCTGAGCGGTGTTTTTCTTTGACCAGGTGACGCAAGCGGTATTTGTTAAGGGCCATCATGCCCGTCTCGGAACTGGAGAAGAAGGCGGAGAGAATAATCAATACAAATAGAATGCTGAAAAGTATCGATAGAGGAATGGTATCCAAAAAAGGGGTGACCTCGCGTTAAAAAGATAATCTATTGTGGCGCCGTACCTGGGTGTGTCAAGAAAAAGATAGAAAAATAAGCTGTTTAGACACGGCCTAAAATTATTTCCAGCACCAGCTTGGAACCAAAAAATGCCAACATTAGCATGCAGAAACCACTCAGAGTCCAACGGATCAATTTTTGTCCACGCCAGCCCAGATACCAGCGTCCCCAGAGAAGCACGGCAAAGACCAACCATGATAGAATTGATAATACCGTCTTGTGGATAAGATGCTGGGCAAAAATATCATTTACAAACATGAATCCTGTCGCCAGACTTAAGCTCAGTAAAAAAAAGCCAACAGCAATAATGCGAATCAGTAAATCTTCCATGATTTGCATGGGAGGCAGGACGTTCATAATCACTGTTGGACGCTTATGACTCAATTGATATTCCTGGAATGCAAGTATCGCCGCCTGGAATGCAGCAACCGTGAGTAAACTATAGGCAATAATCGAGAGCAGGATATGCATCTTTAAACCCATGGCAGCCGATTCGGCCAGAATACGCTGACTTGGGAAGAGTAATATAAGCAAGAGTCCAAGCGCCGCCAATGGAAAGAAAATGACCAATAAATTTTCTACGGGCTTGCGGATTGCGATCAGCAAAATTACCATTGCGATGATCCAGCTAATCAGTGCCCAGGTGTTGGAAAAACCCAGATCTAGACCACCACTCACAAAAATAGTGTTGTTGAGCAGAACACCATTCAGAATGATTGCGAATGCACCGACAATAAACGCCTGAACTTTAGCCCGTTGGCGTGGTGATTCTTCGCTGGCGTATATCAGTACCCCTAATCTGCTTGCTGCCAGGAGGTAGAAAATAAATGCAATGATGCCGAGTGTTGTGTTCATGAAAATATCAAATTCCGAGCATATAATCTAACCATGATTGCATATTTGCCGTGTTCATTGAAGTTCTAAAGTAAGCTTAGTCAGGGTGAGTCGCAGGCTTATTCCTGTTAGAATTCGCCGCTTTGGTAAACTCACATCTAATCAGGAATCAATAAAGCCAAAATATGTTTGACACTCTTTCAGAACGTTTTGCCAGGACAATAAAGAACCTTAAAGGTCTGGGACGCCTGACTGAAGACAATATAGCCGCAGCCATGCGTGAAGTACGCATGGCATTACTTGAGGCCGATGTCGCCTTACCCGTTGTCCGTGACTTTATCGAACATGTGCGTGAACGCGCACTCGGACAGGATGTTATGACCAGCCTGACGCCGGGTCAGGCGGTTGTAAAAATTGTCGAAGAAGAACTCATTTCACTCATGGGTGAAGTGAATACCGCTCTGAATTTCAATACCCAACCACCTGCCGTTATCATGATGGCCGGTTTACAAGGTGCAGGTAAAACAACGACCGTTGCTAAACTTGCAAAACTTCTTACTGAAAAAGAGAAAAAGAAAATTCTGGTGGTCAGTTGTGATGTCTATCGTCCTGCGGCGATTGAACAGCTAAAAGTTTTGGCAAATGAAGTCAATGTTGCGTTTTATCCGACAGAGAACAATCAGAACCCGATTGATATCGCCAAACAAGTTCTGGATTATGCGCGCAAACAAAATTTTGATGGTTTGATTGTTGATACTGCAGGGCGTCTGCATATTGATAATGAGATGATGGAAGAAATTAAACAGCTACAGTCTGTATTAACACCTTCAGATATCTTGTTTGTTGTCGATAGCATGATGGGACAGGATGCTGTGAATGCGGCCAAGGCATTTGACGAAGCCTTGCCGTTGACGGGTGTCGTGTTAACCAAAACAGATGGTGATGCTCGGGGTGGTGCAGCGCTGTCTGTACGTCATATCACAGGCAAACCCATCAAGTTTATGGGCACAGGTGAGAAGACTTCTGAATTTATAGCTTTTCACCCGGAAAGAATGGCCTCGCGTATTCTAGGTATGGGCGATGTTCTGAGTCTGATCGAAGAAGTCCAGGAAAAAACAGATCAAAAGAAGGCCGAGAAACTCGCGAAGAAAATCAGAAAAGGTAAAGGCTTCAGTCTTGTGGATTTCCGCGACCAACTACAACAAATGCGTAACATGGGCGGTATGACCAGCATCATAGATAAATTACCGGGGTTGGGGGGTATGCCTGCAAATGTGAATACGCAGGCAGGTGATCAACAATTCATCAAGCTGGAATCGATAATTAATTCAATGACGCCACATGAACGGAGAATGCCTGCGGTAATCAATGGTTCACGCAAGCGAAGAATTGCGACTGGATCAGGAACACAGATACAGGATGTCAATCGTTTGCTAAAACAATTTAAGCAAATGCAAAAAATGATGAAAAAACTTTCAGGTAAAGGCGGCATGAAAAAAATGATGCGAGGCTTGGGTGGAATGGGTGGTGGTGGAATGCCTCCTGGCGGAATGCCGTTCTAATTATTTTTTTAATGTTTTGGGTGGTTGGCCACTTTTTATTTCTCTAAGCACTCTAACAAATAACTAAGAAGCCAAATATTAAACAAGACTAACTGGTTGATGATTTTCGCAGCAACATTATTAAACATGCGATTGTCAGACATGAAAAACAGACAATACTCCATTCTGCGATACTGAAACTCAGGAATGTCCAATTTACTTCTGCACATTCTCCGGAACCGCTGAGTATCATTCTGAGTGCGTCGGTAAAAGGAAAAGTATCAAGCATGTATTCCAGTCCGGGTCCGCATTCAGGAATTTTATCTTCGGGAAGATGTTGCAGCCAGACTTGTCGTCCAGCGATGCCTGCACCACAAAGTGAAGCGAAAAGTGTTAAGCTAGTATAGATCCTTTCAAACAATATCTGTGGATTATGTATTGCACCGATTAGGGCAACCAGACCAACCACGATATAGGCAATGCGTTGAAAGACACATAAAGGGCAAGGTTCGAGACCAGCAGCATGTTCAAGGAATAGACCGAACCCCAATAATAATGTACAGACGACAAAGATAATTGAAAAAAACATCCTGGGTAAATTCATATATTTATTATTCCTGTAATGTTCTTAAATTATGATATAGGAAGCTTGAAATTTATCGTGTTTTTAGACCAGATAAGTGCCCAGAAATTCCGGAATGCGTTCTTCCAGCCAATACTTTGTATTCCATGGCGTATGCCCACTGACGAAGCCCACATGTCCTCCGTGATCTGATAGTTCCAAAGTTACTGAATCAGACAAATCATCCTGGTTAGGTATGGCGTCTTCCGTCATAAAAGGATCATCTTTAGAGTGAATCAGCAGGGTAGGCGTTGTTATCTTGTTCAGGTATTGGTGTGAACTGGATTGTTCATAATAATCGTCACCACTATTGAATCCATGTATCGGTGCAGTGATGTGATGATCAAACAACGAAAATGTATTCCATGTTTTTATATCAGTAATATTAATAGGTGCTTCTCTATCTTTAAATTTGCTGAGCATTTTTTTTACCAGTCGATTCAATAAGTGACGTTGGTATAAGCTGGAAAAGCCTTTTTCAAGTTTCGCTGCACTATTTGATAATAGGTAGGGCACTGAGACTGCGGTCGCTGCTTTGAGTTGTGAATCATTTTTGTATTCACCCAGATATTTCAATAATGCATTACCACCTAATGAATAACCCACTGCAGATAATATCGCTTCGGGATACCGTTCTCGCAGTGTTTCCACAAGAAATCGAATATCACCAGTTTCTCCTGAGTGGTAACTGCGATCTTTTAAGTTATGTTCGCCACTGCATCCTCTGAAATGCATAAAAACACCACGCCAGGTTTTCTTAATAATCGCTGCGAGCATGCCTTTGGCATAGCTGGAATCGATTGAACCTTCCAGACCATGTAACACAATCACGATCTTGTCAGGATTACCTTTTGTCCATGCCAGATCGATAAAGTCACCATCAGGGAGCGTTAATCTTTCAGTCGTCAATTCGACCTCAACAGGCCGCCTAATGAGACTGGGCCATAGTGTTTGAGCATGAGTTCCGGGCAGCCACCAGGCGGGTTTAAACTGGCTGTGAGTAATCATTCCTTCTGATAAGGTAATTTCAGCAAGCTGATATTTGGCCCATCAGGCTCTCGAAGAGACAAATGATTTTCTACCGACTCTTTTTCAATCACGGCGAGTAGATAATATTTGTCCTCAAATACTTGTGCATTGATAACGATACCAATACTGTTTTCGCGATCATTTGCATAGAGTTGATTGGCAATCTCAGGTCGTGCATCCAATGAACATGTTGATAAATATAAACTACGTTTAAGCTGCCCTCGATAATTCAGGCGTGCAATAATTTCCTGTCCTGGATAACAGCCTTTCTGATAATCAAGTCCATTGATTAAATCTAGATTAAGCATTTGAGGTAAAAATTTCTCAGCGGTCGTTGTTGACAGCCATGGATAACCAGCTTTTATGTCCAGTAACTGCCATGAAGATGTACCAACGGTTGTTAGTTGTTCTGCCAATGATTCCCACAGGCCTTTTATTCTTCCTGGTGAGCCTATCAATAGGTAGCGAGATGTTGTGGCATTATTATCGGATGAAAATGTCTGCAGACAATGAAGATCATTTTCTAGCGTGATGTCACCTTGTTGTTCAGGAGTCTTTTCAAGCAGGGCATCAAGAATGGTTTCGTGTTCTGTCGTTAAACCAATTCTGACAAGCTCTTCACTATTATCAGTCAACTGAACGTCCGCCCGCATGATGTACATTTGTAATTGCTTCAGAAATATTTCTTTCAGTTGATTTGGCAATAAAACATTAAATCCAGATTCATGACGGTAGATAAGGAAGGTTGTTTTCACCTGACCTTTTGGATTGCACCAGGCTGAAAACTGTAAGTGGTGTTTTGCCAGTTGCTTTATATTGCTTGTGAACTGTCCATTCAGAAATTCTGTAGCATCTTGACCCGTAATTTCAATAATAGAAAGATGTGACAGATCGCTAATAAATTCCTGGGTTACAGTGCCCTCATCCACTGGGGCAGCTTGGGTCGATAGAAATTTTTTCCAATCAGGATTCATCACATTATTAATCGTAATATTTAGTTTAAAGGTTTTCTCGATTTTTCTGCAGATTCACGTATGCAATTAATAATGCTGATGTATTTTTCATCAGGAGAAGTCTTCTGCATTATCCATGAAAGAATATCGAGATCGGCTTCCTCAAGCAGTTCTTCAAAGGTATTCTGTTCCTTTGTTGACAAAGTGTCGTAATGAACCTGAAGATAATCCTGTAACAGGATGTCCATTTCACGTATGCCCCGTCGGCAGCGCCAGAGAAGTCTGGAGCGTTGACTCATCAGTGTGCCTTATACAGAGCGCTCAACCAGCAGTTTTTTAATTTCGCCGATTGCCTTGGCTGGATTCAACCCTTTAGGACAGGTATTGGTACAGTTCATGATGGTATGACAACGATATAGTTTAAAAGGATCTTCTAAATCATCCAGGCGTTCGCCAGTATGCTCATCACGACTATCAACGATCCAGCGATAGGCCTGTAGTAAGGTCGCTGGTCCCAGGTAACGATCATCGTTCCACCAGTAACTGGGACAACTGGTAGAACAGCAGGCACACATGATGCATTCATAAAGTCCATCCAGTTTTGCGCGATCTTCTTTAGATTGCAAACGTTCACGATCAGGTGGAGGAGGCGATTGAGTTTGCATCCAGGGTTTGATAGAAGCATATTGTGCGTAGAAATTTGTTAGATCTGGCACTAAATCTTTGACCACTGGCAGATGAGGTAATGGATAAATTTTGATATCACCTTTGTAATCTTCAATAGCATTTGTACAAGCCAGCGTATTCGTTCCACCAATATTCATTGAACACGAACCACAAATACCTTCACGGCATGAACGACGGAATGTTAAGGTTTGATCGAGTTCATTCTTGATATAGATAATTGCATCAAGCACCATCGGACCACATTTATCCAGATCGATTTCATAAATATCCATTCTTGGGTTATTGCCTGAATCTGGCTCCCAACGATAGATATGAAATACTTTTTTGTTATTTGCGCCATTAGCAGCGGCAATGGTTTTTCCCTTTTTAACTTTTGAATTCTTTGGAAGTGTAAATTCAGCCATAGTCGTTAGTCTCTCGATCTGATTCTTTCAATTAGTAAACACGTTTCTTCGGTGGAAATACTTCCACTTCATCAGTCAGTGTATACATATGCACGGGGCGATAGTCAAAAGTGACTTTGTAGTCATCGTCTAGCCAGGTCAGCGTATGTTTCATCCAGTTTTCATCATCACGTTCTGCAAAATCTTCTCGTGCATGCCCACCGCGGCTTTCTTGCCGATTCTCGGCACCGACAATACTGACTGTGGCACACTGCAAAAGATTTTCCAGTTCCAGTGTCTCGACCAGGTCGGTATTCCATACCATGGAGCGATCAACAACCCTAACATCAGCAAAAGATGATGTAGTTTTCTGGAGTAATTCAATTCCTTCCTGCATCACATCTCCAGTACGGAACACGGCCGCATTGTTTTGCATGATTTTCTGCATCTCAAGCCTGATCTCAGCAGTAGGTTTTGAACCATTGGCATTTCTCACACGATCAAATTTATCAACCAGCTTGTTTGTTGCTTCTTCCGGTAATTCTTTATGGGGTGTGCCCGGTTTAATATTCTCGGCCGCATAAATCGCGGCTGCACGGCCGAAGACAATCAGATCCAGTAATGAATTTGAGCCCAGTCGGTTGGCTCCGTGTACAGAGACACAGGCACACTCACCAATCGCCATCAAACCATCAACCAAGGTATCTGGATTACCCTCTTTGAGTGTCACGACCTGACCATGGTAGTTCGTCGGGATACCTCCCATGTTGTAGTGAACCGTTGGGATGACCGGAATAGGTTCCTTGTTGACATCGATACCCGCAAAGATTTTTGCAGATTCTGCAATACCCGGTAGACGTTCATTGATGACTTCTGGTCCCAGATGTTCTAGATGCAGGAAGATATGATCTTTTTCCGGACCGACACCGCGTCCTTCACGAATTTCCATGGTCATTGAACGACTGACCACATCGCGTGAAGCCAGGTCTTTGGCAGAGGGTGCATAGCGTTCCATAAAGCGCTCGCCTTCTGAGTTGGTCAGATAACCACCTTCACCACGACAACCTTCGGTAATCAAACAGCCAGAGCCATAAATACCGGTTGGGTGGAATTGAATGAATTCCATGTCCTGTAAGGGCAGACCGGCGCGAAGTACCATGGCATTACCATCACCGGTACAGGTATGGGCCGAGGTACATGAAAAGTAGGCACGACCATAACCGCCGGTTGCCATACAGACACTGTGTGCGCGAAATAAGTGTATCTTGCCTTCAGCCAGATCCCAGGCCAGTACGCCACGGCAGACACCGTCATTATCCATGAGTAGATCCAGGGCAAAATATTCGATAAAAAATTCGGCTTCATGTTTAAGTGATTGCTGATACAAGGTGTGCAGGATCGCATGACCGGTTCTATCTGCCGCGGCACAGGTTCTTTGTGCAATGCCTTCACCATAATTAGTGGTCATGCCACCAAATGGACGTTGATATATCTTGCCTTCTTCAGTTCTTGAGAAAGGCACACCCTGATGTTCCAGTTCAATCACTGAAGGTACTGCTTCACGACACATGTACTCAATAGCATCTTGATCACCCAGCCAGTCAGAACCTTTAACAGTATCATACATGTGCCAGCGCCAGTCATCTTCACCCATATTACCAAGGGATGCACTCATGCCACCCTGTGCTGCAACGGTATGACTTCTGGTTGGAAAAACTTTGGTTATACAGGCTGTCCTAAGTCCCTTGGCGGCCATGCCAAAGGTCGCGCGTAAACCCGCACCACCGGCACCGACCACCACTACATCATATTCATGTTCAATGATTTCGTATTGACTAGACATACTTTGTTATGGTCCTAGATAAATCTTTAAAACTGCTGTTGCAGCTGCCAAACCGGCAAAAAATGAAACAAGTTTAAGCAGAACAAGCCCCGTAATTTTCATCACCTTAGAATCAATATAATCTTCAATAACAACTTGTATACCGAGTTGTGCATGATGAAACATGGCAATGATAAAAAGCAATAGAAATACAGCTGCCAATGGTGACTGAATCCATTCAATAGCGCTTTGGTAATTCAACTCTGTCATACAGACCAGCGAAAACACAAACCAGATGCTAAGCGGGATCAGTGCAATTGCCGTTAATCTTTGTGCAATCCAGTGATGCGTTCCTGATTTGGCTGAGCCAAGACCACGGGCTTTTGCGAGAGGGGTACTGAAACTCATGCTGTACCTCCGGCTGCCAAACAAAGCGTTAGCAGCGTAAAAATAACCGAGACTGCGACAACGGCATAGCCTGTCTTGTAGACAACATCAATATCAAGTCCAAGGCCGACATCCCAGAACAAATGGCGTATACCGTTGCATAAATGGAAATATAAAGAAAACACAAAGGCATACACCAAACACTGACCATACCAGCTAGTGAGGTGGGCTTGTAGTGTTGCAAAGTGTTCTGGGCCATCAGCAAGTGTTAGCAACCAGCAGGTCAGAAAAAATGCGCCTGCTGTCAGGAATACGCCTGTTCCACGATGAGTAATAGACAATATTGAGGTCAATTGTGGTTTATAGATTTGCAGATGTGGCGATAGCGGGCGATTGTCCGTTGCCATAATATATTTACCTCTCTTAGCCTTGCAGATTGTCAATCGTCCGGGCATTTCATCCAAAAGGGCCGGAATTCAAAATTATTTATTAGTATTTTTTAGGCAAGCCTGAGAAATAAGCGTTAGAAATCGATACAACGGCCACGTCTTTCCCAATCACCATAACGCGTTGGTTCCAGGCCTTTTGGGCCACCGATTTCTTTTGCTTGTTTTTCAGAGTTTGTCTGTTTTATTTCACTATTTTTATCGGTCTTATCTGTCGACTCTTTGTTTTCTGCAGTTTGTCCTGCCAAGATATTTTTCTGATACATGCCATTATTTGTTTCTTGTCTATGTCTGCGTTGAGCCTATCTCAAAAATTGATAGTGATCACACAAACGAGCGACGGATAATACCAGAATCTATCCAATTTTTAGATATTTATGTTGCTAAAAAACCTTTAAAATAGATGTGCATCGCAGCAATTTTCCAGACTTACACTATCTGGCAAGGAGGCCAAATGACTACAGATACGTCAAATTTTGAACTACCCATCAGATTTCCATTAATGCCCTCAAAATGGCTGATAGCCGTGGTTTATTTAAGCCATCTTGGCGCGTTGCCCTGCATTTATTTTTCAAATATATCGCTTCTTCTACTACAAACAATGTGCCTGGTCGTAATGCTCAGTCTTGCTTATTGTCACTACAAAATGATTTATCTGCTAAAAAAATATCCCACAGAGCTGTTACTGAACAATAAAGACGAATGGTACATCATTGATGAAGTACAGGGCGAAAAGGAAGGTGAGATGGTTCCCATTGTTCTATTGCCAGAATCGTATGCCCACACGCACCTGATTGTTTTAATGTTCAGGCAGGACAGTCGCAAGAAGGTTGTCATACTTACACCTGATAATATTTCCAAGACGTTATGTAGACGCCTGAGGGTGAGATTGAGATTTACTTTATCTGGGCTAGAATACTAAAGGCAGTGCGTTGGATATCTGCTTACTGCTTTTAATTACAAGCTTTGACAGACTCGTTTTCAGTTTTGAGCCAGTCAATAATTTCTTCAGGTTTTGAAATATTTCCATCGGCATTCCATTCATCAGGATTTTCATCATTGGCGATATAGCCATAATTAGCCGTTAGTGTTTTCATTCCTGCTGCACGTCCGGCTTCAATATCTCTTAAGGCATCTCCAATGTATAAAGATGTTTCAGGCTCACATTGAGCAACCTCACAGGCATGCAGCATCGACCCCGGGTGTGGCTTTCGATATTCAGTGGTATCGCCGCTGATGATACAAGCAGCCCTTTGGGAAAGTTTTAATTGTTCCATGACCGGGTTGGTTAACCATTCTGGTTTATTGGTTATCACTCCCCAGATAATGTTTTTCACTTCGAGATAATCAAGCACCTCGTCAATTCCTGGAAAAACATGTGTGTCTTGATGTCGCCGTTGCTGATAGACATCCAGAAATCGTCTTCTCAGTCCGTCAAACTCAGGGTCATCTTCCTCGATTGAAAATGCCAGTTTAACCATGGCATTACTACCAAGTGAGACGGAGGGTCTTATCGACTCCAGGGGCAGGGCAGCTTTTCCCTGTTCATGGAGTATCTGGTTTAGGGCAGCTGCCAAATCGGGTGCGGTATCTGCAAGGGTGCCATCAAGATCAAAGAAGACACTTGAAATCATCGTTTATCCTTTTCTGCTACGTGATTCATGTCGTTGTCTGGTCATTAGCCTGGGCACACAAAATATAATTTACATCAGGTGAAGCTTTTAAGTGGCATTGCCTGACGAAAGGGAGATATGAAATGCCTGATACATCAATGACAGTGAATCCAGATGTCCTACACCATAAAGCAAGTTCAGACGGTCGAATGTATTTTGAATATTCATGCGTACCCACGGGGAGTAATTTCAATAAATATTCAGCTGCGATTTTAGTTTGAAGATAAGCTTTTAAATTTCTGTTAATCGTGGACAAAAAAAGTAATCCTCCCGGTTTAATCAGTTTCATACAGGCGTTAATGATAGATTCCGGGTCAGGAACATGCTCAAGTAATTCCATACAGGTAATAATATCGAAGCTGTTTTCGTACTCGGAAGAAAAATTTTCGACTGTTGTACAGCAGTAGGTAATGTTCAGACTTGTTTGTTGCGCATGGTCAGCTGCAACTTTGACAAGTTGTTCACTGATATCAATACCTGTTACCAAACCACCTTTTGATGCCAAAGCTTCTGTTAACAGACCCCCCCCACAGCCAACGTCCAGGATCTTCTTATCTGTTAAATCAATACGGTCTTCAATATAGCCTAGTCGCGTTGGGTTGATATCATGCAGGGTTTGTAATTCACCATCAGGATCCCACCACTCAGATGCAAGTGCACTAAATTTCGATTTCTCTGCTAAATCAATATTTTCGGTGGTATTTATCACGAATACTATTGTATTTATATTTATAACTTACTTTAGTTATATATTGTAATTAATTGAATCATATAGATTAAATTACTAAAGTGTTTGCTCGGTATATAAGTTACTGATAACTATGGTGTTTGTAATTAGTTCTAATAGATTGAAATGACATTGAGTGATAGTGTACTCTCAACGTAAGGTCATCTCAAAAGACCAAACTAGCAAAAAATAAAAATGTTTTTTACATTCACGTACGTGTGCAAATATTCATAGGGGAATTTGAAATGAGGGGATTACTATTTCGAAGATTGCGGCTGCTCGTGTGTGTCGCTCTTGTCGTTTTTGCTACGGGTTGTGCCACAACAGGCGCGCTCGACGAACGTGATCCTTTCGAAGGATTCAACCGGGGTGTCTACAGTTTCAATCAGGGAATGGATAAGGTTATATTTGATCCTCTTGGCAAGTTATATCAAGCGATTACTCCGGATTTTGTTGACAAAGGGATTACCAATTTCTTCAGCAACCTTGGTGATATTGCGGTTGTCGCGAATGACATTCTGCAATTTAAATTTGCTCAAGCATATTCAGATACGGCAAGAATCCTTTTTAATTCGACCTTGGGACTTTTAGGATTCTTTGACGTTTCATCCAAGATGGGTTTAGACAAACATAATGAAGATTTTGGACAAACCCTCGCGCATTGGGGGGTCGGTTCAGGACCATATCTTGTAGTGCCATTTTTTGGATCATTCACCTTCAGGCATGCGACGGGTTCTGTTGCTGATAGTGTCTTGAATCCTGTGTTCTATCTTGAGAGTGATGAACTGCGTGCGGGATTACTCACATTGAATTATGTTGATGTCAAATCTGATTTATTAAGTACAAAAGATCTGGTAGCTGAGGCTGCTTTGGATGAGTATGAATTTATTAAAAATGCCTATTTCACTAAAAGAGAATCACTGATTAACGATGGTGCACTCCCTGCATTCGATGAATAGATTACTACTTTACTCAGCTAGTTCCTGAAGCACCCGAAAACCGGTGTAGTTATCGGCAGATGAAAGTTTTTCTCTGGCACCAGATCTCAGTGCCTCAGAAGAATCAGCATAGGAGCCGCCGCGAACAACAAATTCATTTGTACCACTAATACGAGCACTCCCATCCTCAGGAGCAGCTGAATACCCTTCATGCCAGGTATCTGCAACCCATTCGCGGACATTGCCGACCATATGATATAAACGAAACTTGTTTTTATTAATGGAACGATCTGATTTTGGTAATGGTGCTGATAGTTTTTTCTTATCTGAGAATACTGCATTGGTAATCAGAATTTCATCACCAAAAGGGTATTCTGTTTGCGTGCCTGCTCTGGCAGCATATTCCCACTCAGCTTCACTTGGTAACCTGTATGATTGTCCTGTCTTTTGGCTTAACCATTCGGCGTAGGATGCAGCATTACCGTGATTGATACTGACGACAGGATAATCTTTACCTGACCAGGGTTGTTTTGGGCAAGTCAGATTTTTTGATTGGCAAAAAACCTCATATTCACCAAATGATATTTCACGAACAGACATCGCAAAATGTGAGCCTATTGTAACTGTATGAGCAGGTTGTTCATCCTGGTTCTTTCCTCCCATGGTGAACTTTCCACTTCGGATCACAACCATAGTGGGGCCATTACCTAGACCTTCAATCTTATCGCGACAAAAGGGTTTACGACTTTTCACTAATGACGCTTTACATGCGGCTTTATTTATCTTTTTCTGGATAACAGCCTTTGCTTCAGTCTGTTCAGAGTTAATTTCCCCTGTCGGGGGGGCTTGCTCTTCCAGTATTGGGGGAGGGGTCTCTTCCTCTAACGGAGTTTCCTGAAGCGAATCTTGAGGTTCTGAGACAGCTGCTGGTGTTGATTCCACCTGATCAGCTGCGGCTGCGACAATTTCTGCTGGTTCTTGCATTACAGCAGCTTGAAGCTCGGTATTGTCGGGCTGCAATTCTTCCTCAGTTTCACTCATTGACGCGATGTTTGATTCAGTTAATTTTATTTCTGATTCTATTGTTTTGACGATGTCTGTTTGGCTGGTATCTTCTTCAATATCATTAGTAGTGTCAGGTTCAGTCACAGTAAAGCGTTTGTCATTAATTCCCAATTGTTCTGCGAAATCGACCAGTAGCCGTTGGTTGGCAACAGCGTTCTCGATATCACCCAGGCTCAGTAAGGCACGTTCATCCAGAAGTTGTTGATAGATTATATTTGTAAGTCTTTTCATCTCGGGGCTTGTAGAGGCAATTGTGAGTTCTTGATCTGACAACTGCTGCCAGGATGTGGCAAATGACTCGAGATTTTCCTGGGACCAGTTTTTTTGTTGCATAAAGCCAATGATTAAACTTTGTCCTGCAGATAACAGGGCCACTTTAGGTACATTGGAGCTGCTAGTGTCTGTCGATAAGCTTTTATCAGTAACAGGGAATAATAAGACTATCAGGATGATAATACACAAGCCAATGATGGCTCCTGTACCGATAAAGATATTTTTCCGGTTGAATGTTCCACTCGATGAAGCTTCTGCTGAAGTCGGTTTTGGCGCCGGTCTTGATTCTGTTTTTGCCTGGGATTTTTCTGATGTTTCCTGTGATTTTTTTGCCGGATTTATGATCTGCGTGACCATATTTTCTGTTGTGTCGTCTAGCTCTTCCGGAAAGGTCTCTAGCGGTGCCAGATATTCATGTTTTTCAACATCGACCTCACCGGAACAAATCCCCTGAATTAACTCACTTCTGGATTTTCGATAGCTATCCTTATCGATTACATTCTGGGCGTACTCTTTTGCAAGCTCGCGTAGATTTTTCATTTTCTTCTGGCTCTTATTTAACTTGAGCTATTATTCTAAGTTGCCTCTTCCAGAATCAAACGGAAACCTGTTGTATCATCGGCTCCGCCATTATGTTCTCGTGAGAAAGAGATGGCACATTTGGAGTGCGCATCCTGGAATGCAGCCCCTCTGGCAGTTATATTGTTTCCATCTATGACCCATTCCTGAACATTGCCGATATAGTTTTTAAGCCCCCAGCCATTTGACTGCCCTGATTTAATACTGACAATACCTGTTCCCTTGATGACCTTGTCACCCAGGGCAACTCTGCAGTTGTAGTCCTTTTTCGGTTGTTTGCCCCCTGCGTTGGCGGCATATTCCCACTCACTGGTTGTTGGTAAGCGATATGTTTTTCCAGTTCGTTCCGAGACCCATGCGGCATAGGTTTTTGCCTCAGCCAGTGTAATATCTCTCAGCGGGTCGTTGAACTTTTGCTTGTTTTTCTCCGGGGTACAAGATTTTGAAATGGCGCAGTACTTACTGTAATCCCCCACAGAAATTTCATATTTGCTGATCGCAAAGTTTTTATTAAATTCTCCACCCGTTGGCATCACCACCATCAAGGGGCCGCGCCAACCTGTGTTGACGAAGTCATAGCAGATGGCCTTGGCACGTTTTCCATAACTGGCAAGGCCCTGATGACAACCTCTGCCACTATCAGATGGTTTCCATTCTTTTGGTGCTGCAGCACCGGGTTTAGCTGCGATGGCAACAGCTTCCGGATCAAATTTTTCCCTAGCGATGACTTTTTTCGCAGCAGGTTTGTTTGCTGAAATTAAAGCGTCAAGTTCTGTTTCTGCCGCATCGTAATCAGGGTTATCTGTCCACATCGACTGGGTGCGGGAGAGAAATTTCTTGGATGACCTCAACAATTTATAATCCGTCCCTGCTGCATCTTTTTCAGTTTGATAGGCATTAAA
>SMVA01073800.1_pt1 | contig 17504 bp, 11 predicted proteins | sample 2456451 | NCBI WGS metagenome assembly SMVA01 (sample SAMN11095933, study PRJNA526329) | marine sediment metagenome | biome: Marine sediment; feature: Surficial sediment; material: Deep marine sediment; isolation source: Hadal surficial sediment | place: Pacific Ocean | collected 2014-05 | depth...
CCGACAGCCTCTCCAGGATGATGCAGGCAGTCGGTCGCCAGTACGTAAGGTATTTCAATAAGCAGTATCGGCGGACCGGTACTCTCTTTGAGGGGCGCTATAAATCGTGTCTGGTAGCGGACGATGGATATTTGTTGACCTGTTGTCGCTACATCGAATTGAATCCCGTCAGGGCACATATGGTTGATCACCCAGGCAATTATCATTGGTCGAGCTACAGCAGTAACGCGTTGGGTAAACAAAGCGAACTACTCAGTCCTCACAGAACCTACCTGGGACTGGGTGATACGCCGGTAATTCGTCAAGCTGCATACCGGCGGCTCTTCGATTCGACGTTAAATGAAGCGACGTTACAAGAGATTAGATGTGCGACGAATAAGGGGCTGGCGATCGGTGACGATCGGTTTAAACAAGAGATTGAGTCGACGTTTTCACGTAGAGTGACACCGGGAGTCAGGGGCAGGCCCAGGATAGCGAAAAAGTTACTCTGACCCCCTTTTTTCAACTGAAAACGTCAGCCCGGCTTTTGTCTTGAGCCGCTCAATCAGTGTTTGCCCCATAGCTGAGGCTGGAGTCCAAAAGCCACCGCCGCAGGTCAGTTCATCCTTGGCCAGGCAAACAGCGGCTTCACCGAGCATTTTTGAGGTGGACCCGTAACCGGGATCGCGGTCGCCGGTCACGCGAGCTCTCATATCTTTGCTGCGATCATGGGGATGTATGCCATACAGCCGGATGTCGAAGTAACCCTTCTCCCGCTGTTTCGGGCCGGGCCCCTCACCGGGGCTGGGCAGAAAGCGTTTTACCAGGGCGCGGGTAGGTTTGAAGGCGATGGAGCCGGTACCCGCCATCATGGCGGCGGCCGCCAGTTTTGATTTGAGGGCGCCCTGGCCCTTCGGTGCGAGTGTCGCTTCGTCGTAGCGGAAGTCTTCACCGTAGGCGTTGTTCATTAAGGCATTGCTGCGGCGCACGACCCGGGTATTGATGGCGGCCATGATAAAGGGCAGGGTCCAGCGTTTGAAATCGTCGTCGTAAATAGCGCCGGTCTGGTCGTTGATATCATCGCCGCGGGGTGCCCCCGGTGGATTGAGAATGTAGGGATCATCGACGAGCTTTTGCAGGCCGGGATCTTTATCGATTTCTTCCATCATATTTATCATGCTGGCAACGGTGCCGCCGCTGAAGGCGCCGCTGAAGCCCGCCACACGACACTTGATATGCCGGGCGGGTACACTGTGTGCTTCGCCCATAGCCTCTTGTAAAAACAACACGCCGAGATCGAAGGGAATACTGTCAAAACCGCAGGTATGAACGATACGGGCGCCACTGGCGGCGGCGGTTTGCTGGTGTTGCGAAATCATTTCCCGCATCCAGTGCACTTCGCCGGTCAGGTCGCAGTAGTGGGTGCCCTGTTCCGCGCAGGCCTGCACCAGCCCCGACCCATACAGCGCATAGGGGCCAACCGTTGTGCAGATCACCCGGGCCTGGCCGGCGAGTTCCGCCAGCTCGCTGAGGTCACCGCTATCGGCGGTCAACAGGGGTATATCACCCTCCGACCCCTGCAGTTCCTCTCGAACCGCTTCCAGTTTGGCGAGATTGCGTCCCGCCATAGCCCAGCGCAAGTCGCCGCTGCTGCCATAGGTGTTCAGCAGATACTCGGCGACCAACTTGCCGGTAAAACCGGTGGCGCCGAAGAGTACAACATCGTAGTCACGTTCCATAGCTCAAGTCTCAGCAAAAAGGGGGTCAGAGTAACTTAAAAAAGGGGGAGTTGCCCCCTTTTTTAAGTTACTCTGACCCCCTTTATCAAGTTACTCTGACCCCCTTTATCCTTTATCCATCTCAGTGAATGCCGTGCATCCACTTTTTCAGCAGGGGTGATAGTAAAAACATGAAGGCCGCCGCGGCCAATCCAACCCAGAGCAAACTCTCGAATAACTCGGTGTAGCTGGCCAGTGCAAGGGCAATGTCGGTGACCTGTCCGTTCACGGTTTCTACCGAGGCCAGTTTCGCCAGTTGCGCGGCGACAAATTCGGAATAGGCGGTGGCGAGGAACCAGGAGCCCATCATTACGCCGACCACGCTGGGCACCGCCAGCTTGGTAACCGCCGATAATCCCACTGGCGACAGGCAGAGTTCGCCGGTGGTATGCAACATGTAGGCGAGTATCAGCCACACGGCAGCCACCCGGCCGCTTTCATCCGGCATGCTGGCGCCGATTACCAGTGCGCCGAATCCCAGCCCCGCCTGGCCGATACCGAGGGCAAATTTTACCGGTGTACTCGGCTCCCGTCCGCGTCGGCCGAGGCTGGTCCACAACCAGGCGAATAGCGGCGCCAGGGTGAAGATAAACAGGGAATTGAGTGATCCGAACTGAGATGCGGTCCACTGTATGCCCAGCACATTACGATCCACTACCCGGTCGGCATAGAGGGTCATGGAGGCCGCGCTCTGTTCGAACAGGGCCCAGAACACCACGGTGGAAATAGTGAGCACTATGAGAACCGTCATGCGTTCACGTTCTACCTTGTTGCAGCGTTTGGTCAGGAACCAGACCAGGCCGCCGATCACTGTCAGCGACATAATGTTGAGAGTGGCTTCGACCACGGCGTGGAATTGCAACATCTGCCAGACAGCGAAAACGGCCAACAGTCCGCACAGGTAAATGGTCTTCTCCTTGCTCAGGCCCAGCGGTCCGGCCTCGCGCAGCAATTCGATGCTTTTCGGTTCCGCGTGGCCGTGCAGGTGGGGTTGGCCGTAGAGGAAGGTGGCCAGGCCGATCAGCATACCGATACCCGCCGCACCAAAGCCGTAGGCCCAGCCGAAGGTTTCGCCCAGGTAGCCGCACAGTAAGGTAGCGCTAAAGGCGCCGAGATTGATGCCCATGTAAAAGATAGTGAAGCCCGCATCCCGCCGCGGATCGTCCATCTCGTAGAGCTGACCGACAATGGTTGAAATATTGGGTTTCAAAAAGCCGACACCAATGACGATCAGCGCCAGGGAAAAATAGAAGACTTGCAGGGCGCTTTCATCACGGGTGATCACACCACTAATATTGCTGGCAGCTTCGCCCTCTACGGCCATACCCAGGTGCCCCAGTACCAGCAAGCTCCCGCCGAACACGACTGCTTTGCGCATGCCGAGATAGCGATCCGCCAGCAGGCCACCGATAACCGGCATGGCGTAGACCAGGGCTGCGTAGCCGCCCAGCACGTCGAGGCTCATGCCATCGGTGTACAGGTGGTACTTGGTGAGATACAGCAACAGCAGGAACTTCATTCCGTAGAAAGAAAAGCGCTCCCACATCTCGGTGGCGAAGCACACGTACAGGCCTTTGGGGTGGCCGAGAAATTCACTCATGGGTGTGTCCAATTTTTGTTATAGTCGCGCATGATAATAAGAGCGTGCCCAAATGAACAGTTCAATCCTTTTGCAAATCCTCCCGGTTTTGCTGCTGTCAGCCATGATCCAGAGCTGTGCAGAGAAACCTGCAGACGTACCCTCCGATGTACCGGCAGTTGAAGAAGTAACAGCCCTGGAGGCCCAACGGCTGATAATCGAGGCCGATCTACACAGGCACACGGCAGTCCTCGCTGCGGATGAGTTTGAAGGCAGGGCGCCTGCCACCGCGGGTGAAGAACTGACGGTGCAGTATCTCAAACAGCAGTTTGAGGCCCTGGGCCTGGAGCCGGGTAATGGTGAAGACTGGTTTCAGGAAGTGCCGGTTACTTCCGTGACCACCGCGCCGACGGCGGTTCTCACTATCGCCGGTGGAGAGTATCGGCGCGAACTTGCCTATGACGCCGAGATGATGGCGTTTACCCAACAGCAGGTCGAATTGGTAACGGTCGAGAATTCGCCGATGGTGTTTGTCGGCTACGGTATCAATGCGCCGGAGCGGGGCTGGAACGATTACGCGGGTATCGATGTCACTGACAAAACCGTGGTGATGTTGGTCAATGACCCGGGCTTTGCCACCCAGGATGAAACTCTGTTCAACGGCAATACCATGACCTACTACGGCCGTTGGGATTACAAGTACGAAGAAGCTGCCCGTCAGGGTGCCACGGCAGCGATTATTGTGCACGAGACAGCACCGGCGGCTTACCCCTGGGAAGTGGTGACGGGTAGCTGGTCGGGGCCGCAAATAGGGATTACCGACGAGAACAAGCATCTGGACAAGGTGGAAGTAGAGGCCTGGGTGACCGTCGATGTGGCGCAAGACCTGTTCGCCGCTGCCGGGCTGGATTACCAGACCCTCAAAGCCTCGGCTGCCAGGCCCGGGTTCAGCGCCGTTGCCATGGGTGATCTTTCCGCATCGATCACCCTGGAAAACACCACCGAGAGCTCCCTCAGCCGCAACGTGGTGGCCAGGTTGCCGGGTACTACCCACCCGGATGAACATATTATCTACAGCGCCCACTGGGACCATCTCGGCCGCAAACCGGGAGTGGATGGGGAGGATGATATCTACAATGGCGCTGTCGATAATGCGACGGGTACCGCGGGCTTGCTGGCCCTGGCTCGTCTTCATATGCAGCAGGGAGCGGCGCAGCGGTCTGTGTTGTTTCTTTCGGTCACCGCCGAGGAATCCGGGCTGCTGGGCTCAAAATGGTATGCGGAAAACCCGATATACCCGGTGGAAACCACGGTGGCCAATCTCAATATGGACGCCCTTCATGAGGGGGGCCGTATGCGGGATGTAGCGGTAGTGGGCTACGGCAACAGTGAACTGGAAAGCTACCTGAAGATTGAAGCCGACGCCCAGGACCGGGTGCTGGTACAGGAACCCAACCCGGAGAAGGGCTATTACTACCGCTCGGATCATTTCAATTTTGCCAAGCAGGGTATTCCCGCGCTGTACTTGACGAATTCTGTCGACAGCCGTGAGTTCGGCAAAGCCTGGGGCCAGAACCAGTTGGATGCCTACGTCAGTAATAATTATCACAAGCCCTCTGACGAATACTCTGAGGACTGGGACCTCAGTGGCGCGGCGGAGACCATTCAGCTGTTTTACGGTGTTGGCAGCAGCCTCGCCAACAGCCGCGACTGGCCAAACTGGAATGCAGGGGTAGAGTTCAAGGTGAAACGTGACGAAACGAGTGCTGCACGGGCTCAATGAGTTGTCGTTCACTTCGGAGCACTGGATAATTGGCGCCCATGATTAAACGAGTGATCAGGGGAGTACTGCTCCTCAGTCTGGGTTTTGTCGGTGCTTGTGGCAAAGCGGTCTGGAACAATCCCAACCCACCGGCAGAGGAGGGTTTATCCACCTATTACTCGATGATATCCCGGGTGCCACCCAAGCACCTGGATCCGGTGATTTCCTATGCCACGGATGAAAGCCTGTTTGTCGACCAGATTTACCAGCCTCCGCTGGGCTACCACTTTCTCAAGCGCCCCTACGAATTGATTCCCCTGACCCTGGTGGCGTTGCCGACGGTGGAGTTTCTCGATCGGCAGTTCGAGCCGGTAGTGGCGGGTTCTGAGGAAATCGCCTATACCCGCTACACTCTGACCCTGCGTGATGATGTGCGCTACCAGCCCCATCCTTCCTTTGCAGTGAATGACCAGGGGGCGCCTCTCTACCTGTTCGATACCACGGAGGCGTCAGCGGATTTTACCGCTGTTCCCGATTTCCCGCAGACCGACTCGCGCCTGGTGACAGCTGAAGACTACCTTTATGGCATCAAGCGCCTGGCGGACCCGCGCAACAAGTCTCCCATGCTGAACATGATGGCTCAGTATATTGTCGGCTTTCGCAACTTCACCTATGAGTTGAGCGAGATGGAGCGGCCCGACTGGCTGGATCTGCGAGAGCGTCCCATGAGTGGCCTGGAAGTGATCGGCGAGCGCAGCTTTTCCATTACCATTCACGGTCAGTACCCACAGTTTGTCTATTGGCTGGCAATGCATTTCTTCTCCCCGATACCGGTGGAGGTTGATCGCTTCTATCACAATCCGGGTTTTAAAGAGCGAAACATGACCCTGGACTGGTGGCCGGTGGGTAGCGGTGCCTACATGGTGGTGAAAAATGACCCCAATAGTGAAATTGTGCTCGAGCGTAATCCCAACTTCGCTGCCGAGTACTACCCCAGTGAAGGAGCGCCGGGAGATGCGGAGGCCGGATACCTGGACGATGCCGGTAAACGCCTGCCCTTTGTTGATCGTGCCCACTTCCGCCTCGAGAAAGAGGTGTTGCCACTGTGGACGAAATTTTTGCAGGGTTATTACGACCGCTCCGGCGAGGTGCATTCGAATACCTCGGGCTTTTTTGACCAGGCTTTTGTGATCGGCCCCGACGGCATGGAGTTATCTGAAGAGATGCTGAGCCACAATCTCAGTGTTTCCCAGGACGTTAAACCGTCGCTGTATTACTGGGGCTTCAATATGCGCGACCCGGTTGTGGGGGGCTACACCCCGGAGAGGCGCAAACTGCGCCAGGCACTCTCCATTGCCTATGATATGGAAGAGTACTCGGCCATTTTCTACAAGGGCAACGCCATACCCGCCCAGTCACCGATTCCCCCCGGGATTCCCGGTGCACTGGAAGGTGAGGCGGGAATGAATCCCTATCTTTACGATTGGGTGGACGGCAAGCCCCAGCGCAAGTCGATTGAGTATGCACAACGGTTGATGGTGGAGGCGGGCTATCCCAACGGCCGTAACGCCGAGACAGGTGAGCCCCTGCGCATCGCTATTGATGTACAGTCTGGCGCCGTCTCCAATGCCAGCATGAACTGGACTACCCGGCAACTGGAGCGCCTGGGTATACAGGTTGAGTTTAGACCTGCCGACTGGAACCGGACCCGGGAGAAGTACATGACCGGCAATACCCAGATCTACTCACACGGCTGGCTGGCGGATTATCCCGACCCGGAGAACTTCCTGTTTTTGCTGTACGGCCCGGAAAGCCCGCTGGTCTGCAATTGTGACGGCGCCAATAATTCCAATTATGAAAACACCGAGTTTGACACGCTGTTCGAGCGCATGCGTGTGCTGGAACCGGGAACGGAGCGGGACGAGGTGCTGGCCAAAATGGTGGAGTTTTGGCGCAGCGACGTGGTCTGGATGCACGCTTTTCACCCACTGGAGTTCTATCTCAATAATGAATGGGTACACAACACCAAGCGTCACGGCATCAGCAAGCGAACACTCAAGTACATCCGTATCGACGATGAGTTGCGGGCCAGGCGCCAGGCCGAATGGAACCAGCCTGTGGTATGGCCATTGCTGGCGGGAATCGGCGGTGTGGTTATGCTGATTGTGCCGGGCGTTACTGCCTACCGCCGTCGCCAGCGCGCAACGATCAAGAAATAGGGGAAGACAGCACATGTTGGCTTATATTGTCCGCAGGATGTTCTATGCCATCCCGATTCTGATCGGCATTAACCTGCTCACCTTTACCCTGTTCTTCGTGGTCAATAGTCCCGATGATATGGCGCGCAGCCAGTTGGGTGAAAAATACGTCACCGCCGATGCCATCGAGAACTGGAAGCGGGAGAACGGCTACGACAAGCCCCTGTTTCACAACACTGAATTGGGGTTTCCCGGCAGCTTGACTGAGACGATTTTCTTCACCAAATCCGTGCGCCTGTTTGTCTTCGATTTTGGCCGCTCCGAGAGTGGTCGGGATATTACCGGTGATGTCTCCCATCGTATGTGGCCCAGCCTGGCGCTGGCACTGCCGACCTTTGCGGTGGGCATCTGGGTCAATATCTGTGTCGCCCTGATGGTGGTGATGTTTCGCGCCACTGCGCTGGACCGCTGGGCGGTGTTCGTATTCGTGTCGCTGATGTCGATTTCCTATTTGTTTTACATTATCGGCGGGCAGTACATGGTGGCCAAGTTATGGAAATTGGTGCCCATTTCCGGCTTCAATGCCGACACAGAGCCTTGGAAGTTTCTCATTCTACCGGTACTGATAGGGGTGACCGCCGGCATTGGTGCCGGTGCTCGCTGGTATCGAACACTGTTCCTGGAGGAGGCAGGCCAGGACTATGTGCGCACGGCGCGGGCCAAGGGCCTGAGTGAAATCGCCATCCTCTTCCGCCACATCTTGCCCAACGCGCTGATACCCATTCTCACCGGTGTGGTGGTGCTTATTCCCACCCTCTTTATGGGCAGCCTGGTGATGGAATCCTTCTTCGGTATTCCGGGGCTGGGCAGTTACATGCTGGACGCCATCCGCTCCCAGGATTTCGCTATCGTAAGGGCGATGGTGTTTATCGGTTCAATCCTCTACATCTTTGGCCTGCTGTTGACGGATATTTCCTATACCTGGGCCGATCCACGCGTGCGTTTGAGTTAGGGGAAGCTATGAAATTTGTCCTCTTGTGGTCCGACGCGCTGATATTTTTCCTGGTGATTGCCCTGTGCGCTTTTTTCTACAATTTGCGCAAGGATCTGCAAACCCGGGAGAGCTGGAGGCAGGTGTTCGGCACCCGCCTGGGTATGGTGACCTTCGTTATTATTCTCACCTATATACTTGTCGCACTGACGGATTCCATGCACTTTCGCCGGGCCCTGGATGCGGTGCCGGGGCAGGAGTCTGGCGCGGCGGCTGACAAGGTCTTCTATAACAACCAGGTCGAGAGCCTGCTCAGTGTTGCCCTGGGTGGTATGGGCGAGAGGCATGAGCGCACCTATTCCGCTCCCTTTGCCCTGCGATCCTTTGAAAAGCAAAACCTGAAAGATGAGCAGGGCGTTGCCTACCGCGGGTTTCCGCCCCTGGTTCACGCCGGTATTCATCTGGATGGCCCGCAAGCACGCGCGGGTGATGTGTTCCTCAACAGCCTGGTGGCGCTGGCCCGGGGCCTGCTGATCGCGGCGCTGATTATTTTGCCCCAGTGGTTGTTGTTCCGTACCAGCCCCTATCCCTGGTCATCGGCGTGGGTCACCCAGGCGGTAATCATCTGCATGGTGAGCTGGTTGCTACACCTCAATTCCCTCTACCACATACTCGGCACCGACCAGGCCGGTAACGACGTGCTCTACCAGAGTATCAAGGGCATCAGGACCGGTGTTTTGCTCGGTACCCTGGCGACCCTGATAATGTTGCCGATTGCCGTCACCCTTGGCGTTGCGGCGGGGTACTACAAGGGCTGGGTGGATGACGTGGTGCAATACCTGTACACCACCTTGAGTTCCATTCCCGGCATTCTGCTGATTGCCGCATCGGTGCTGTTGTTCCAGGTTTACATCGATCTCAATCCCACTTTTTTCGAGGTGGGACTGGAGAAGGCAGACGCGCGCTTCGTGGGGCTGTGTTTCATACTCGGGGTTACCAGTTGGTCGACCCTGTGCCGTTTGATTCGAGCCGAAACCCTGAAGATCAGCCAGCTCGGCTACGTGCAGGCGGCCCATGCCTTCGGGCTGGGTAACGGCAAGATTATCCTCCGCCATATCTTGCCCAACGTGTTGCACATTATCCTGATTACTTTCGTGCTGGAATTCAGTGCGCTGGTACTGGCGGAAGCGGTGTTGTCCTACATTGGAGTCGGCATCGATCCTTCCATGGCCAGCTGGGGAAATATGATCAATGGTGCCAGGGCCGAAATGTCCCGGGACCCCGCAGTCTGGTGGACTCTTGCCGGCGCCTTCTTCTTTATGTTTATGCTGGTCTTGTCGGCCAACCTGTTTTCAGACCTGGTGCGCGATGCCTTTGATCCACGCACCAGCCTGGGCAAGGAGGCCACATGAATCTTCCTGACAATGTGCGCTTGCAAGTGGAAGGGCTGGATGTTGAACTCAGCAGTACCGGAGAGAAGATTCTCGACGATGTCAGTTTTTCCCTGCGCGGTGGCGAGATTTACGCGCTGGTCGGTGAGTCGGGCTCGGGCAAATCGGTGACCGCACTGGCGATCATGCGTTTGTTACCGGAGGCACTCAAGATCACCGCCGGTGAGGTACGGATGCCCGATGCCGACCTGTTCAGCCTGACTGAGCAGAACATGCAAACCATTCGGGGTCGGAGGGTGGCGATGATTTTCCAGAACGCCCTGACCTCCCTCAACCCGGTGCAAAAAGTCGGCAAGCAGGTCGCCGAGGCCCTGCGTTTACACACACCGCTGCGCAACAGCGACTTGCGTGATCGCGTGGTAGAACTGTTCGAAGAGGTGGGCATTCCCCACTCCCGGGAGCGCTACGATTTTTATCCCCACGAATTGTCCGGCGGACAGCAGCAACGGGTAATGATTGCCATGGCGCTGGCCTGTGAGCCCGAAGTGCTGATTGCCGATGAACCGACGACGGCGCTGGATGTCACCATTCAGGAGCAGGTGCTGGAGCTGATTCGTGAACTGACGCGTACTCGCAAGCTGGCGGTACTGTTAATTACCCACGATATGGGAGTGGTCAAAAATACCGCCGACCACGTTGCGGTGATGTATGGGGGCAAAATTATTGAGCGCGGCAGTGTCTACCAGTTTTTTCACAATCCGCGGGAGGCCTACAGCAAGCGCTTGATCGAGAGCCTGCCCGATCTGTCCCGCTACCGCAGTCTTTCGATCAGTGCGCCGCTGTTGAAAGTGCACAATATCGAAGTCCATTTTCCCATTCGCAGGGGGGTGTTACAGCGCACTGTAGGTTACACCCGGGCGGTCGATGATGTCAGCCTGGAGATCGGCGAGGGTCAGACCTATGCCCTGGTCGGCGAGTCGGGCAGCGGCAAGTCGACCCTGGGCCGGGCGATACTGAATCTTGAGCCTGCCACTGCCGGCTCCATCTATTTTGGTGGCACGCGCATCGATAACCTGCCGCGTTTGCAGATGTTGCCGTTCCGCAAGCGCATCCAGGTGATATTCCAGAATCCTTATTCTTCCATGAACCCGCGGATGACGGTCGGGCGCATTATCGAAGAGGGCATGGAGAGCCTGGGGATTGATATGAATGCCGGCCAGCGCCAGCGGCGGATTCTCGAGTTGCTGGAGCGGGTGCAACTGGACCCGGAGATGCGCCACCGTTATCCCCACGAGTTTTCCGGCGGGCAGTTGCAGCGGGTGGCTATAGCGCGCGCCCTGGCGGTGGAGCCGCAACTTATTATCTGCGACGAGCCGACCAGCGCGCTGGACGTCTCCATCCGCGCCGAGGTGCTGGAACTGTTCCAGGAACTGCAGCGGGAATTCTCCGTTTCCTATTTGTTCATCACTCACGACCTGTCGATTATCCCGACCCTGGCCCACCATGTGGGTGTCATGAAGAACGGACGCCTGGTAGAGCAGGGCACCGCCGAGGATATCCTCACCAATCCCCAGCACGAATACACCAAAACCTTGCTAAACTCAGTGCCACGTATCGACTAGAGAATTGTCATGAGCACTCCTGCCCCTGAATTGATGGCCCAACTGCGAGAGTTGCTGGGCGAGAAGGGGGTGCGTGAAGAGCCCCATCCGGTTTGGCCCAACACCGTGCTCAAGCCAGAGACAACCGAACAGGTATCCGCGCTGCTGAAGCTGTGTCATGACGCCGGTCAGGCGGTGATTCCCTGGGCGGGAAAAACCGGCCTGGTGGATAGCCTCAACGACACCTGCGGAGAACTGGGTTTATCGCTGGAGCGTATGAACGCGGTTGAGGAGATCGACGAACTCAATCGTAGCTGCACGGTGCAGGCGGGTTGCATACTGCAGGTGGCGGCTGAAGCCTGTGCAGAGAAGGGCCTGCTGTTGCCACTGGACCTGGGTGCCCGCGGTTCGGCAACCGTGGGTGGCAACGTCGCCACCAATGCCGGCGGTAACCGGGTGATTCGCTACGGCATGATGCGCGAGATGGTGCTGGGGCTGGAGGTGGTGCTGGCGGACGGCACGGTTGTATCCAGCCTCAATAAGATGCTCAAGAACAACACCGGCTACGACCTCAAGCAGTGGTTTATCGGCGCCGAGGGGACCCTGGGCGTGATAACACGAGTGGTCGTCCGGCTGCGCCCGCTGCCGCGATCGCAAAATACGGCACTGATTGCCTGCGCTGATTTTGACAGCGTGACCCGGCTACTGGGTTGGCTGGATGCCAACACGGCGGGCACCCTCAGTGCCTTCGAATGTATGTGGCCCTCCTTTTACAACTACGTCACCCGGGAGGGGAGCCTGCATCGACCGCCGCTGGCTCAGGGTTACCCCTATTACGTACTGGTAGAGACCCTGGGTTCCCGACCGGAGGAAGACCTGGAGCGATTCGAGCAGGTGCTGGGGGATGCGTTTGAGCAGGAGCTGATAGTAGACGCGGTAATCGCCAAGTCGCAAGCAGAATCTCATGCCATCTGGGAGATCCGCGACGATGTGCTGAACTTCATGGCGCAGGGACCCGCGGCCCTGTTCGATGTGAGCATAACGGTAGATCAGATGGCGGCCTTTATCGGCGAAGTTGAAGCGTTTATGAACGGGATTCCCGATTCCTATAATGTCACCTTCGGCCATCTGGGTGACAGCAACTTACACCTGATTCTGGGTAATACCAAGGCCGATAATTTTGACAAGTCGGCTATCGAAAACCACGTTTACGCGCTGGTGGAAAAGTATAGCGGTTCGGTATCCGCCGAGCATGGCATTGGCCTGGCGAAACGCGAGCACCTGGATCGCAGTCGCTCTGAAGAAGAGCTACAGCTGATGTATGCTATGAAGCGCATGCTCGACCCCAAGAATATTCTCAATCCCAATAAGGTATTCTCAGCAGACAAGGTGGCCTGAACATGAACGGAGCAGAAAGCCTGATCCAGACTCTCGTCGACAGCGGCGTAGAGCTGTGTTTCACCAACCCGGGCACATCGGAAATGCATTTTGTGGCGGCACTGGATGAAGTGGAGGGCATGCGCTGTGTGCTGTGCCTGTTCGAAGGTGTGTTGAGCGGTGCTGCCGACGGCTACGCGCGCATGGCCCGCAAGCCGGCCTCGACCCTGTTACACCTTGGCCCCGGCCTGGGGAATGCCCTGGCCAACCTGCACAACGCAAAAAAGGGCAACCAGCCGGTGGTGAATATTGTCGGTGATTACGCCACCTACCACCTGCAGTACGATGCGCCGCTGACCTCGGATATTGAAGGTGTAGCGAGACCGATGTCGCACTGGGTGTATACCTCGAAATCAGCGGGTGATATTGCAAGGGATGCAGCCCGAGCGGTGGAAGAGGCGGGGCGCAATCGTATTGCCACGTTGATTCTTCCGGCGGACGTTTCCTGGGGCGACAATCCCAACGGTGCCAGCACGGCGGCCCCATTACCGGCGCCGCGCCGGGTGCCGGCGGATGACATCGCCGCTGCTGCCGAGATGCTCAAGTCCGACCAGAACACCATGATCATGATTGGCGCGGTGGAAATTACCGCCCAACAGGTCGCCCTGATGAGTCGGCTGGGCAAGGCGACAGGAGCCCGTGTCAGTACCGATACCTTTCCGCCGCGGATTGCCCGCGGGGCGGGCACCGCGGTACTGGAGCGCCTGCCCTACCTGGCAGAGCTGGCCATAGACCATATCAAGGACGTGGAGAAGCTGATCCTGGTTGGCTGCAAATCACCGGTATCGTTTTTTGCCTATCCCGATGTACCCAGCGTTATCGGCCCGGAGGCTTGTACTGAACTGGCACTGGCGACGGTGGGAGATGATACGACCGCTTGTCTTGAAGACCTGTTGGTGGCAGTAGGTGGCACCGATGCCGAGCCGGACCTCCATGAATTGTCTGTGCCCGAGCTGCCCAGCGGCGATTTGGGTACCGACAGTATTGGCGCGGCCTTTGCGCACTACATGCCCGAGAATGCCATTGTTGTCGACGAGGGGATTACCGGTGGCATCTATTGTCACGCCATGTCCGCCAACTCGCGCCCCCATGACTGGTTGAACCAGACCGGGGGTTCGATCGGTTTCGGTTTGCCGGTGGCCGTGGGCGCGGCGATCGCCTGCCCGGACCGTAAAGTGATTTGCCTGGAAGGCGATGGTTCTGCCATGTACACCATCCAGGCCCTGTGGAGCATGGCCCGGGAAAACCTGGATGTGACGGTGGTGATCTTCTCCAACCGCAAGTACAGTATTCTGGAGTTGGAGTTTTCCCGCACCGGTGCCCGTGGTGGTGTGCCGGGACCCAAGGCGGCGAGCACGCTGGATATTGGCACGCCGGATATGGATTTTGTCGCCATGGCTGAGGGCATGGGAGTCAGTGCCAGCCGGGCGACGACTGCCGAGGAGTTCAATGCGCAGTTTGCCGCGGCGATTGAGCAAACCGGACCCCGGCTGATTGACGCGGTGATACCGACAGCCTGGTCCTAATGCCAATGCGCTCTCAGCCATTGTGAGGCTTTGGCAAACTAGGTAGAGTAGCCACGCTTCAGGGGGAGGGGTAATGACAGAAAATATCATCTCACAGGGACTGGAACTCATGCTGTTTGGCATGGGGACGGTGATTGTATTTCTCACCCTGCTGGTGATTTGCACCTCGGCCATGTCTGCGCTGGTGAATCGTTATGCCCCGGCACCGGAGGCTGGTGGCGCCGACGCCGCAGCTCCTCCCGCAAACGCTGACGCCACCCTGGTCGCGGTAATCAGTGCGGCAATCCACAAACATCGTTCGAGGCGATAGTATGAGTAAAGCTCTAGGTATCACCGATGTGGTTTTACGCGATGCATCACAGTCACTTTTGGCGACACGGGTGCGTCTTGAAGACATGCTGCCGATTGCACCGAAACTGGACAGTATCGGTTTCTGGTCGCTGGAATCCTGGGGCGGCGCTACTTTTGACGCCTGTATCCGCTACCTGGGCGAGGACCCCTGGGAGCGAATTCGCGAATTGAAAAAAGCGATGCCCAATACCCCCCAGCAGATGTTGTTTCGCGGGCAGAATATACTCGGCTATCGCCACTATGCCGACGACGTGGTGGAAAAGTTTGTGGAACGCGCGGCTGATAATGGCGTCGATGTGTTTCGCGTGTTCGACGCCATGAACGATATGCGCAATATCCAGACCGCGCTGCAGGCGGTGAAGCGTGTCGGCAAACACGCCCAGGGTACTATCTCCTACACGGTAAGCCCGGTACACAGCCTCGAAACCTGGATTGACCTGGGCAAACAGATTGAGGATATGGGGGCCGACTCCATCGCCATCAAGGATATGGCGGGGCTGCTGAAACCCTATGAGGGTTATGAGTTGGTGAAACGGCTCAAGGCCGCCTGTGATATTCCCATTCACATGCAGTGCCATGCCACCACGGGCTTGTCGACTGCAACCATTCTCAAGTGCGTGGAAGCGGGTATCGATAATGTCGATACCTCGATCTCCTCCATGTCCATGACCTATGGCCACTCACCCACAGAAGCGGTAGTAGCCATGCTCGAAGGTACTGAGCGGGATACCGGGCTGGATATACAGGCGCTGGAGGAAGTTGCCGCCTATTTTCGCGAGGTACGCAAAAAGTATGCGAAATTCGAGGGTGCCTTGCGCGGGGTTGATTCCCGCATCCTGGTGGCCCAGGTACCCGGCGGCATGTTAACCAACATGGAAAGCCAGCTGAAAGAGCAGGGTGCTGCCGACAAGATTGATGAGGTGCTGGAAGAGATACCGCGGGTGCGCAAGGACCTGGGCTACCTGCCCCTGGTGACGCCAACCTCACAAATCGTGGGCACCCAGGCCGTGTTGAATATACTGACCGGTGAACGATACAAATCGATTACCAAAGAGACCGCCGGTGTGCTCAAGGGTGAGTACGGGCTCACCCCGGCCCCTGTCAATGCCGAACTACAGCAACGTGTGCTGGAAGGGGGTGAGGCGATTAGCTGTCGGCCAGCTGACCTGCTTGCACCCGAAGTCGACAAACTGACCGGGGAACTCACCGCGTTGGCTGCAGAGAAAGGCATTGCCCTGTCCCAGGGGGCGAACCAGATTGACGATGTTTTGACCTACGCCTTGTTCCCGCAGATCGGGCTGCGGTTCCTGGAAAACCGCGGTAACCCGGATGCCTTTGAACCTGTTCCCACGGCTGAGGAGGTTGCACCGGTAGCGGTTGCCGCCGACCGCGAGGCAGAGGTGTATACGGTGACCGTGGCGGGCCAGAGTTACGTGGTACAGGTTGCCGAGGGTGGTGATCTGTCGTCTGTGGCGCCTGTTGCCGCCTTAGCCGTGGCAGGTGCTGTGGCACCGTCAGTGCCTGTAGCGGGAGAGCCGCTGCCCGCGCCCCTTGCCGGCAATATCTTCCAGGTCAATGTAAGACCGGGAGACCTGGTGCAGGAGGGGGATGTGATCGTGATCCTTGAGGCGATGAAAATGGAAACCGAGGTGCGCGCCCCGCGGGCGGGTACCGTGGGTTCCGTCAACGTTGCCGAGGGCGATAAAGTCGCCGTTGGCGATACGCTGGTGACATTGGGCTAGGGCGGGATACCAGGCATGGATAATCTATACAGTTTGTGGGCGTCCTCCGGCCTGGCCCAGGTGCAACCGGGCCAGCTGGTGATGATTGCCGTGGGCATGGGTTTGCTCTTCCTGGCGATCGTCGAAAACTTCGAGCCCCTGTTACTGGTGCCGATCGGCTTTGGCGGTATTCTCGCGAACATTCCCGGTGCGGGCCTGGCCCTGTCGGCGGTGGAAAATGCCATCCTCGGGGGCGATGCAGACATGCTGGCACAGATGGCCCAGGCCTTTGGCCTGTCAGCCTGGGAGTCCGCCGGGCAATTGTTTCACGCCTATGAATCCTCCGATGCCAGCAGTCATGTCCTGGCCCAACAGATCGCGGCAGACGGCGGTTTCCATAATGGCATGCTCTACAACTTCTATACGGTGTCGATCGCCAGTGGTGTTGCCCCCCTGGTGATCTTTATGGGGGTTGGTGCAATGACCGATTTCGGTCCATTGCTGGCCAACCCCAAGACCCTGTTTCTCGGTGCCGCCGCCCAGTTTGGTATTTTCGCCACCGTGCTCGGTGCGGTGTCACTGAGTCATTGGGGCATTATGGACTTCACCCTGGCTGAGGCGGCTGCCATCGGCATTATCGGTGGCGCTGACGGCCCCACAGCGATCTACGTGGCCAGCATTCTCGCCCCGGACCTGCTCGGTGCTATCGCTGTTGCCGCCTATTCCTATATGGCACTGGTGCCGCTGATTCAGCCACCTATTATGCGCCTGCTCACCACCGAGGAGGAACGCAAGATTGAAATGGTGCAGTTGCGGCCGGTGAGCAAGCGCGAGAAAATCCTCTTCCCCCTGTTGCTGTTGATCATGGTGGCCCTGCTATTGCCCGCCGCCGCACCCCTGCTGGGTATGTTTTGCTTTGGTAACCTGATGAACGAGTGCGGTGTGGTTGATCGCCTCAGCGATACCGCCCGCAACGCGTTGATTAATATTGTCACTATTTTTCTTGGGCTGTCGGTGGGCTCAAAACTCGGTGCCGAAAAGTTTCTCGACTTCAACACCCTGGGAATTCTCGGGCTGGGTATAGTCGCCTTCGGCATTGGCACGGCCTCCGGTGTGCTGATCGCCAAACTGATGAACAAATTCAGCGCCACGCCTATCAACCCCCTGATTGGTTCCGCCGGTGTTTCCGC
>SMVA01089623.1_pt1 | contig 17504 bp, 13 predicted proteins | sample 2456451 | NCBI WGS metagenome assembly SMVA01 (sample SAMN11095933, study PRJNA526329) | marine sediment metagenome | biome: Marine sediment; feature: Surficial sediment; material: Deep marine sediment; isolation source: Hadal surficial sediment | place: Pacific Ocean | collected 2014-05 | depth...
CTTGACGGTGACCGTCACAAAAAACTGTTTCAGGACAGGGTCTCCGCCTGGAAACATGTGCGGAAGGCCCCCATTTCGCACAACCACTTTTCCCTCGACACGTCCACTGTGTTTTTGTATCTCAATGTCAACCCGAGGAAACCATTCCGCTTGCAAATTCCGATTGCTAAGCATGATCCCCGGAATCACAATCCCTTGAAACCAATGTCGCCCAATGGGCCGTGTCAAAGAGCCACGCTTTGAGGTGGAACTGCCCGTAGACTGTTCCATATGGCAATCCTGACAAATCGTCCCTTTCAAAATTTGCCCTGGCAACTCGGCCTTGGTCACATCTTTGACTTTACTAAAGTGGCAGGAGGCACAAAATTGAGCGCCCTCATACACGTCAGCATATTTCGAAGGATGTACGAGGTTGTCTTCGGCATCTTTATAGGGACCAAACAAGGTTTTTCCGACATTGATCTTAAAGGCCGGGAAGTCGGTAGGATTCTCTTTGACCGAATCAATCAGATGACAGGAGGAACAACTAATCCCCTCGACACGAGGTTTTTTCGCAGCTCGTCTTCCTCGTTTTTTTGGCTGTTCCGACAGGACTTGAGCAATGATGTTTTTAGTATATTGAGGAAACACCGTTACCGCGGGAACATGACACGCTAAACACCGTGTTTGTTCTTCGACAGTCGGATTGGTTTGGAGCCACAGACCAAGGACGGTTTTAAACACAGGAGAGGTGAGTGCGGTCCCATGCAACAATGCTCCATCCACGCGACCAAACGTTTTGAGGTCAGGGGTTTGCTCGCGCATCCCCTTCCATTCCTCGTAGTGGCGATCATGACATTGTTTGCAATGCTCTGACGGGAGAAAAACTTCTTCAATTTCTTCAATCCATGTGTGGCTATCAGAGGCTTTGGCATTATCCTGCGCTCTCACAGATGGAAGGGAGAACAACAAGACTCCCAACAAAATAGCCAGGACTCCCTTTACCAGCACACCATCTCGCGTTCTACGACTCTCCGATTTTCGAAAAGATGGCATGCCCCCGTTAATCCTTTAGAACACGAACCATGTGGAAGTTCAATCCACCACCAATTCCCTGATCATCAACTCCAGCGGGTTCATAGGTGGCAACAGAGAAATTTTGGGTTGGCATGGCTTGTTCTAGCGCTCGTCCTAAGTCCAATAAATTCCTGATTTCTTTCCCATCGATTTCTTTGATAATGGCTTTGGTCCTAATCCCCGCAAGGTCGGCCGGTGTGCTGCCGATCACCGCAAAGACCACCACACCTTCAACCGTTGCCAGCCCTAAAAACTCCTTGATCTCTTCATCAACCTCGCCGACATCCACACCAAACTCTTCGGCTAACTCGAACGCCCGCTCTTCCGTCATTTCCCCTGTGGCTCCGAATGACTGATGGGGAAAGGCCAGAAACCCGAGCATCAACACACACAGGACGAACGAAGGCAGTTGGTGTAAACCGGTAAACTGTTGGGTAGATGGTGTTAGAAAAGGCGTTTTCATGAGTTCATTTTTGTAATTGAGATTCAGTAGTTGAGCGATCTGTTTCCTTCATTCTATCATGATTTCTGTGACGTAATGGGGCCACCCACGGGATCGACCAGTAATTGCAGCCAAGAGGCCACCGCCTTTTGGCCATTGCGTTCATTATTTTCGCCATTCCACACGGCAAATCCTACGGCTTGCATTCGACCAGGGATGAGTGTGGCTTCGTTTTCGTCCCCGCCGCCTGGTTTGGTCAACGGCCGCTTCATGACCACTCGCCAAAACCCGTTTTTCCATTCAGCCTGTCCTTTAATTTTCCCTTGACGCTTTTTGCTCGTGAGGGTGCTAAACCCTCCCCCGATCAGATCTTCGACCGAAGATGGCCGTCGGGGAATCACTTCAAACCGTCGAATACCTCGTTTCCTTCGTTTCTTTTCCTTGGCCCGTGCAGCTCGACGATCCACGTCACTTTGCCAATCGGCCTTCCAATGCCAAATATTGACGTAATGATCAAGCTGGCCCATACAGAAAAAGGCGGGGGCATCACCTAACGGAAGCGCCACAGCGGCACCATCACGAAATACTCCGGGGGTTAATTTCTCATTTTTGGTGGCATCCTGCCATTCGATTAAAAACGAGATGTCTTTTCCATTATGCATAGATCGGACGGAAACCACTTTGGCGCTTGGCTCAGGCCAGACAGGCCGCGTGATAATTTGTCCACTGAGCGGAATCGGAATTGGGGCCAGTGTTTCCCAGGCCTGATCGGAGGGATAGGAAGGAATAACTCCTTCACGGAAATGGGAACGGATGAAAATGCCTTGGCTACTGACGACCGGGATATCAAACCAGCCTAACACTATGGCGGTGAATACAATTCCCAGACCCGTCGCAATCAGAGAACGTGTCCAATTTCGTCGTGACTTCACGCCATACCTTTCCGGCAAGGGCATTAGGAGGGAACGCCTCATTTCTGAACGTGACAGATGAAGGAGTAGGGATGTTAGAAGACTGATGACGATATCTTACCAGAGTTTGACTCGACGAATCTTATTTTCATTCCGTTCACAGATATACAGATAGCCTTGTGGGTCAAGGGCTAACCCGGACGGGGAAAACACGACCGCATCAATGGCCATGCTCCCATCCCCATGTTTCACCATTCCGGTTTCTTCTTTGGCGACAAATCGCGCGGCTCCACACCCACCCATATTTTTGTCATCATAGCCACTATCACCATTGCCAGCAATCGTGGTTATGATACCAGTGGTGGGATCAACTTTGCGAACACGATGATTCATGGAATCAGCGATATAGACATTTCCATCATGATCCACGATGGCCGATTCAGGAACGTTCAACATCGCCATCACCCCAAGTTTGTCGTCTCCGTCATAGCCAAATCGGCATACACCCGCAATCGTGGAGATTATTCCGGTCTTCATATTCACTTTTCGAATCCGATTGCTGGCCTTATCCGTGAGATACAGGTCACCCTGATCATCGACATCAATCGCCACGATGTCCCAAAGTTTCGCTTCCAGGGCAGGGCGTCCATCATCAAGATAGGGGCTCAAGTCCAAATTGTCTGAACATTGGGGCCGAAGCCACCCTTGATCATCACTAAAATCAATCCCGATGGCATCTCCAGATAACACCACGAGATTCTGAGCAGTCAATGGGCTAATCCAGTCTTCGTCTACCCCGGTCCAGGTACCCGCTACTGTAGTCACCATCTCTGTTTTGGGGTCGTACTTGCGAATTCGGTGGGCTTGCGTATCGGCAATGTACAAATTGTCATCCCGATCAAAGGCAATGAATCCGGGATAGGTCAAATTCACCTCTAAGGCTGGGCCATCACCGTTAAACCCTGAGGGACCTGCGCCGACTACCGTCGTGATGATATCCGTTTTGTGATCCACTTTTCGAATACGATTGCTTCCTGAATCACAGATAAACAGATCATTGTGTGAGTCCACCGCGAGACTCAGAGGAAGGTAGAGACCGGCTTCACCACACGGTCCATAGTCGCCGCAGTACAAGGTTTCGCCAATGCCGGCATAGTTGTGAATCCGACCGGTTTCCAAATCCACACGGCGGATACGATCCGATCCGTTTTCCGCGATATACATCCAGCGCCCCTCTTTATCCAAACAAATATGATTCGGCAGAGGGATCCCCGCTTTGACGGCTCGCTTGCCATCCCCGGTGCTTCGAGATTTCCCATTTCCGGCAAACGTTTCAATTTTGCCAAGAGTTGATTCGACTGATTCTACACTGGATTCCATTTCATGCTCCTCTTGAGAGATTGTTCAAAGGTCTGCCCTACTATCCCGTAGGCCGGAATTGCGCCCGCCATGCCTCTCTCCTTCGTCGATATGGTGACGAAGCCAGAACAGAACATTGGTTTGGATAGAAAACCTTTACGCACCTCCTACCAACTTTGATAGTACGCCACGCTCATACCGCTAACCGATATGAGTACTTTACACCTTGGAGGTTTGGACCGGTTCAGGCTGAGCCACTTGCGCTGGGGGAACCGAGGCCATCTGATCCGACTGTGGTGCGGGGGCCACTTGTAAAGAAATCTGACTCGGGTCCGGTGCCGGCTGCTGTGTCGCCATGGCTGGTTGAGCCTGATTTTTTTCCTCAGCAAGCGCCTGGGCTTCCGCTTCAATCTCATTGGCTTCATGAACCGATTTCTTAAAACCTCTGATCGCTTTTCCCACGCCCTCACCCAATTGGGGCAACTTGCCTGCTCCAAATATGATCAGGACAATAACCAGAATCAACACCAGTTCTGTAATTCCTAAACTCCCAAACATGATAGACGTCTCCTTTTGAGGCTAAAAATTAACTCGGACTTTTCTCTTTTGACCGTTTCGCAAACCGCTGCTTCAATCGCTGACGAGCCTCCTCCGCCTGGTCAAACATTTTACACTTTTCATATGTATTGATGAGATTGTAATACGCTAAGGGTTCGTCCGGGCTATGATTCACAGCGTCTTCCATAACCTTCACAGCCATATCGCTCTTTTTCAGCGTAAAGGAAATGTCCATTAATTTGAAACTGGACTCTAAATGCGCGGGATCGAATTCCAACACCTTCATGTAGGCTTGGACAGCCATATCCAGCGTATTAAAGTCGGAGACCTGCGGATTATCTATTTGTTCATACACCCCTGCCAGATTATACCAGGTAATCGGATCCTCTGGAGTAATTTCAATTAATCGCTCAAAGTAATCCTTGGCCTGCATATACTCTTTTTTCTCACTTTGCAGTCTTCCCAAATTGAACAACGACAACACATCATATTTATTCAACTCTAAGGCTCGTTCAAACTGAGGACGTGCATCATCCATCATGCCCTTCGTCCCGTAAATGGTACCAAGGTTGGAGTAATACATGGCGAGTGACCGATCCATTTCGACCCTCAATCCCTCGGCCATTTCAATGGCTTTTTTGACCTCGGTCAGCGCTTCATCCATCCGACCTTTGCCAAAATATAATTCTCCGAGCCGACATCGAGCCTGAAAGTCATCCGGCTCTTCACTTAACAGCTTCTCCAGCTCTGTGATTTCCTGATCTGGTGTCAGTTGTTCCTCTTGTGCGGGAGGACTTTCTGACACAGTGCTTTCCGTTTCGGTTGCGACATCTTGTTGTTGTTCCATTGTTTCCACGCGTCCTCTCAACGTATTCCGCCCAACACAGGGGTAACCGGGGAATACACCACAGGTTCTCCGATTTTGTTTCTCAACTTCCCTAACGTTCCACGCTTATCAATCGTCATGAGGATCAGCCCCACGACCACCATCATTGTTAAATGTGATAATTGAAGAGCATACCCAGCCATAAACATTAACCCAAGACCATACCCTGCCAGCCGTCCAATCAGCACTAATTTTATCACGGTGTAGGCCCAACAGATAAAGCCCGCTAGATATAACGCAAATGGCAAATAAAAGGTGTAGCCCATTCCCATTTGGAATATCCAACCAAGTCCCTGTCCTGCTTTTCTCGCATCCTCGGCAAGTGCCGGGTTATACAGCGACAAGAAAAAGTCAATATACAGCATCGTAAAAAAGGTGATGCCTCCACTGGCGAGAAGAGTCAGAGCCCACTTCCGTTGGGTTTTATTCTTCGTAAAGAGTGAGGTACTCCCATATGACCAGAAGACGAGAATACTGGCCAACACCAAAAACGCTTCCCCTCCTCGACTGATTTCATGGACGAGCGGTGGGGCATCGAGTATTCCAAGGAGTCCATACGAAGTCGTGACCGTTTGATAATAGATCCACCCAAAAATCCCAAGTACAAAGCACCCAACCGTAATGCGTTGGCTCCACAAACGATGGGACACAAAAAATTCGGCCATGAGGATTAAAAAAATCGCCAACGAGACGATGTTATAAATAACAGATCCCAACATGGCTGGGGGAAACACCAAAAAGACGATGGTGATGACAATGAGGAGGGACACGGATGGCACTAACAGGCGATCAAAGCTCCCAGTCCAAATTGATGGTTTGAACTTTTCAATCAGCAAAATAAATAACACTAAAAAGAGCAAAATTGAGGTGACATTGAGCAGGACGAAACCTAGGGAAGAGAGGGTTTTAAACGTCAGGCGAATGGCTTCAGACTTTTCAGCCAGCTTAGCCATATGCATACCCATCCGTGACGCTAACCGGTAGAGCACTAACTCTAAAAATGCGGAGATCAGAAGAAACTTTAAGGCATACTCAAAGAGCAAACTCGGATTTCCCGACCGACCAGAATCTTTTGCTGATGTCGCCACTCCCATGACATCCATGAAACGATCACACTCTCTTTCGGTTTAACACTCTAACGGGGTATCCCATCCTTCCATTCACACGCAGCATTATGAAACAGTGGAAAACTCCGCAGCATGTTGTTTTTTATGGCGTGCAATATAGAGAAGCCCATCGGCCATCGAATAATTAAACGGCAACTCAACCACCACTTCACTAATTTTTCCATAGATATATTGGTACAACTTTTCTGCCTCTTCAGGAGTCATTCCTTCTTTCACTTCATAGAAAAACCCAAGACTTAAATCTTCTGAAGCAGGACGCATGATTCGCTGAACCCCATAGCCTCCGGGGTCGCTCATAATTGGGGCTTCCTTTTCGAGGTCGAACAAACAGGGCTGACAAGAAAAGCCATAGGAGGAATTCAACTTGGTCGTATCCACAATAAAATTCATGGTCTCCAACGCTTCTTCCTCGGTTTCAGTTGGGAAACCGACGATGACATAACAATGCACGGCGATGCCCAGATCAACACAATCGGAACAAATCCGGTCTACGCTCTCCTGTTTTATGCCCTTCTGCATAAAGTCCATCATACGCTTGTTATAGGTTTCTAACCCAAAGACGATCTTATGACACCCGGCGTCTCGCAATTGGGTGAGTAAATCGTGTGAAAGATTTTTCTCAAATCGAAATTCCGCTGTCCATTGGATATCAAACTCACGATTGATGATTTCTTTACACAGCCGACGAGCAGGGGATAAGGCTAGGCATTCGTCCGTAAAAAAGAAAAATGGCGTATCATATTTTTTTGAAAGGTATTGTAATTCATCAACGACTTTCGCCGGATCTTTTTGCCGAAAATTTTGATGATCAAGCGTCAGCGCACAGAACGCGCAATCTTTGTAATAACAGCCTCGAGAAAATTGAACCGGCAGGACCGTTTTGGGCGCAAGATAGCAATCCAGAGGAAATCCATCGTAATTAGGGGCAGGATGCTGGGATAAATTTTCAGAATAAAATGGTTGATTGACCATAACTTTTCCATCTTGTCGATAAATCAAATTAGGCACTTTGGCAAAATTCTTGTGTCCATCTAATTGATTCACGAGTTCAAGAAGTGCGGTTTCCCCTTCAAAGACAATGAAGTCATCCATGAGCTGAAACAACCGTTCACATTTGCGTAAATTGTCTACAAGACGGGTAAAAATGCTGCCCCCGATGGTTATATGAATATCAGGATTTGCTTCCTTAATGAGCCGGCTCAGGGTGAGACCTGGAATGATTTGGGATGTGGCGGTAATGGAAATACCAATAAGGTCAGGTTGCTCCTCGAGAATAGACTGCAAAAAATATTGTCGATAGAGTTCGATATATGGATTCTGTTCTTCGTCCTTTACCGCTTTTAAAATATCTCTGGAGGAATAAATGGAGTAGCTGAGTTGATTGTCGACAACAGTCAATCTGGTCGGGAAGTAAATTGCTGACACCACCTCCAACCAACGATCAATCAGAAAGAGACATTCACGATATCGATCAATATCGTAAAATTCTTCACTTCTGAGAGAAGCTTTGGCGGGTTCAATGGCATCGATCAAATGGGGAAAGCGGTCTAGGGCTTCAACAATTCTCCCATAATGCTCATCGCTCCCATGCCCGAATTCACCGTCTCGTGACTGTTCGAGTTGCTTCAGTTTTTCCACTAAACGTTCATACACATCCAACCCATACGTTCGGGAAAGAATGGTATCGAGCATTTCAATGTTTAAATCACGTTGACTATTATCCTTCACCCCAGCTTGATCAAGGAAAGCAGTCAAACAGGGAAGGCTTAAATACGGTTGGGAGGGATGCCAACTTGGTGGAAATAACAGAGACACTTTCACAGGCGTCACCTTTAAATTATGTTGAGTGGTCCTTAAAATTTTTCCCGGTCATTTTCGACTATTACACTTTGCCAAATGCGAAAAAATCTTTCCAAATCAAAGAAAAAGATTAGCCTTAACCTTCTTAATCTTTATACACGGCCACAGGTTTCCCACGCAACTTTCAACCCAAAAACAAGTGCCATGGCAACTTGCCCGGTAATCCTTCGGGAGGTTCAGGACGGACGTGGTGCCGTGTCACCAGGTTGGGGAAAGTCAGTTTGTCCTTCGGCAGGCCTGCCTGAGCGAAGCCACGGGAATCAGGAAAAGCCCATGAGAGCCGCGATCACAACGGCAGCCGAAAGGATCAGATATTGCGAGCTGGCGTTTTTAGGCTCAAGAAACCTACAGTTATTGATATTCTTCAACCGATCCCCTCCCAAACAAACAATTTTTCAGTTTTTCATACAATACTAATTCATATTATTGGGAAAACTTTAATTTCAACCTTAAAACAAAAAAATGCAAGTTGGATCATAAAAATTCGCTCAACCTCTTGGTGCGCCTGACATAATAAAAAAATGTCTTATTACAATCAAGGTCATCCAGATTTTTTTTATTTCACCATGCCCAGCAATATCTTACACAGCTGGTTTTCACCCAACTACCATTTCTAGGTTAAAACCGACAAGCAATCGATATATGGTAATTGAGCAAAAAAAACCCTGGCAGCCCATTTTTAATTGGCCACCAGGGTTTTTACCTGCTTTATGATCTTACCAAAAAGACTTATGAAAATTCAACTGTCTTTACGGCATTTTGGCTGTGAACCAGGTGGAGATACCCTTCATGCCATTCCGTTCGACATTCTGGCCATCCCACACTGCAAATGCTATTGGCAAACTTTGTCCCGAACGGAACTGCACATCGTTCGGATCATTTGTCGTCAATGAGCGCTTCATCACGACCCGCCAGGTTGGTCCGCTGCAGCAACCGCCCTTTAAGGCACCATATGATTCCCACAACCCATTACCGATCACATCTTGCGATGCTTGCGTCGTCAACGTGCTGAAACCAGTGGCATTCAAATCTTCCACGGAACTATTCCGCATGTCGGGATCAGACATAATATTCCCTGACCAAATCCCAGGATTGAATGGCCCAAGGCTCCGGCCAATACGGTCTGGGTAGGTCACACCACCCGCTGGTTCTTCATAATAGAAGTCCCATGCGATGGAAGGATATTGATCATCCACGTCCCACATCCCAGCGACGCCACGACCCATGTCTTTTTGCCATTCCGCATTCCAACGCCAGATGTTGACGGTTCCACCGGATTGCCCCATACATTGAAATGGTGGCGCACCAGAGGTTTGAACCGGGAATTGCACCGCAATTTGGTCACGAAAATCTTGTGGCCCAATAGTGGTGTTATTAAGGGTTTGATCACCCCAGTTAGCCCACACCGCAATCTCCTTACCATTGGTGGCAATTTTAACCATCAAGGTTTTAACGGAGATATTTGGATGCATAGGGGTAGTAATGGTTTGGCCACTCAACGGCACCACAATACCAGGCACGGTTTCCCAAACGGGATTGGCCGCGTCCATTGGGATGGAGCCGTTAATCTTGCCCACCGGAATGGTTACCGGTTGGCTGACTGCGAGAGGCACCTGCCCGAGCGTCAACATGACACCAACCGCAAGGGCAGAGAGTAAAATGCCGAACACCAGTCCTTTGTTACGCGTCTGCACCACTCTCATAATGACGCATCCTCCTTTAATGAAAGATTAAAGCTAAATGACAACGGACTAAAAAAAACTCTTCCAATGAAAGAACACTCACTACTGTTGGACAACAATTAAGCCGTCCCTGACTTACCTTGATCTTCTTTATCAAGATACTTTTGCGCGCCGACTTCATTCATCAAGAGACTTAACTCATTCCCTTTGTCCTGTGCACCACATTCAAACGACTGGCCTTCAGGATTGATATGGATAGCAGGACGATAATCCGTTTCCGAATACTTCTGAGGACTCACGGAAAGAAAATGTATTTCAAAATCTACCCAGGCAGTCGTCAAGTCAGCAATACATTTATATAACCCATAATCGGCTTTATTCTTGAGCATTTCAGAAAAGAGTGGAACCCATCGTCCTATATGTTCCTTCACAAATTTCTTTTCTGCGTCAACAACGGTTTGAACTTTTTCAGGTCCGTCATGACACAATGCGTAGGATTCTTTATAGGCCAGGTAATGTAAAAACTCCAGTTCTACGGCTAAATGATCAAGGCGTTCATGAATGTCTTGTGATAACTGCAGGCCAAACGCCGTATAGAAGCCGGAAATGTCACCCATGACATACGATTGCCCAAACACATGGTCATTTCCAAACAAGGTTTCGTAAGGGGGGCAATCTAACGCAATGACATTACTAAACACCCGACGATGTTCATCTCGCAGGTCCTGGACACTCCAGTTTACGCCTTCAGATGAAGTCCAATTTTCAACCTCATCAAAGTGCACCGCAATTGCATCCAAGCTCTCTTGTGCTTCCTCTCCGCCGTGGCCCTCTAAGACGGACCGCAGGCTTTCAAGAGCAGCCTTTCCATCTTCGACAAATTCGCCGCTTTGGAGGTATTCCAAAAACTCATCGTCTTCGGGATAGAGGTAACTCCATGATAACAACAGATATATTTTGCTTCTGGAAAGAGCGCGTTCAACAGCAGGGGAATCTTTTAAAGGTGAGACCGCAGAGGTGGCAGTATTTGGATGGCTTGCCGTGCCATTTACTTCATTTTGATCTTCTTTTAATTTTGTCGCCATAGACTACCTCTCAAATTCCTCATCCGGAATAGTCTTAGCTTCTCCAGCCAACATCAGAGCTCACAACACTATCTACCCTCGCGAAAAGGAGGCCAGATCATAGGTGAACTCTATGGCGAAGTCAAGATCTAATTCCGGCATATCGGACCAAAAATGTAGAATTTCGTCTTGTTTTTGATGAATTTTCAGACAGGAACCCAACGTTAAAACACCACTCCTTCCTTTTTCCTTATTATCGTCATGATCATAGACCTACAAGTCCTCGGTCTTGGTTAAACGATCGCATGGGCGCAACCTTAATGGCAAGACGATCATTCACACTTCTACAGACATATTCACAAATACCACACCCCACGCATCGTGCTTCATCAACGGTGATGGTAAATGATGAAAAATCCATTTGAATCGCCTCCGTTGGGCACTTGGACACACAGGCATTACACCCCGCTGGGGCAGTGCACAGTCGATGGTTAACCCTGGCTATTCCCATATTGACATCAGTAATTGGGCCATTGATGGGTAACAGCGCCTCTGTTTCACAGGCCGCGATGCATGGAAGATCCTCACAGACATAACAGGGAGTGTGATCGGGAAAAATTTCAGGCCGTTCATCTTGCTTAGAGACCTGAATGCTGTCATGAGGGCACACATCAACACAGTCCCCGCACGCGGTGCACCGTTCAAGAAATAGCGACTCGTTCACAGCACCCGGAGGTCGCAACCAATCGGTCCGAACTGGATCAGTTTGTTCTTCTTGAGGAGGTTTAGCATCACGATGTTTGATAAACTCGTGAACCGTCATTCCCAAAGAGACGGCCGACTGCTTTAAAAAATTGCGCCGTCCGTAGACTGGTTCAGTATCCGTTGATTTTCGGCCAGGAAATCGGCTCATAAATGACATTTACCTGACACTCCCGCCATTCAACCCTGCACCACAACAAAATAAAACCAGGCCAAGCGACCGACCAAATATATTCAGCTCCCTAGACCACCCCAGCAGCCCGAAGCTTGTACACTTCGACGCAACGATCACAGGCTCCATACACTGTATCCCAGCCTGGATGATTTTCTCGAATAAAATCGAGGACGTACGGTTCGAGATTTTCATCTAAATCCTCCACCCAGGAATAGGTGGGAAAGCGACAAAGCGGGCAAGGAAAGCCCGGCGTGAGTATGGGCTTTGTGGGTACATCAGGAACCTCGCTGTCGTCAACCTCAACAGCACGCTCGATGACTCGACCAGTATCTTGAGCCATTTCAACGAGGTCAGCATGGGTGAAGTAATCGGTTCCCCACAGTCCTTCGAACACGGATTCCACTTGAGTCGCAGGTATTTTTCGATACCACGACCGAAATTCTCGCAACCGATATTCACGAGTGAACATAGGTTCTTTGCCCGATTGCGCAATCCGACTATCGATGTGCAGACTCCACAAAACTCGATATCGATTAAGAATAAGATGCTCTTCCCCTGGATTCAACCCGACTTTCGTGTCAGGGTCATAGCCATACTTTGGGTCCAACATATCGGAAATGTGGGTGAGTTCATGGCGAAGGTATCGATTAATCGCTGGATCATAGAACCGACGGGGAACCAATTTAATACCCACCCCTCTGAGCCCTTTTTCCTCAAACTTCCGCGCAAGCTTCGCTTCGACAATGCCCCATTTTCGAAGGATGTCCACCCCTTCCTGGTCCTCCTTGAGCACGCCACGCACCAAGACAATCCCAATTTTCTCTTCCAAATCTGGAAATTCTTTAAACCCATCACGGAGAATATCGGCAAACCCCCATTTGGCAAACAAAATTTGATACAACGTTTTAAATTCCGGTTCGCGATCATCAAGACCAAACTTTTCATAAATGGGGTCAGCCATTTCATGAAACTCATTAAAATAGGTAGGGTCCCCTTCCCGTTCGGTTTTTTCAGCGAACGAGTCAATGACTTCTTGAAGAAGGGCTGGTTGAAAGCGTGTTTCCATAAATCAACTCCTTAGTACTCGACAACAAACGAAAAATTTGGCCCATCCACTTAACAAATTCAAGACCAAGAAACCAGTCGTCATTTTGCGTATAAAGCCTTGAGATACTTAACCTTGACGTCACGTTTCGTCGCTAGCTAGTATCTCTTCGAGGCCAATTGAAACCATTATAGTCGCCCCCACTTTTCATTCGCAAGGACCTTACAGGCATACTCAAGCAGCGAAAGGACTACCCTCATATGGATCACATGAACCTATCTTCTGTCGGCACTGAACCGACCCATAAGCCCATGCAGCCCATGGAACAACCATCACCCCTCCCACCACCTATTGATGCCCTGAGCTATTGGAAGGCCGGCACGCATGAGGTCAAAACATTCCGTGGACATTCTCAAGGAGTCTGGAGTGTGGGGTATTCCCCGGATGGTCAAACCTTAGCCAGTGGCGGCAGCGATCGATATCTCCGGCTCTGGGAGATAGAGACGGGACGGCTGATTCGATCCCTTCGAGGACATACACATGATATCCGGCAAGTCGCCTTCAGCCCGGATGGACAAATTCTCGCAACGGCCAGTGAAGATCGCACGATTCGCCTATGGAATCCCCAGACAGGCGAAACCACCAGGCTTCTCTTTACACGCTATGATCATGCGGTGTGCAGCATCTCGTTTTCCCCCGATGGACTCATGTTAGCTCGTGCCGGACAAAATAAGGATATTAAAATTTGGGAGGTGACTACGGGGACAGAACTCATGTCCCTCCTCGGAAAAGATCAATATGACCACAATTGGACCGTGTGTACCGCATTCTCTCCTGATGGGATTCATCTTGTTGGGGGAAGCGATATAGGAAAGTTGAAGCTATACGAAGTCCTGCCCAGTGGTGAAGAAATATCTGTATGTCTTGGGCATTGGCTAGACGAAGCTGATGATGAAGAAACCGAACAACGCGGATTTTTTGTTGACGATCATGGTGGGTTCCAAAAGCCCATGGAATTTTGGATCGGAGCCATTATCTTTTCGCAGGACGGAAAGCAGATTATCACAGGAGGACGGGACGCCATGCTTAAATATTGGGACGTGCCGGACATGAAAGAAATCCGAACGGTGAAGGGGCATACGGAATGGATTCGATGCCTGATCCTCTCCCCGGACGGAAAGATGCTCGTGAGCGCCAGTGAAGACCACACCATCAAAATGTGGAATGTAGAAACAGGGCGGCAGGTTCAAACGATAAAGGGCCACACTGGAGGCGTTCGGGGCCTTTCATTTTCTGCGGACGGACGATATTTAGCCAGCGCATCGAACGATCGAACGGTTCGGCTATGGAAAGGTGGCGAGACATTTGACGATTAGGGCCTGGGGCCTCATCGGTCTTGGTTTCGACCAACGAACGAATTTGAATAAGACGCGTCAAGTCTCGCATTTCGAAGCGGAGTTATTCGTCCTGGCCTCTGATTCCTCAGGATCAGAAATTCCGTAGCGCTTACACTTCTCCCAGAGGGCTTTGCGAGACAAACCAAGGGCTTTCGCTGTACCGGTTCGGCTCCAATCTCCACGATTGAGCATTTCCAGGATATATTCACGTTCGAATTTCTCTCGGGCTTCCGCAAGTGTTCCACCCGTTGACACCGTCAAAGACAGAGTGGATCGTGTCTGGCCTCCACACAGCCCTTCCTGACAGAATCCACACCCCTCCTGAACGGATCCACCTAAAAACGGACAGCCTTGATGCCCGCAAAGATCCCACACCTCAATTTCTTTCCGGTCCTGGGACAGGGCCACAGCCCGCTCGATGGTGTTTTCTAATTCCCGAACATTGCCCGGAAAAGAATACCGCAACAAGACTCCCTTCGATTGAGGCGAAAACCCTTTGGCCGCACAGTTGTTCCGGGCAAGGCAGCCCTTTAATAAATGATCCCCCAACACCAAAATATCTTCTTTTCGTTCCCGCAAGGGAGGCAACCGCACTTCCAAAACATGAAGCCGATAATACAGATCCTCCCGAAACCGTCCGGCTTCGACTTCTTTTTTCAAATCTTTTTGCGTCGCACACACCAGCCGAACATCGCTTTCAATCGTTTCCATCCCCCCGACTCGTTCAAATTGTCGTTCCTGAATCACCCGCAAGAGCTTCACCTGCACCAGGGAGGAAATTTCTCCGATTTCATCTAAAAACAGCGTGCCTTTATGCGCCAATTCAAACCGCCCACGACGCTGTTTGACCGCACCAGTAAACGCGCCTTTTTCATGGCCAAATAATTCCGCTTCAAGAAGAGTTTCCGGCAACGCCGCGCAACTGACTTTGATCAACGCATGTTCCCGACGGGGACTGTTGCGATGAATCGCATTCGCAAACACTTCCTTGCCGGTTCCACTTTCTCCCATGATCAGGACCGTCGCATCAGTTGTCGACATGAGTTTCACTTTTTCGATCACCTGCCGCATCTGTTCATTTTTGCCCACAATGCCCTCAAAACTAAATTTTCCCTCAAGCTCCTGACGTAATGCGGCATTTTCCTGACGCAGCTCCACAACGTTGGTGGCACGATCCACCGTCAATAACATTTCCTCCATGGAAAAGGGCTTGGTGATATAATCATAGGCGCCCAGCTTCATGGCTTGGACAGCCGTTTCCACCGAACCGTGCGCAGTGATCACAATCACTTCTGTGTCGGGAGAACTCTCCTTGCAAGCTTGGACCACCTGCAGGCCATCGCTTCCAGGCATTCGCAAATCCGTGATGACGAGGTCGTATCGCCTCGCCCGTGACTGCTTGATGCCTTCGTCGCCCGTCGAAGCGGCCTGAACGTCATAACCCACCGCCTTGAGCGCATCCGCCATGGACAGGCGCATGAGCGGTTCGTCATCAATGATCAACACCGAGCGGTCGCTCATGAGACCCTCACCGTCGACACACGCGTGGCACTACACGGCAGCTTGACCGTAAAGACAGTCCCATGGCCTTCTTCGCTTTCAACCGACAATTGTCCGCCATGCCGCTCCACAATCCCCAGGCTCACGGACAAACCCAACCCCGTGCCTTCACCCGTGCGTTTCGTTGTAAAAAATGGATCGAAGATATGTGGGCGAACATCCGCGGCAATGCCCGAACCTGTATCGGCAACCTCGATCTCGCACATCTTTCCCACGACGTGTGTGCGTAACGTAATCATCCCCCCTTGTTTCGTGGCCTGAATGGCATTGAGCAGCAGATTGGTAATCACTTGTTCAATCATATGCGGGTCAACAAACAACGAGGGTAAGTCCGTGGCCAAATCTTTTTCGAGCTGCAACCCTTTCTCAATAATCGCATGATTGGTGAGCACCAGAACCCGATCAATGAGCACATTGATTTCACTCATCGTAAATTCCGGTTCACGTTGCTGCGAAAAATCGAGCAATTGCCGAACGATCTTCTGCGCCCTCCGAAGACCATCCTCCATATACATGAGATATTCCTCTTGTCGTTCTGGCGCCAAGGTGCCTTTTCGAATGTTATACAGACAGTTCAGAATTCCCCCCAACGGATTATTAATTTCATGGGCAACCCCAGCCGCCAATTTCCCCACTGACGCAAGCCGTTCAGTATTGCGAATGTGTTGTTCCATGCTTTTCCGATCCGTGATATCCCGAGCAATCCCCAGGACACCCACCACTTCCTCCTGGTCATTGTGAAGCGGAGACACACTCACCATCACCGATCGAGTTTCCCCTGTTCGGCTCATCACTTCAATTTCATATTCCTGTTTGACCGGCATGTTTAATATTTCTTTCAGACGTCGCCCACGATATCGCTTGGACAGCAGGCTCAGAAAGGGCCGCCCGAGCAAGTCCTCTTTCTGATACCCCCAGATTTCGACTTTGCTATTGACGTAGGTAAAACACTGATCATGATCTAACGTATAAATCACATCGTTGGCATTTTCCAAGAGACTTTCCAAATATAACTTCGTGCGTTGAATTTCCAAGGTCCGTTCCTGAACTTTTTCCTCTAATTCTTCACTGTAACGTTGAAGCCGGGCCTCTAATTGTTTCCGCTCCGTAATATCCCGGAGTTGGACCATCACGACGATGGTCGTTTCCTGTTCCACTCGAATGAGATCCATTTCGACAGACAGTAACCGGTGCTCCGCATCATAGACCTCGATCTCCGTGGTCGAAACTTTTTCTTCACCCGAGACAACGGTACGTAATAGCCTAATCGTTAGCTGGCGAAACGATTCAGACACCACATCAGTCAACGGGTGATGAATCAGTGCCGATTCCGAATAGCCCAAGACTTCCTGTTCTCGCTCATTCACCGCAACGATGATCCCCTCGGAATCGACCATCAAAATCGAATCCGCTGAACGATTGAATAACACCCGATATCGCTTCTCCGACTGCGACAATTGCTGCGTTTGGACAGCCACTTCTTCTTCCAATTTGGTCGTATATTGTTCGATCTGATATTGCAGCGCCTTGCGTTCCGTCACATCGCGCACAAAGGCTCGCGTATACACGAGTTCGCCAGAATCAGTGTCAACCAGAGCCGTGGAGTGAATCTCCACATCA
>SMVA01457725.1_pt1 | contig 17498 bp, 13 predicted proteins | sample 2456451 | NCBI WGS metagenome assembly SMVA01 (sample SAMN11095933, study PRJNA526329) | marine sediment metagenome | biome: Marine sediment; feature: Surficial sediment; material: Deep marine sediment; isolation source: Hadal surficial sediment | place: Pacific Ocean | collected 2014-05 | depth...
ATAAAGCGATAGATGCGATCGGTCATGTTCTCATTGATCCAGATTTCCTGAGTCTGAGGATGCACTCCCAGAGCATAAGGTGCAGGTCGGAAGCCTTCGGCGAATTCCGGCATCTCGTAGACCGTGCTTTTGAAGCCATCGACGTCGATGCGGGCCAGTTGGCCTTCTGAATAGCCGGTCACCCAGAGGATGCCTGCCTTGTCGAAGTGCATGCGGCGCGGACCCCGTACGGGTGAATCGTACTCGGTGATTTCCAGCGTGACCGGATCAACGCGGCCGATCTTGTCGCCAAAGAGCCGGCCATACCACATCGAGTCGTCGACCGGGTTGATGTCGATGCCGTAGGGTTGTGTGCCGCCGGAGATGCCACCGGGCACGACGTGGGGTAGATCCAGAATGGTGAATTCTCCGGCGACGGGATCCAGCCGACCAACCTTCTCGGAACCTGCCAGCGTGAACCAGACAATGCCCGCGGCATCAACGCGAATGGTGTGTGGATAAATGGCGTTCGTTTCGCGTGGAATCTTGTGCGAAGCCTCCCACTCGTTGGTATCAGGATTGAACACACCGATGCTCGTGCTGCCGGTGTTGGTTACGTAGTACTTACCATCCAGGCCCATGTCCAGAGAATGCGGACCATGCCGATCGGTCGGGTTGAAGAGACCCACGTCGCTGCCTTCGTTCGGGTTGCCTTCATGAAACTTCATGGCATCGCCGCCGGCCTGCAATATGTACTCGGACTGGCCGGTACGCGGATCGGTTACCACCATATGGTCGAGTCCCTGATCCACCGTGTAGATCAGACCATTGGTCGGATGAACGATTGAGTCATGCGGCACATAGGCTCGATCCAGGGAGTATTCATAAATCTTGGCCCTGCTGAGCGACTCATCCAGCGGAAATACCGGCCGCACCGTTACCGGCTTGCCATCAAACCCTTTCGACAGAATGACCGAGCGTTCGTCTCTGAGATCCGAATCGAAGTTACCGACCATGCGATGCATCCGCTCGATGGTGACCGCCCAGGACTCGGGCGTGCGCGGAACGCGGGTGAACGGGTTGCCCAGCTGATGGCACGACAGACAATCGCGCTGAAACTGATAGCGGTTGAAATTGGCGTCGTCACCGGATTCAAACGGCAGATTGCCAAAGTGATACGCAGCAGGGAGGCTGTCGGAGATTTCCTCATCATCGGTCATGGCATACATGACCATGTCTTCTTCTGCCCTTGATGCTGCAGAGATCTCGACCGTTGACGTGGCATCCCGGTAGTAAGGTGTGCGGGCGCGGACTCTCAGTGTTCCGTGCAGTCTCGTCGCCAACTGGTAGGAGCCTTCAGCGTTGGTATAGACCGATTCCGACACACCCGACACGTCATCGGTAACCCGGACCAGCACGCCCTCGAGCAGCTTGCCATCTGAATCTTTGATCGTACCGGTCAACATACCCGCGGATAGCGGTAACGAGATGATGGCTGCCATGAGCAAACCGATGCTCGTGCTGAGTTTTTTCATTCGTTTAGATCCCCCGAAAGTTCTGAATTTGTCGTGCCGCTATATTCGAGAATTAGGGCAGCCCACCATCTTACAGCAACCGGGCAGCGGTGAGTACGCCGGTCGGCAGCGCCAAACCGTTCGCCAATCGCTCGGATGTGCTGCTTGTCCACCAATGCTGTTCTTCGACCGATGCTGTGCATCGGCCTCCTGCGCGGTACACTCAATTGCTCAGGTAGCCACTGCGGCGGCAAGGCAGACGCCCCACGGGAACGCTTATGTCCGACGCGAAGGTCAAAGGCCACTTCAGCGAGCTGACGATCGTCAACTATTCGGCGATGTATATGCCGGTGTCCATGGTGCTGCTGCCGCTCGCAGTCTACGTCCTGCCTTACTACGTCGAGCTCGGCATCAGCTTATACACAATGTCGGCAATCATCTTGGCCGCACGACTATCGGATGCCTTCACGGATCCTCTGATCGGCGTTCTCAGCGACAAGACCAAGCACCGCTGGGGCCGGCGTAAACCCTGGATTGCTGCCGGCGCGCCGCTGCTCATGCTCTCGCTCTACATGCTGTTTGTGCCGCCGGAGAACCCTTCCGCATGGTATTTCGGATTCTGGGTCGTGCTCCTCTATCTCGCCTTCACGATCGTCGATCTACCGTATTTCGCCTGGGGTGCTGAGTTGTCCCCTTTATATGATGAACGCACCAAGATCACCGCACGCCGAGAGCAGTTCCACTTCGCTGGCACTGTCATGTTCAATCTCCTGCCGCTCGCGGCTGCCACTCTGATCTACTTCTCACGAGCGGATTTAACTTCCGTTACGCAACTCATTGACACGTTCTCCGACGAATTTGTCAGCATCATGCAGGAGCGCGCCGGCCACATCGACGTAATCCTGCGCTGGCTCGCGAACCTCGTTCTTGTACTGATTCCGGTCACGTTCCTGATGGCTCTTTTGTTTGTCCCGGAGCCTCCACAGCAGGTGATACCGCGGCGTAAGCCCACGTTTCTCGCAAGTCTGCGGGTCGTCAGACGCAACGGTCCCTTTGTGCGGCTGATGGTCTGCTACACCGTCAGCGTTCTGGGTGCGGGTATGACGGCCGTACTTTCCTATTTCTTCGTCAAGCATGTGATCGGCGCCGGCGAGCTCTATCCCGTCTATCTGCTGGTGTACTACTCGAGCTCGGTACTGGGCTTATCAATCTGGACGCGATTGGCGCGACGCATCGGCAAACACCGTGCTTACAGGGTGGCAATACTGTGGTTTGCGTTCTGGGCTTCGTGGATTCCCTTCATCCCATCGGGGATGTTCGGCCTGTTCCTCGTCATCATGTGCTTCAAGGGATCGGCAGTTGGCGCGCTGCTTGCCTTTCCGGCCGCAATGGCAGCTGATGCGGTAGACATTGACTCGGCTCGAACGGGCGAACAGCGTGCCGGACTCTATTTCTCCGTTTGGGGTCTGCTCAAAAAAGGCGCCAATGCGCTCGGCGGCGCGATCGGCCTGGCCGCCGTTGCCTTCATCGGCTTCAATGCTCTGGCCGACCCGCAACTGGCAGGCACCGTCGACGGTAATTCGAGAAGCTCCCTGATCTGGCTTGCGGTGCTCTACTCGATCGTCCCGGCCGGCTTCAAGCTTATTGCACTACCTTTTATCTGGAAGTACCCACTCACCGAGGAGCGGCAGAAGCGAATTCGCGCTCGGCTGGATCGTCGCGGGGTCACGGTCCCATCGCAGAGTACCCCCGTGAAAACGGCTGGTTGAACACGCTGGCTGCACCAGCCACATTCTCCATGCGCAGATTCGTCACCACTGGACTGCCCGTCATACTTTACTGCCTCGTCGGGCTGGGATGGCTGTTACAGGGAGTCAGATACCTGGGCGCGAGCGAACTCATGCCCTACCACCTGGCGGTGCTGGATGCGGCCTGGGAAGGTCTTGGCCCGGAGTATCAGACTCTGATGCTCGGACTGCTGAAAGGTTTTGGTGCCGGATCCTTTGGCGTGGGCCTGGCAATCCTGTTGCTGGCACTACTGCCGTTGCGCGCTGGCAGGGCCTGGGCAAGATGGGCGGTATTCGTGGTCGCTGCGACCTACACGGCAGCACTCCTTTACGTGACCCGCTTTGCGCTCCTGCCTGGCGCGGTGCCGATCACCGTCACGGCAACACTGCTCGGCCTGGTCGTCCTTGCGGCGGTGTGTGCATTGTTTGCCGACGCCTCTGGCGATCGATGACCGTCTCAGATCGTGTATCCCTCCTCGGTCAAAGGCATTTTCCGAACTCTGTGCCCGGTCGCGGCAAAAATCGCGTTCCCTACAGCTGGTGCAAGCGGCGGTAACGCAGGTTCACCAAGACCCGTCGGCGCGTAATCGCTCTGAATGAAGTGAATGTCCACAGCGGGCGCGTCAGGGATTCGCAAAACTTGATAGTCATGGAAGTTGGACTGCTCAACGCGGCCATCTTCAAACGTGATCTTCTGCGCCATCATGGTGGAAAGACCGTCGATCACCGCACCTTCTACCTGTGAGGTTGCGCCACTCATGTTGATGATGGGCCCAACATCCACCGCAACGGTGACCTTGTGTACGGTTAACTTATTATTGGTGTCGACACTCACTTCAGCCACTTCGGCAACGTGCGCCGCATGACTGAAATAGAACGCAAGTCCCAGACCGGACCCCGGCGGCATTGCGCGGCCCCAACCCGCCTCAGCGGCCGCCAGTTTTATGACATCTGCCGCCCGGCCGGTATTCAACGACCGGGTATTTCCCTCCTGCAACCAGCGTGCCGCACCCATGATTTCCAGCAGAAATTCCAGGTAGTCGCGATTCGCGGCATGTGCCATCTCATCTAAGAAACTCTGTATGACGAAAGCAGATGTGTTGGACCCCGGCGCGCGCCAGGGTCCGCAAGGCGTGTCGATCTCAAACATCGTCTTGGAGGCATAGGCGTTGTCGATATTTTGGATGGGAAACTCCGTTTCACGGAAACGTGAACCCGAAACCGCCCGGCCGTCTGTCTGCATTCCGACAAAATGGTCTTCGAAGGCGATCAGCCGTCCCCGTTTATCTACCGCACCTTTTACCGACTGGAACCCGCCAACACGGAAGAAGTCATGATGGATGTCATCTTCCCGCGTCCAGGTGAGCTTAACAGGCGCTCCAACACGCTTCGAGATCTCAATCACCTCGCAGACGTATTCGGTATACACGCGCCGGCCGAAACTGCCGCCAAGTCGCATCTGGTGCATGGTCACCTGGTCCTGCTCGAGCCCAAACATGGACTTCGCTACCGGATAAACGCGGCCGGGTCCTTGAATTGGAATCCACAATTCCAGGGCATCTTTTTCGCCTGCAGCGCCTTTCTTGTAGTGTGCGGTGCAATTCATGGGCTCCATGCAGAGATGCGCGACAAAAGGAAATTCGTAGAAGGCTTCCCGTGTGGTGTTAGCCGGATCTGCAAACACATCACCGACATCACCCTTGTCGATCACGATCTCAGGCCCACGCTTGCCGTGCAGCGCTGTTGCCCGGGAAACGATCTGGCTCCAGCTGTCCTTCGATGCGCGGGTTTCATCCCACTGAACTCGCAACGCCTTCTTGGCGTTGAACACCGCGTAGGTGGTGGTGCCGACGATGGCGACGCCATCGAGCAGCTCCCGGACGTTGTCGTTGCCGGTAACTAGAAAGGCATCAATAACCCCCGGTAACTTTCTGATTTCATTGAGGTTAGCACTAATCACTTTGCCGCCGATCGCGGGACACTTGTGGTACGCGGCGTAGAGCATGTGCGGCACGCGGGTGTCGATTCCAAACAGAGCTACGCCGGTTGTGATCGCCAGATTGTCCACGCCGGAAACTGACGTGCCGATGATGGTGTAGTCAGCGCGATCTTTGAACGTCAGCGAAGCAGGATCGGGAACTTCCTGTTTCGCCGCTAACGTCGCCAGCTGACCGAAGGTCATGAAACGGCCGGATGTGTGGGTAACCCTGCTGTCAGCGGCTTGCAACTCGTCCCGCGGTAACTCCATGACGAGCGAGCCTGCGCTGATGAACATTTCTCTGGCGGCAGCGCCCATGCTGCGCATCTGGTTCCAGGTGCGCGGAATCGTGGTAGAGCCCCCTGCCCCCTGCCGGCCAAATCGGGATTCATCGACCTCGGACTGCAACACTGCAACGTCCTCCCAGCGCGCGCCCAACTCTTCGGCAATGATCATCGGTAGTGCTGTTTTGATTCCCTGCCCCATTTCAGGGTTAGCAGAGTAGATGGTAATCGTGCCGTCGGAAGATACTTCGATGAATGCGTTCAACTCGCTCGAGACGATTAAAGGTGCTGGAACGGCATCCTCCGCAAGCAGAGCCCTGGGCGCTACCGCTGCCAGGACAAATCCACTGCCGAGGATACCGGCAAGTCTGATGAATGATCGACGATCGATTCCGCCGCCGCTGAACGCTACCGTCTGCGCCACCGTATCGACGAGGTCTTCGCGCTTCATGTCGTGACCTCCTCCGCAGCGTTTACATACTGCGCATCCATCATTTCGGCAGCCCCGTGGATGGCGGACCTGATCCGGTTATAGGTACCGCACCGACAGTAGTTGCCAGCCATTGCCGCATCAATGTCCTCATCGGTCGGGTTGGGAATGCGTTGCAAGAGAGCTGCTGCAGACATGATCTGTCCCGGCTGGCAGTATCCGCACTGGGCAACATCCTGCTCAATCCAGGCTTGCTGCAGGGCATGCAGGCGGGTGCCCCGGGCGAGCCCCTCGATGGTACGCAGCGATCGTCCGGCAACATCAGCGACACTGATAGAACAGGAACGCACGGGCACCCCGTCTACATGTATCGTGCACGCGCCGCACAGCGCGATACCGCACCCATATTTCGTGCCAATCAGGCCAAGGACATCACGCAGCGCCCACAACACAGGCATCGCCGCGTCGACTTCGAGTTCGTGCTCGACCCCATTAACGTGGATTGTGTACATGTCCCCTCCCTCGGTGGCACCGCAGGCCAACTCTATCTCACCGCAGACCAGACCAACACCGCGTTGCGCCGATTTAACACGGAGCTTCAGCGGTCTTGCTGACCAGAATCAGTTGTTATAGGGTTCGAGCCTCTCCAGTGCGCAACCCTTGCACCCGGTGCATTGACCAGAATCTGTGAGGTGTACTCGATGAAGAGGTGTACTCAATGAAAGAGCGTAAGCAGAAATCCAACAATCCGACTCCGAAAAAAAACGCCAAGCAGGACGCGGCACCTGCAGCGAATTACTGGCAACAAAACGCCCAAAAAGGTCGCAAGCAGCGCAAGTACGGAAAATTCGATTCACAACCGCACTCGGTTGGGAAAAAATTCTGGCGACAATGAGGCGCGCGATTGGTGAGCCTCATCTTTCGTTCGCCTCATGCATGGCTTCGAGTTGGGCTACAAGATCGTCGACTTGAACCGTCATCCCGTCGGCCTCGTGGTTTTCTGAAAATTCGACCGCGGCTCTTTTCAGGGCCCCAGCGGGATCAGCAGCGGCTTCCAACGCATGCAGAAACCTGTTCGGTTCCTGCCATTTAAGCGGCAGTGCCAACACTGCTCCGGTTGCCTGCGCGGAACGCGCGAACATCAACTGTTCGATGTGCAGTGGCAGGAGCAGTTGCGGGATTCCCTGCAGCAGCAGTTCGACCACGCTGTTGACCCCGCCGTTGCTGACGCTCAGATCACTGCCCCTGGCAACACTCTGCAGATCAACCGGTTCGGCAGACAGACGCAGGCTGGGGCTGTCGGCTGCCCGTCGTAAATCCTCCGACCAGGCCGGTGCATAGATCAACGTCGGCCACCGCTGTTCTTTGAGTGTCTGCAGAACTTGCAGCATCATCGGATGATTCTTGGCGTACAGAAACACTCGTGGACCCGGCGTATCCGGCCACGATGCTGGTGCTCCACCCATGGAAGGCGAAGCGCCCAGGTAATTTTGTGCGCGCTCGCACTGATAGTGATCCAGGCTCGGCAAGCCAAACAGCCATTGAGTGTGCGGCGAAAAGAGTTGCTGGCATTGTGCCAATGGCTCGCCGCCTAAATCCCGAAGAACAGGATTGATCACGGCGTTCAACAGATTCTCTTCTTTTTGAATCAGTTCCTCTCTGGAGAAGGGAGACTGCGTATCAAAAGGGGGAAACGGCCGCTGAACTGGCGGAACAGAAAATCCATTTCCACCCACAATGCAGGGTGTGTGTTTGTGCAATCGTTGCGCTAACAAGACAGTGGGACTGTGATCGGCAATGACCACGGCAGGCCGCCACGTCTCGAACAACTCTGACCAGGCTTTCACTCTCGATTTGAAGTCTGATTCTTCGAAGCCCTGATTAATCAGAACGTCGACGTAAGAGTTGGGTTTGATCATCTGTACGGGTTGTCGCTGGTGTATGGGAGCCTGTACCAGCTTGACCGCCATCTCACCATAAACCGTCCGGGCAGCCTCGAGATTTCTGCTCGCGAACATGACTTCGTGGCCTCGTGCCAGCAGTAGCGTGATGAGTTGCCGATAACGTGCCAGATGGCCGAGGCCTGCTCCGCATTCCCAGGTAAACAGATATCGATTCATAAATGAGATCTTAAACTAGTACCGGGTATTAGCCTTTAGCCTTTTCGGACACCATCGGTTCTGCGTATTTGCTGTTGGCCTCTTACCCGACCGGGGGATTTAGGGGTGGTAGTTGCCGGTACTCTCCCGGACTGCGCCGTGCGCGAAGATAAGCTGTGCGCATTTGCTGCAGCTCACGACCGAGCTGCAGATAACTTTCTTCTACGGTGGTCGCCTCAGCGGCAGCGATGTCGCCACCGTAACGTGCCCGGTTGATACCCAACACCAGGGACGATCTGTTTGCGAAAACGCCCCGTAGATCAGCAATCGGGTTTGCTGCGCCGCCTTCGAGCCGCTCGAACCAGGCACCGAGCCACCAATCCGTTGCTTTTGCATCCCGCGCCGCGACAGCCTGAGTAAGCTTGCGAAAAGCGAAACGTTCGCTGGCATGCCAGGCTTCTCGACGCCGCTGCCAGCTGGCCTGCAGCATTCGCAACGAACCGCGCGCGAAGACCGCCAATCCCAACACGATCAGCGCGCTCACGAACACGCGCCAGTCCACCACATTGACCTCCTCTGCATCCAGCGAATCGACCACGACGGCCGCTGCTGCGGCAGCCCCCGCAACCGAAATAGTAACCGCGGGTACCGAGGCAATTTCCACTTTCTGCGCCGCGACGTTCCACCACCCAAGCTCGAGCGCCGGCAACGTGAACTCGCCACCACTTTGAAAAAGGTAGGTCACCTCCTCGCTCCTCGTCGCCACCTTGCCGTCGGCGATGGTCGGTTCTTTTGGATACGCCGCCAGACCTGGCTGCTGCACATCCATCGTGAGCTCTGGCAGGAACATCGCCGGCATCCCTTCGATGGTGGCACGCATTTTTACGACGATGGCATCACCCGCTTGGAGGTCGGTCAGTTTGCCATCGATCTCACGCTCCAGTGTCACCATCGAGCCACCTAGAAACGGCTGCAAAGCTTCCGCACCAGAGGGTACGCCCGCGCCGAATGTGATTTCCGGGACCGCCGCTTCTATGGTCGTGGGCTGCATCCCATCCGGATTCATATAGTGGATGCGTATGGCTTGATCCGACATCACATAACGTGCCGCAAGTTGTGGGTAGATCACATAATCTCTCACGATCCCCGACCAGGTATCGCGGCCGATTCGCTCGCTCACCGGAAAGGAACTGTCTGCAGGTAGCCTGGTAACAGCGTTGGCCAGCTCAAAGTTAGGATAAACGGGCGGTAAGGTAAACCAGGTAGGCACCAGCACAGTAATTCGCAGGCGTAGCGCCTGACCGACGTTAACCGTGTCTGGCTCGACCGCCACGCGCACGATCGGCATATTCCCATCTTGCGACCAGGCCTGTCCGACCACGACCAGCGCCAGCAACATCGAGAATCGCAAAAGCCTCACCGGGAGCGCTCCCGATCCGCCTCGAGCGCAAACTTGATGCGCAGAAATTCGCTGGGTTGGGTGGCAACCGCGCGCAGCCACTGCTCCTCTGATTTTGCTTCTAAGCGGCTGGCATCGTTGATGACAATCTCAGTGCCCTCATCGGCCTTGTTGTCGAAGCGGAAACCATCGGCGTTGAGTTCGGAATCGTCACCGGTATCGGATTGCAGCCGTACGTCGTTGAGGTAAGTGACAATGTACTCGGCCAGTTCGAGGTTTTCCCGCGCCGGGCCAAACTCAGGATCTTCAGCCACCGCCTGGCGAAACGCCACCACGGCCCGATCGTATTCTCGAGCCTTGACGTAACTGTTACCCAGGTTGAAGAAACCCTGCGCTGTGGGCACGCGTGCGAACACCTCGGCAGCCTGCTGATAGCGACCGGCCCGATAGGCTGCAATCCCCTGCCACATCGGATCCTCGAAGAGATCTGCGGCATCGCTGAAACGCCGCTGTTGCATGGCGTAGCGTCCCTGCTGATCCGGGGTGAGAAACCAGTCCACTGGATCTGCTGTTGCCGGTGGCGCGATGCCTGCCGACCCCAAACCCAGCGCAGCAACAAAGACCCAGTGCATGGTCCAGCCCCGACGAAACCAGAATAGTCCCAGCAGGGCACCCGGCCACAGCAGCCACCAGCCCTGATCATCCCAGGCGGCAAGTACATCCTTATCGAGCGCATTGAGCAGGTTGCTCTCCAGCCGACGCGCGATGCGTTGCAGATCCGCGTTGTCGGTCGTCGCGCGCACCACATTCACTCCCAGGCGCCCGATAGACGCCAGATCAACACCCGTCTGCAGGCGTTGACCATCCGTGCCGGTCACCAAACTGCCATCGCTGCGCCGGGCAACACCCCCCGCCTGCGTACCCAGCACCAGCAGCACCACGCCGGCAGCATCGACCTGCTCCTGGTAGGCAAGAAACGCCGGAACATCCGCAGAAGCCAGCCCATCCGTGATGAAGAGAATCGAGCCCGGCGTGTCTTCACGGAGAAGGAGTTCATGCGCGAGCAGCAGTGCAGCGGCGCCGTTTTCACCCGCGCGCGGCATGATTTCTGGACTTAAGGCCTCCAGAAACGGCTTGACGAGTTGCGGATCTTCGGTCGGTGGCAACACCAGATGCGCGGAACCCGCGAAGGCAATCAACGCGGTTCTCCCACCTGCGCGCTGCTCCATAAGATCCAGGACTTTCAGCCTCGCTCGATCCAGACGAGTTGGCAGTACATCGTTGGCAAGCATCGTCTCGGAGACTTCAATCGCAACCACCAAGGGGGCAGACTCGGCGAAGAACGGATTTGCAATACGCTGCCAGGCAGGTCCTGCGGCAGCCAGGGTCGCAAGCAGCAGCCCCAGTGCTACCAGATCTACCGGGCGCACGCCCCGCCGTATTGATCGGTTGACCGTCAGCGCCGCAAGCAGATGTGGCGCAAGTTGCATGTTTGCTGGAACCTGCTGCAGTCGATCGCGGCGACGAATAATCCACCATAACAATCCGATCAACGGAACAGCAACCAGCCACAAAGGCCGAATTAAGTGAAACGCTTCCAACCCTGCGCTGAGGCTATCCATCGGCAACGGACCGACCATAAATCAGTAACAGAAATACGTAAGCGAGCACTCCTAACACAACAATTGCACCTGCAGGCCAGTGCACGAGCGTCTGCCTTGGTCGAAAAGAAACGGTCTTGATTTCCTGCGGCACGAGCGCATCGATTCGCGCGTAAATCGTTTCGAGCCCTGCGACGTCGGCCGCACTGAAAAAGCGGCCACCGGCTCGTTCGGCAATCTGCTCAAGCGTGCGAAAATCGACTCGATCTTCGCCTGAACCTTCCGGATCGCCAACACCCACGGTAAACGTTGTCACGCCGTTGCGTGCAGCAATCTCTGCTGCATTGATGGGCGTCATGAGACTGCCCGTGTCACTACCATCGGTGAGCACGATGAGCAGGCGCTGCTCAACCCGGCTCACTTCGAAGGTCTTGATAGCAAGCCCTATTGCATCGCCGAGCGCGGTATGTGGACCCGCCATGCCAACCTCGATGCCTTCGAGCAACATGCGAGCCGTACGCAGATCCTGGGTAAACGGAACCTGCAGATATGCACGAGTCCCGAAGACGATGAGGCCGATGCGATCGCCCTCCCTGCGATCTATGAAATCACCGACAACCAGTTTTACGGCGTCTATGCGCCGCAATCGATCGCCAGCGGGCGTCGTAAAGTCACGTTGGTCCATGGACCCGGATATGTCGATGGCAAGCATCACGTCCCGGGCCGCATCCGTTTTTTCGATTGGTTCGCCCACGAATTCCGGCTTGGTAAGCGCCACTACCAGGAGAAGCCAGGTGACGATAGCCACGATCATCTGCAGCGACAGCCGACGCAATACCACCGCTCCGGCGCGAGGTGCTGCGCCCGATGCTTCGGCGAACGCTCTAAAGAATGGTACGCGTAACGCCTGCACCACCTCACGACGCACCGGCGCCAGCCACCACACGAGAACGGGCAACGGTAAAAGCACAAGTGCCCAGGGATGGGCAAACTCAATCATGGTGTGCCTCGATCCAATTTCTGGCCGCCGCAATGCTGGCGCCCACATCCAGCTGATGGTTCGTGCTCTGGTACGGGCCCAGGATCAATCCGTCAATTCCGGCGCCAAGATCCCGGCTGGCGCTGTGATTTAGAAACTCGCGCCAGGCGTCTCCGTAGAGATGAGCAACCTGGTGCCGCGGAAAAACCGTAAGCGCCGTACGCCGGACGAGTGCTGCCACTTCATAGAACACGGTTGGTGAGGGTGTCTGAGCTAACCGTGCTTCGATTTCAGCAAGCTCCTGGAGTGCCAATCGCCGGTACGAGTTACGCTGACGGCTACGCCTGACGAACATTGTCGCGAGCGCTACGCCGACTGAAACAGAGGCAGCCAGCAGCCACCAGCCTGTGGTCTCCGGTGCATAGGAGATTGGTGCCGGGACAGCAACATCGACCAGTTGATCAATCAGCTGCGGCAGGTTCAATCCCTCGAGTTCGGCAAAGCTCATCTGCGCGATGCCTGCGAGTGACCCATGAGCCGACGCATCTGACCCACGGTATCTTCTCCCGCACTCAACGGCAGCACGGCAATTCCAAGTTCGTGCTGCCAATCACGAATGCGCTGCAAACGGCCACTCGAGAATGCCGTCAATGCTTTATGTGTGCTCGACCGGCCGAGGTCGATGTCGATCTGCAATGCGCCATCACTCATGACAAGCCGCCCCCCGCGAGGCAGAGATTCGGCCATCGGGTCATGAACCAGAGTCAAAATCAGATCGTTGTGCCGGGCGATCCTTGCCAGCAGGCGATGCGTCTCTTCGTCTATTCCATCAAAATCGCTGAACAGAACAATCAGATGATCGTGGGTCGCCATGCGGCCAACCGCTTGCAGCACACGGTTGAGCGGCATGGGCTCGGCAACGATTCGATCGGCATCCAGAGCAAGATTACGTTCGGCGATCCGGCTCAACAGAAGATTCACCCCTCTGTGGCTTCGCTGCGGTTTGAGTTCGACGATAGTGTCATCATCAAACACGACACCGCCGACCCGATCGCCACCAGCCAGCACGGCAAACGCGGTCAGCGCCGCAGCCTCTGCAGCCGTGACCGATTTCATGTTGAGGCTCGAACCGAAATACATGGACATGCGCTGGTCAACTACCAACAGCGCCGGACGGTCGCGCTCCTCAGTGAAAACACGCACATGCGGCTCGCCTGTGCGCGCTGTGGCTTTCCAGTCGATGGCGCGAATGTCGTCGCCGGGCAGATAGTTGCGCATCTCTTCGAAGTTGAGACCGCGGCCCCGCAGCCGGGAGGCGTGACGGCCATTCAACACGCTGTGCGACGGCTGGCGTGGCAAGAACCGCAAGCCGCGAGCCAAACCTTCGAGGCGTCGCAAATGTGCAAGCGTCACGTGGACGCGCGGGTCTATGGATCTGGCGGGTGTGTTGGTCACGGCCTGCCGCCTACACCCTACGGCAGTGCGACTTGCCGAATGAGGTCATCCACGACCGCGTCCGGTCCTACCCCTTCGACCTGAGCTTCGTAAGATAGAATCAACCGGTGCCTCAACACATCGTGGGCGATTGCGCGCACGTCTTCCGGATCCACGTAGTCACGTCCGTTCAACCAGGCATGCGTGCGGCCACATCTGTCGAGCGCAAGCGACGCGCGCGGACTTCCGCCCACCTCTATCCAGCGCTTGAGATCCTCGGTGTAAACCTCGGGCGTGCGTGTCGCATAAACCAGATCGGCCATATAGCGGGCGATCGCGTCCGACACGTGAATCTGACCGATTTCCCGGCGGGCTGCAAAGACTGCGTCCTGCGAGATCTGGGTCGGGTCGGATTGCTCATCACCCGTGGCTGGCAGGGTGGAATCAATTTCTTCCCCACGCACGAGTTCAATGACCTGCACCTCGTCCTCGACGGACGGGTACTCGATCAGCACCTTCATGAGAAATCGATCCATCTGCGCTTCAGGCAGTGGATAGGTACCCTCCTGCTCGATGGGGTTCTGGGTTGCCATCACCATGAACAGCGGCGGCAGCTTGTGGGTCTTGCCCGCAACCGTCACCTGGCGTTCTTCCATCGCTTCCAACAGTGCCGCCTGCACCTTGGCCGGGGCGCGATTGATCTCGTCCGCCAGCACAATGTTGGCGAAGATCGGTCCGGGTTCGAAGCGAAATTCGCCGCCGCCACCGGCAGCATAATAGACCTCGGTACCGGTCACATCGGCCGGCAGCAAATCCGGTGTGAACTGGATACGGCTGAAATCGGCGTCTATGTTTTTCGCAAGTGCCTTGATCGCACGCGTCTTGGCAAGCCCCGGAAGTCCTTCAATCAGGAGGTTGCCGTTAGCCAGCAAACCGATGACAAGCCGTTCGATCACTGTGCTCTGACCGATGATCGATCGCCCCATCTGTTCGCTCAGCAGAGCAATCGAGTCTCGAGCAGTCATCTCACTCATTGGACTGATAATCCTCAACCACAGTATCCGACTAGGGTACGAAGCTGCCCGGTTTCTGCCGCTGGGGGAATTCCTCGAAGGTGGCTTTGAAGGCGGCAACTTTTACCATGGCCGGGACAAACAGGAACATGTGTTCCGCCCACCACTGATAGTAATTCTCCGATTCATGATCCATCCGCTCGAAGGGGTCCTGCCGCAGATTGAACAGTTTTGGCGCACGCAAGACCACCCAGGGATCGATCCAGGTTTCCGCGCCATGCGCACGCTGCTCCCTGAAGACAATCTTGAAGTCACCATCGCGAATACCCACGATATCGCCGGTGTCCGACGTGTAAATAAAGTCGTTGCGCGGACCCTCGGCGACTGCGCCAGTGAAGTATGGCAGAAAGTTGTAACCATCCAGGTGAACCTTGAAGCGCGTGCTGCCAACCCTCATACCACCGCGCAGTTTCTCCTTGACCTCGGAGTCGCCCGCGGCTGCAAGCAACGTCGGCAGCCAATCCTGGAGCGAGATGATCTCGTTGGATACCTGATCCGGCTCAATCCTCGCAGGCCACCGAACCATCATCGGCACACGATAGCCACCTTCCCAGTTTGAGTTCTTTTCTCCTCTGAACTGGGTATAGCCACCATCTGGCCATAGCAGCAGCTCGGCACCGTTGTCGGTCGAGTACATGACAATCGTATTTTCGGTAATGCCCAACTCATCCAATTTATCCAACAACTGGCCCACATGTCCATCGTGCTCAACCATGCCGTCAGCGTACAGCCCCTGCCCCGTTACGCCTTTAGAAGACGGCTTGAGACGCGTAAAGACGTGCATGCGGGTTGAGTTGAACCAGACAAAGAAGGGTTTGTCCGCCGCGTGAGCTCGATCGATGAAGTCGAGAGATGCAGCAAGAAATTCCTCGTCGACCGTCTCCATGCGTTTGCGCGTGAGCGGACCGGTATCCTCAATTCGGCCATCGGCCGACGACTTGATGACGCCACGCGGGCCAAAGTTTTCACGAAAAGCAGGATCCGTCGGGTAATCTGCATGCTCGGGCTCCTCTTCGGCATTCAGGTGGTACAGGTTGCCGAAAAACTCATCGAAACCGTGGTTGGTGGGTAAATGCTCATCAAGATCGCCTAGGTGATTTTTGCCGAACTGGCCGGTCATGTAGCCAAGCGGTTTCAGCAACTCAGCGATCGTGGGATCTTCTTTCTGCAGGCCTTCTTTTGCGCCTGGCAAGCCGACCTTAGTCAGGCCTGTGCGCATGGGATGCTGACCGGTAATAAACCCCGCACGACCTGCAGTGCAGCTCTGGTCACCATAGGAATCCGTGAACAGAATGCCGTCATTGGCAATGCGATCGATGTTGGGCGTCTCATAACCCATCATGCCGCGGTTGTAGGCGCTGATGTTGAATGTGCCAATATCATCGCCCCAGATGATCAGGATGTTCGGCTTGTCTTGCGCGGCTGCCGTTGCAGACAAAGCGGCGGCAAGCAGAACGAGCATTGCGCGAAGTGGCTGCATCTCTCCCTCCCTCTTTTTTTAAGGCCGTGGTTTTCAGAAGGCCGTCGCGTTCAACAGGCGGCCTTCCCCTTTCGAGCGCTATTGGACCACATCGGCAGTCCGCAAAACCAGTATTGGATTACTGGACGCCAGGTCCGGTAATAGGTGCGGTAAGAGAAAGAATCGGCTGACGCGACGCTGCTTCGGGTCGATGCTCCCGCGGCTGACCGGAGCACTTTGATCGGCGGCGAGAACTCGACGGCCGTGCGGAAGCCGGATGCGAATGCGTGTACGCCCGCCGAAATGCGTGTACGATCGCAAAAATGAAATGGTTGTCAGCCACTCTCGCATTCCTGATCCTCATTCTCGGCGGCGCCTACGTGTGGCTTACAACGACCAATTTCGGCTACCTCAAACCCACACTCGAAAGTTATGTCCAGGAGCTCACGGGGCGCGAGTTGCGCATCGACGGAATGGTGCAAGCGAGCCTGGGCAACGACTTCCTCATCACAGCAGAAGACATATCTTTTGCTAACCCACAATGGGCGTCGGATGCGCTGATGCTGCACATCGATCGCCTCAGGGTGACGCTCGACATCACTTCAATTTTTTACGGCCCACTCATCGTCCGGCGAATAGAGATAGCGGATACAACGCTGTCACTCGAGCAAACAGAAGACGGCCGCCGCAACTGGGATATGGGACTTGCCGGCGGGGCTGAATCTGGCGCTGCGTTCCCCGTCCTGCTCCAGCAAGTGCAGCTTGCAAACGCAGTTATCACCTATCGTTCACCGCAACTCTTACACCCGTTGGAAATCGTCATCGATTCGTTGGAGCAACATCATCGTCTCGACAACGACGAGCTGAGCGCTGTCGTCTTCGCGACCGTTAATGGACGACCCGTGACGATCGATGGCAGGATCGCCAGGTTCCAAAGTCTGGTGGACGGCGAAGATATCGACTACCAATTCAAGGGCCGCTTCGACACATTTGAGGTCTCCAGCACAGGGCACATCGACAATCTCGCCGAGCCCAGCCTGCCGGAGCTAACGATTACCGTCAGCGGACCCGATGTCGATGACATGACCGACATGCTGGGCTTGCCAGACTACGGTCAAGGCGATGTAGCGTTCACTGCGACACTCACCGCGAAAACGGACGGCATAGAACTCGCCATCAATGGTCATCTCGCACGCCTTGAGGTCGCAGCTTCCGGACGCGCATCCGACCTCAGTGCGTTACAGGAGGCGGCATTCGAGATCGACGCAAGCGGCCCTCACCTCGGTCGATTGTTAAACGTCATGGGCGTCAAAGGCGTGCCCGACGAGCCTTTCTCGTTAACCGGGAGCGTGCAGCGCTCCGCAACTCGACTGGATATACAAAACGTTGCACTGGATCTCGGTGATGCAAAACTGCGGCTTACCGGCAGCGTCCTCGGATTCCCCGGGCTGGATGCCGTAAACGCACGCCTTAACATAACCG
>SMVA01041765.1_pt1 | contig 17494 bp, 15 predicted proteins | sample 2456451 | NCBI WGS metagenome assembly SMVA01 (sample SAMN11095933, study PRJNA526329) | marine sediment metagenome | biome: Marine sediment; feature: Surficial sediment; material: Deep marine sediment; isolation source: Hadal surficial sediment | place: Pacific Ocean | collected 2014-05 | depth...
ACCAAGATTATTTTGCGCAGCCGCATACCCTTGCTCCGCAGCCAGGCGATACCATTTCACTGCTTGCTGGTAATCCTGGGTTACGCCTTTGCCTTTGTCATACAGCCAACCCAGATTACTTTGCGCGTTTGCAATCCCTCGCTCCGCAGCCAGGCGATACCATTTCACTGCTTGCCGGTAATCCTGGGTTACGCCTTTGCCCACGTGATAAAAAAAACCAAGATTATTTTGCGCAGCCGCATACCCTTGCTCCGCAGCCAGGCGATACCATTTCTCTGCTTGCTGATAGTCCTGAGTTACGCCTCTGCCTTCTTCATACAGCCAGCCCAGATTATTTTGCGCGATTGCAATCCCTTCTTCGGCTAACGGACGGAGTAATTCTAGGGCTTGCGCATAGTTACCTTTTTGATATGCCTCTACTGCATCTTCAAGACCACCTGCTCTGGCAACACTACTGCATAGAGACAATATGGTAGCTATAAGTAAAATCCATGTTTTCATTTTAGAAAATTTTTCCCAAAATTCTTGAAGGGGGCTGAGGAAACCTAGTTATAAGGGGAAAAGGTTTTTCAATACCTTGTCTATTCTTTTCGTTTTCTGTCACTTTATATATATTTTGTTTATATATGCATTTTACGCATATTATATACTATAATATGCCTTATGTGCATTTACATAGGAATTTATTTGTGGCAATTACTACTGTGGCAGAATTAATTCGCACCGCACGAAACAGGCTTAGTCAAAAGGAATTTGCCCAAAAACTTGGGGTCAAACAATCCTCGGTAAGCCGTTATGAAAGTGGGAAGGTGAACCCTTCAGTGAACGTAATCGAACATTCTATGCGTCTTGTGCATTCAGAAAGCGCAGAATTTCTACCAACGGCCGATGAGTTGGCAGTAAAAGTAAAGACTGGCTTGGCAAAGAAGGATCAAGGTCGGTTAAGGCTAGCGCTCATAAGGCTTATTGAGGTTCTTTCGAATGATCGCGCAGAAGATCGTGCCGTTACCCCAACGTCAAGACAGAATGGAAGTTAATCGTGGTTACACAATCAACGTCAATTCCAGGCTAGGCATTTACTCAACTAGCTCAAATATGATTTTGTCATGGATCACTTATAGATAAATAACTAGAAAAAATGGCAATAAGTCACATTTGTAAAAAATCTAAGCGTAACAAATCTGTCGGTGCATTTGTTGGTACTTTAAAAAAAAGTAAAGTTCAAAGCGGTATGAGGCAAGGGTTACAGACTATAGTGTAATTCCCAACGCCACAAAAGATTGAGCGTCTGTTTTGTGCTAAAAGCAGACATTCAGAAAAGTGGCTTAATGATGACAAGGCACTAAAATAGGATCAAAATCCAGTGTGTCTTTTTCACAACCGTTCTATATGCGCAGTTCTATCATCAGAAAACCAACATCCATATAGTTTTACGCTCCCACATCACATAGAGTTAGGGGTCATGTGTAGGAAAGATTTCAGGAAACTAAGCAATAGGTACTATAGTGCGCAGAACTATGATTAGAGTGTGTTTGTTTCTGATTGCATTGGCGTCACCTTGTGCCGTACATACGGCAGGCCTGGGAAAGCTTACGCTCAATTCTTATCTAGGGCAGCCATTTAAGGCTGAAATCGATCTTGTCGCTGTAAAAAAGGGAGAGATTCCTTCCTTAGTGGCGAGCCTTGCTTCGCGTGATACTTTCCGTCAGGCAAACGTCGATTACGCACCTTTTCTGTTTACATTCGAAATCAGTGTTGAGAATCGTGCTGACGGTCAGCCTTACGTTAAGATTATTTCTCCGCATCCTGTCGTTGAGCCGTTTCTGAGTATGCTAGTCGAACTGAATTGGTCATCAGGACGCTTAATTCGGGAATATACAATACTGCTCGACCCGCCAGAGGATGCGCTTCGGCCAGTGGCACCAGTAATGCAGGTCGAACCCGTCGTTCCTAGTTCCGTCAAGTCTGAACCAGCTACAGCTGAGCAACCTGATTCTATAATTGAGGCTTCGGTCAGCGACGAAGAACCGGCAGTACAAGAGTCAGTTTCAGTTCAAGAGGCAGCTCCGGTTGAAGAGGCAGCTCCGGTTGAAAAACCCGATGTCATTACCTATGGTCCAGTAAAAAGTGGGGACACCCTATCCAAGATTGCGCTAGAGGTTGCTCCTCCTCATGTACAACTAAATCAGATGCTAATCGCACTGCATCGTGCGAACCGTGAAGCTTTTTCTGACAATAATATGAACCGGCTTAAAACTGGCCCCATATTACGGATACCAGATGTGAGTGAAATTGCAACCATTTCTCCGGATGCAGCAGACAAAGAAGTAAAAATGCAAACGGCTAGTTGGAATGCCTATCGGCAGAAGCTAGCAGCAGATTCAGCCTCTGTTACCTCAGTAACTGAGGAGCCGATGCAAATGGCAACTGGTAGGATTACTACTACCATTGAGAGCAGTACCGCAGCGGTCAAAGAGCCGTCTAAAGAGTTGCTGAATATTACCAATGGAGAGGGGCTAGAAGAAGGTAGTAGTGAAGATGCAATTGGCCTTCAGAATAAAATCCGTTCTATGGAAGAGAATGCCATAGCTAGGGAAAATGCATTAAATGAGGCCAACGAACGTGTCGCGTTGCTTGAGAAGAATATACAGGAATTGCAACGCCTGCTAGTATTAAAAAGTCTCCCCATGGCAGATGCGCAGGAGCAAACAGAAGGTTCTTCCCCCGCGGTGGTGCCGACAGAAGATTCTGTGGCCTCTGTGGAAGGAGATGAGTCAAGTCCGACCACCACGACGACCTCACCTATTGTGGAAGATGAATCAAGCCCGACAGTAGTTCCACCGTTACCTGCTGCAGTTCTTGTAGAAGACCTTTCTCTGATCGATGGATTAATAAAAAACGTAGGGTTTCTAATTGATAGTTTGAGGGATAATATCGAATATGTGGGTGCCGCAATTTTGCTCTTGTTAACGGGAATATTTGGGGCATCTGTAATACGCCGGAGAAAAAAAGCATCAATTGATGATGACTCAAATGTAGATGCAATACCTTCTGATCCAGATTCATTACCAGGCGGAGCTGGACCTAAGGCACCTACTGCTACGCCAGTTGACGAGGTTGATCCGATTGCAGAGGCAGGAATTTATCTCGACCATGGGCGCGATGTTCAAGCAGAGAAAATACTCAAGGATGCCCTGGCAAAAGATCAAAGTAACCCTGAAATACTGGCCAAACTGCTTGAAGTGCATACCTTGCGTAAGGACAAATCCGAATTTGAGAGTATTGCTCGTATGTTATGGACGGTATCGCCCACGGGTCCACTGTGGGATAAGGCCGCTAGATTAGGACTCAGTATTGATCCAGAGAACCCTTTTTATGGTGGCTCAGTCGTATCATCAAGTTCCAATCAGATAAAGGACGCGCCAGAGTATAAACCGGAAACATCCGAACAGTTGGATGAGCCTGATTTTGGAATTAAATTTACTGGCTCACAAGATGACGAAGATAACCTTCAGTCTCCTACAGTTACTATGCCACCGGTCTCTGACGACCCAGAAATACAAGTGGTAACAGATTTGGAAAAAGCCCCAGAGGATGTTTCTACTACCAAAATTGAGCCGCAGGCTAAGGATACGAGTTTGGATTTCCCGAGTGCATCTGAACCTGATAAACCCACGTCTACACCTGAACCAAGCTCCATATCATTACCAGAATCTGACTTCACTGGCATAAATTTAAATATAGACGATATATCATCCACTACATCAGTAGACACACAACCTGTTGAAAAGAGTGCCCAATGGCATGAAATTGCTACCAAAATTGATTTGGCTAGAGCCTATCAGGAGATGGGCGATAATGACGGTGCTAAAGAAATTCTACAGGAAGTTGTTCGTGAAGGAGATTCCCAGCAGCAGGAAAGTGCAAGAGTGATACTGGAGAAACTGTAGGGTTCCTATTATTAGGCGTTGTAATTGTATGTATTGATCTGTAGTTAGTTAATAATTAATGGTGGCTTCTCGTGGCACACTTTTACGAGGATCCATATGTCCAGTTTACACATTTATTCCTCTTAATTTTTGTCCACAACTGTAGCCATTCTGGCCCTAATCTGGATCATTCCAGCAATAATGGTAGATATCCAGTGAGAATCGTTCTAGGATTAGAATACGATGGTTGTCATTTCTGTGGTTGGCAAGGTCAGCCCTCTGGTTGTTCAATTCAAGGTACGCTAGAAGCCGCATTGTCAAGAATCGCTCATAACAGCATTCAGGTAATCACTGCAGGTCGTACCGACGCAGGCGTCCATGCTACGTACCAAGTTGTACATTTTGACACGCAGACGCAACGCCCCCTTAGTACTTGGGTACGAGGAGTAAATGCATTATTACCTAACAGTATGGCGGTGCTGTGGGTGTCAAAATCATCGGATAGTTTTCATGCACGCTACAGCGCTAGAGAGCGTTGCTACCTTTATTTATTGCTGAACCATCCAGTACGTGCCGGACTTTATCATGGTAAGGTTGGATGGTTTCATTTGCCCCTCAACCTTGAGCGGATGCGAGACGCCGCACAAATATTACTGGGTGAGCATGATTTCAGTGCTTTCCGAGCTGCAGAATGTCAAGCCAAATCCCCAGTGCGCAATGTGACCAAGCTGGAAATTATCCAGCAAGGCGATATCATTGTATTTGAGATTCGTGCTAATGCATTTTTGTATCATATGGTGCGCAATATAATTGGATCTTTAGTATATGTGGGAAGGGGGAAGTATCCTCCTCAATGGATGCGAGAACTATTGGAAAGCCATGATAGGATTCATGCGGCACCGATTTTCTCCGCGACAGGATTATATTTGGCCGGGATAACTTATGACCCGAAATGGAAATTACCTTGTTTTATCGAACCGCCACTTGCAGCGATCTTGCCCAGAATGTCTAGGGCACGTAAAAAGTTATTCGCGATTGATACAAACACATCCTGAAGAAGTTTCCTTGGGGAAGTATGAGCTGTTTACGCATCAAAAGGAAATCTGTTCTTCATTCGTACACACATTCGTATATTTTATGTTTATAGTGAACTACGCTTATGTCAGTCAGAGTAAAAGTATGCGGTATCACTCGTGTTGAAGATGCGTTAACGGCAGTACGGCTAGGTACGCACGCCATCGGTTTTGTATTCTGGACACAGAGTGCCCGCTATATTTCCCCACATGTAGCTCAAAAGATTATTACGGTATTACCACCGTTCGTAAGCGTAGTGGGAGTATATGTTGATCCGGATCCTAAATGGGTGGAAGAGACATGTTCTGTAGCTAGTCTAAGTTTATTACAATTTCATGGTGATGAATCACCGGAATTTTGCAGTCAGTTCTTATTACCATATATAAAGGCCGTACGAATCAAAACCGAAGTAGATTTGTTACAATACGCAGCCCGTTATTCCAGTGCTAGTGCTTTGTTGTTGGATACCTACGTCGAAGGTGTTCCGGGCGGTACCGGCCATACTTTTGACTGGAGCTTGATTCCGCACAACTTGTCGCTGCCGTTGATACTTTCAGGAGGCCTTCATGCCGAAAATGTAAGTACGGCTATCGTGAAAGCAAAGCCTTGGGCGGTAGATGTGTCTAGCGGAGTGGAAGTGGCCAAGGGTATCAAGGACGCGGATAAAATTGCCGCTTTCATGACAGGAGTTCGAAATGGCGAGAGCTTATGATTTTCCCGACATGCATGGCCACTTTGGTACTTATGGGGGTATGTTTGTTGCGGAGACACTGATTACAGCGTTAGAAGAATTACGTACCCAGTATGAGCATTATCGTAGTGATGCTAATTTCCAGGCAGAATATGCTTATGAATTAAAAACTTACGTAGGACGGCCCAGTCCTATCTATCATGCAAAGAAATGGTCAGCGTATCTTGGGGGTGCGCAGATTCTATTAAAGCGTGAAGATCTGAACCACACTGGCGCACATAAAATCAACAACACCATTGGTCAGGCGCTTTTAGCAAAAAGCATGGGTAAGCCACGCATAATTGCAGAGACTGGTGCAGGCCAACATGGGGTAGCCAGCGCCACAGTAGCAGCACGGTATGGGATGGAGTGCGTAGTTTACATGGGTTCCGAGGATATGAAGCGCCAGGCAACTAATGTCTATCGGATGAAGCTTCTAGGCGCAACAGTAGTGCCCGTAGATTCGGGCTCTAGAACGCTGAAAGATGCGCTCAATGAAGCCATGCGCGATTGGGTTACTAATGTTGAAAACACTTTTTACATCATTGGTACAGTGGCAGGCCCGCATCCTTATCCGATGATGGTACGCGATTTTCAGACTATTATCGGACGTGAAGCAAAGTTGCAAATGCAAGAAGAATACGGACGCCAACCGGATACGCTGATTGCATGCATGGGTGGTGGATCAAATGCTATCGGCTTATTTTATCCCTACCTAGACGACAAGAATGTGAGCATGATAGGTGTAGAAGCGGCTGGACTCGGGATCGAAACCGGAAAGCACGCTGCCACCCTGCTAACAGGAAAGCCAGGAGTACTGCACGGAAACCGTACTTATCTGATTCAAGATGAGGACGGACAGATTATTGAAACTCATTCCATTTCAGCTGGACTTGACTACCCTGGTGTTGGTCCCGAACATGCATGGCTCAAGGATACTAATCGTGCTCAATACGTTGGAATAACCGATAATGAAGCCTTGGCAGCGTTTCATATGGTGTGCCGTTATGAGGGCATTATCCCAGCACTGGAATCTAGCCATGCACTGGCATACGCTGCAAAACTTGCACCCACGCTTGACAAGGACAAGCTACTGTTGGTAAATCTTTCGGGGCGAGGGGACAAGGATATTGACACCGTAGCACAGGCCACTGGTATTACTTTTTAATCGAGTTTGAGATTTTTATGTCCCGCATTGCAGTCACATTTGACACGTTAAGGCAGAATAACAGAAAAGCTCTAATTCCATTCATCACTGCTGGCGATCCTGAACCCGAGATGACAGTGTTGTTGATGCACGAACTTGTGAATGCGGGTGCTGACATTATTGAACTTGGTGTTCCTTTTTCAGACCCAATGGCAGATGGACCAACTATACAAAGTTCTTATGAACGGGCACTGAAGTACCATGTAAGCCTAAAGGATGTATTAGAGATGGTGGCAGAATTCAGAAGAACGAACACTGTAACACCTGTGGTGCTGATGGGTTACGCAAACCCTGTGGAAGCAATGGGCTACCAGAAATTTGTTATAAAAGCAAAAGAGTGTGGTGTGGACGGAGTACTGACGGTAGACTGCCCACCAGAGGAATGTGAAGAGTGGATAGAAAATCTCAAACAGGAGAAGATAGATACTATCTTTCTCATTTCGCCTACCACGCCACAAATACGTATTCAACAAATGGCGAAAAGGGTACAAGGATTTGTGTACTATGTCGCACTGAAAGGTGTAACCGGTGCGGCACACATTGATCTGAGTGAAGTAGCTAACAAACTAGCTGGGTTGCGTTCATATATTTCTATTCCGATTGGCGTTGGTTTTGGTATACATGATGGTGCAACAGCAAGGGCGGTTGCGGAGTTTGCTGACGCAGTGGTAGTGGGTAGTCGCATTATTGCGGAGATAGAAAAATCAGCTGAAGAGGAAGTGCTGGTGAATGTGTACCGTCTTGTAAAAAGCTTACGTAGTGCTATAGATAAAGTTGGTATAAAACACCGAATAGCAAGGATTAAACGGTAAACATATGAGTTGGTTCCAAAAACTTTTCCCACCGAAGATAAAACGCAAGGAAAGTGGCGATAAAAGAGTCGTGCCAGAGGGGCTATGGAGCAAATGTGCTTCTTGCGAGGCGGTACTATATTACTCAGATTTGGGAAATAATTTTAATGTTTGTCCTAAGTGTAATCATCACAACCGTATTTCTGCCAGAGTGCGCCTAGATTTATTTCTGGATACCGAGGGGCGCAACGAGATTGGTGCAGAAGTGTTACCGATGGATCCACTTAAATTCATTGATAGTAAGCATTACGTTGATCGATTATTACAAGCGAAAACAGATACAGACGAGACAGATGCTCTAGTGGTTATGCAGGGTAGCGTCCAGACTGTGCCCTTGGTTGCAGCAGCGTTTGAATTCAGATTTATGGGAGGTTCGATGGGTTCGGTGGTCGGTGAACGTTTCTCGCGTGGGGTGCAATTGTGTGTTGAGAAACATTTGCCATTTGTGTGCTTTGCTGCCAGTGGGGGAGCGCGCATGCAGGAAGGTTTGTTTTCGTTGATGCAGATGGCCAAAACGTCTGCGGTGCTAACCAAGTTGAAGCAGGAGAAACTTCCCTTTATCTCAGTGCTGACAGATCCTACAATGGGTGGTGTGTCAGCCAGCTTTGCCTTCATTGGTGATGTAGTGATCGCCGAGCCTAGGGCATTGATTGGTTTTGCTGGACCACGAGTGATCGAGCAGACAGTGCGGCAGACCTTGCCGGAAGGTTTTCAGCGTGCCGAGTTTTTACTAGAGCACGGAGCAATAGACATGATAGTCGACCGTAGAGAGATGCGCGATAAGCTTGTTAACCTGTGCACGTTGTTGATGCGAATTCCAATTCATCCCAATTCTTTGTAATACTGCTGTATTTCTTATCATGATTTTCATTGTCATGCTTACACGTAGCGTCAAATGATCGGGCGTAACTCTAAGCTTAAAACTCTTCCCGACTGGTTGGCTTATCTCGAACGCCTTCATCCCAAGATTATTGAGATGGGGCTGGAACGCGTAAATCGAGTTAAGATTAATTTAGGTTTTTCCCCATCTTTTCCCATCATCACTGTCGGCGGCACTAATGGCAAGGGCTCTATCTGTTCAATGATGGAGGCTATTTTGAGTCGTGCTGGGTATGACGTTGGATGTTATACCTCGCCGCATCTTCTTCGTTATAACGAGCGGATACACATAAGCCAGCAGGAAGTTAGTGATGGCGACTTGTGTAGGGCTTTTAATTTAGTGGAAGCTGCTAGAATTGACAGCGATATTTCCTTGACTTACTTTGAGTTTGGAACGTTAGCGGCCATGCAACTATTCATTCAAGCAGGAGTGGATATAGCGATTTTAGAGGTGGGGCTTGGCGGGAGATTGGACGCCGTCAATATTTTTGATGCTGACTGCGCTGTGCTGGCTAGTATTGCTCGAGATCATATGGATTATCTTGGGGATACGCGGGAGAAAATCGGATTTGAGAAAGCAGGGATTTTTAGAAACGGTAAGGCCGCAATTTGTTCGGATTCAAATGCTCCTGCTTCCATAAGTCAATATGCAGATTTGATTGGTGCGAGATTCATGCTCATTGGAGAACACTTTGGCTACTCGGTCGAGGCAACTTCATGGAATTATTGGGGGGACAAAAGGAAACGCCATTCGCTTCCCCATCCAGCCCTAGGAGGTACCCATCAACTGCGAAATGCTAGTGCCTGTCTGGCTGCGTTGGATACAGTTAGAGATATTTTGCCAATTACCATTAGTAACATTCGTCATGGTTTACTGGAGACGACGCTTCCAGGCCGATTTCAGGTATTGCCTGGGAAGCCGATAATAGTTCTAGATGTAGCCCATAATCCAAATGCTGTGCACGCCTTAAGTGTTAGTCTTAGTAACATGGATTTTCACGAGAAAACCTATGCGGTATTCGCAATACTCAAGGATAAGGACATAGATGGTGTAGTACGAGCAATTATCTCCAAAGTTGACGTTTGGCTTGTAGCAGATATCAATTCGCCGCGTGGTGCCTCTGCCGATGAAGTAGTGCAGGTGTTAGAAAATGCAGGTGTAAGTAAAGCGAATGGAGCAATTCTTGCTTTCCCCAATCCTGTTGCAGCCTATGTATTCGCCTGTAAGAGATCAACCAAAAATGATAGAATCTGCGTATTCGGCTCGTTCTATACTGTAGGTGAAGTGATGGAGTATCTGAATTTGGTGAAGTATGGATAGTGATTGGACAGATTTAAATGGCTAGAGTTGTAAGCGAACAAGATCTCTTACTGAGAAAACGTGCTAGAAGGCGTTTGGTTGGAGCGATTGCGCTTGTGATTATAGCTATCGTGATTTTGCCGATGGTACTTGACCGCGCACCAAAACCAGATGGCCAAGAGATTGAAATTACTATTCCTTTAGAAAACTTGGTAGGTGAATTTTCTCCCAATATTGTCCCGGAAACTGGTGTACCTACCATTGCTGATCCCGTTGCCAAGGAATCCGTTCTTGCAGTGCAGCAGGTAGAAAAGACAGAGTCTGATTTACTTGTACAGTCGATACAAGCAAAGAAAAAACAGGCAGACATGCTGGTTGGGGGTGAGAATGGATCCGAGGACAGTCTTAAAGTTAAAAAATCTACTACGACTACCGGAATATTTGTAGTTCAATTGGGCGCATTTTCTGATTCAGCTAAAGCAAAATATCAGCAACATAGCCTTACATCCTACGGCATAAAGAGATCTTATACGGAAACGCTAAAAAGAAATGATAAAGAAATAACTCGAGTTCGTATTGGTCCATTTTCCACCCGTGAAGCAGCAGAAGAAGAACGTAAGAAACTGAAGAAGTTGGGACTTGATGGTATGGTGATGAGTAGATAGTTCCATTATAGGATTTGTTACTTAGATGCAGCATCTCCTATAACTATATAATAAATAATCATTTTATAATCTCAATACTGTCTGTAACCGTCAATGACTATCTTTGATTTTGTTGTTTTGAGTATATTTGTTGTATCGATTTTGTTAAGTGTAGTGCGTGGCATAGTACGTGAATCATTGACACTGGCTGGTTGGGTAATTGCGTATATGGTGGCAAAAGCGTTCGCTAAAGACTTTGTGTCTGTGCTACCACATAGCATCATTGGGGATTCCTTGCGCATGCTTGTGTCATTTTCTGCGCTTTTCCTGTCAGTATTGCTAGTGATGGGCATGATTACCATGCTCGCATCGGCATTGATTAGAACTGTTGGTTTGGGGGCTGTTGATAGATTTTTTGGTGCATTATTTGGTCTTGTACGCGGACTGCTGGTAGTATTGCTGCTTGTGCTGTCAGCGGGTCTGACTACGATTCCGCAAGAACCATTCTGGCAAAAGGCTTTGTTGAGTAGGCCTCTAGAAGCAGGGGTTATAATGATACTGCCTTGGTTGCCACAGGAGTTATCCAAGCGAATTAATTATGAAGGTTAAAGGACAAACAATGGATGGATATAGTGTAAAAACAGTGCTGGAATGGTGTAGTTGTCGTCTATGTAGCATGGAGTCGAGCAAGAAAAATCTCTTTACACCTTTTTTATGCAGAGTTAATCTTGGCTATTTTTTCAAGGTACAATTATGTGCGGAATCCTAGGTGTAGTCGCAAAGTCTCCTGCCAACCAGTTGCTCTACGATGGGCTACTGGTACTTCAGCATCGTGGGCAGGATGCAGCGGGCATCGTAACTGCTCAGGACAATACTTTCCACATGCATAAGGGTGGTGGTCTGGTGAGAGATGTTTTTCGTACACGTAATATGCGTGCTCTGGTGGGCAATATGGGCATAGCCCATGTACGTTATCCAACTGCAGGTTCTCCTGAATCATCTGTCGAGGCGCAGCCATTTTACGTAAACTCACCATTTGGGATCGTGCTGGGACACAACGGTAACCTTACTAATGCGTCACAGCTCAATCAAGAGTTATTTCGTGCAGATTTACGTCATGTCAATACTAATTCTGATTCCGAAGTGCTACTCAACGTACTGGCGCATGAGCTGCAGGAAAGTGCGAAAAGCCATCAGCTTGATCCTGCCGCCATCTTTAATGCAGTTTCTGGTGTTCATCGGCGCTGTCGTGGTGCCTACGCCGTGGTCGCGATGATCGCAGGCTATGGATTACTAGCTTTTCGTGATCCTTATGGTATTCGTCCACTGGTATTTGGTTGTGTAGATAGGGAGCATGGTGTTGAATACTTGGTAGCATCTGAGAGTGTGGCACTTGATACGTTGGGGTTTAAGCTAGTGCGCGACATTGCGCCCGGTGAGGCGATTTTTATTGATGAGAAGGGTAATTTTTACAGTGAACAATGTGCTGACAACTCTACCCTAAATCCTTGTATTTTCGAGTACGTTTATTTGGCACGCCCTGACTCGGTAATGGATGGTATCTCGGTATATGAAACACGGCTCAATATGGGTGAAAGCCTGGCCAACAAAATTACCAAAACTATGCGGCATCTTGACGTTGACGTAGTAATTCCAATTCCTGACACTAGCCGTCCTAGTGCTTTGCAACTTGCAAATCGACTGGGTATCAGCTTCCGCGAAGGTTTTGTCAAGAATCGCTACATTGGTCGTACTTTCATCATGCCAGGACAGCAGCGTCGTAAATCGGTGCGCCAGAAGCTAAATGCTATGAGCGTAGAATTTCGTGGAAAGAATGTGTTGCTAGTAGATGACTCTATTGTGCGAGGTACAACCAGTCGAGAAATTGTACAAATGGCACAAGAGGCTGGTGCGCGTAAGGTATATTTTGCTTCTGCTGCACCGCCAGTAAGGTTTCCCAACGTATATGGGATTGATATGCCGACTCGTCAGGAGCTGATTGCTACCGGACGCGATGATGATGATATCCGCCGCGAAATCGGTGCAGACCACCTTGTTTATCAGGATCTTGATTCACTAAAAAAGGATGTTGGCCGAAACAAGCCATCGATTGAACATTTTGAAACGTCTTGTTTCGATGGTAACTATATTACCGGTGATATTACGCCGGAATATCTGGCGGTAATAGAGGCGCAGCGCAATACTGGCGCAACGTTGTCGCGAGCGGAGAACAGCACACAACTGGATTTGAGTTTGGTGGCATCAGATTGATGGGTATTTGACAAAGTTCATTACTAAGTGTAATTTACAACAGTGCGCCGATTTGATGTTCAGCTTGCGGGCGCGTTATAAATTCGGCTAAAGCGGGGAAAACCCGTTTTGGCAAATGCCGAACGGGTTTTTTATTTGAAGGGAAACTTCCATGTCTGATGATTTTGAATTAGAGACACTGGCGTTGCATGCAGGTATTCACCGTAGTCAGTTTAATGAGCATTCAGAAGCCTTATATCTTACATCGAGCTTTGTATTTGATAATGCTGCTCAGGCCGCTGCACGTTTTTCTGGCGCGGAACCGGGCAATGTATATTCACGTTTTACTAACCCCACCGTAACTGCTTTTGAAGAGCGACTTGCCGCATTAGAAGGAGCAGAGGCCTGTGTTGCCACAGCCTCCGGCATGTCGGCAATACTTGCCTGCGTGATGGGGCTACTTTCTGCAGGGGATCATATTATTGCCTCGCGCAGCTTATTTGGGTCCACACTGAATTTGTTTAATAATATCTTCAAACGCTTCGGTGTGGAAATTACCTTCGTTTCCCCTACTGATGTAGCAGAATGGCAGGTAGCAGTAAAAGCCAACACGAAACTTTTTTTTATAGAAACACCATCAAATCCTCTCACTGAAATCTCCGATATCACAGCACTAGCTACATTGGCAAAGAAAACTAATGCATGGCTTGCGGTAGACAACTGCTTTTGTTCGCCGATACTACAAAGACCACTAGACTTGGGTGCTGACATAGTAATTCATTCTGCGACCAAGTACCTTGAAGGCCAGGGCAGGGTGCTGGGTGGGGCAGTGCTGGGAAAGCGCGATTTGATAATGGAAAAAGGAGTGTTTGGTTTTCTTCGTACTGCGGGGCCGACTTTGAGTGCTTTCAACGCTTGGGTGATCCTAAAGGGAATGGAAACTCTCAAAATTCGCATGGATGCACATTCTGAAAATGCACTAGAAATGGCCCGTTGGCTTGAAATACAGCCCAATGTTACGAAAGTTTATTATCCTAGTTTGTCTTCGCATCCTCAGCACAGCCTTGCTAAACAGCAGCAAAAAACTGGTGGTGGTATTGTTTCATTTGAAGTAAAGGGCGGAAAAGAAGTGGCATGGCGGGTGATAAATTCCACTCGCATGATCTCGATCACCGCTAATCTGGGAGATACTAAAAGTACACTCACGCACCCAGCTAGCACGACGCACTCCCGCATTAGTCAGGAAGAACGGAATGCTGCAGGGATCACTGACGGACTTTTGCGCATTGCAGTTGGGTTGGAGTCAGTGAAGGACATCAAGGCAGATTTGATAAGAGGGTTAAAAGTACTATAGCCAAAAATTTAAATGTTTGTTCGTCTATAAATAAACTATACGTCACACCAGTTCTTTTCATAACACAATACAAACTTATCCCCGCAGGTATACTTATCATTCATCATTTATGATTTACGGCCTCCTCCATTCAGAGGTGGAGATGGTAGTTTGAGGCAGTAGATGTGATCACTATAGCACGTTAGATTACTTCTGCTTTTTGAAGTACCACGTCTTCCACTGGTACGTTCTGGTAACCACTATGGCTAGCTGTTTTGACTTTCTTAATCTTGTCTATAACATCCTTGCCCTCTGCGACCTTGCCAAATACACAGTAGCCAAATCCCTTAGAGGTAGGCGAAGTGTAGTTGAGAAAACCATTATCAGCGACATTGATAAAAAATTGCGCAGAAGCTGAATGCGCATCAGATGTACGCGCCATAGCAACTGTGTATGCTTTATTTTTGAGGCCGTTGGCCGCTTCGTTTTGAATTGGGGCGCAAGCTTTCTTTTGGTTCATTCCCGATTCAAATCCACCTCCCTGAATCATAAAATCATTAATTACTCGATGAAATATTGTATTGTCGAAATGCCCACTGTTTACATAGTTAATAAAATTCTGAACTGTAAATGGAGCCTTCTCGTTGTTGAGGTCTAAGATGATTACACCGTAATTGGTATGCAATTTAATCATATATATCCTTATTTTGCCTGTTGCATCCCTGTAGGGGTAGGTTTTGTAGTTGAAATGGATTTCATTTCATTGATTACAATAATTTCTTTGGGTGCATCCCTTGTGAAGGGTTTACTAGCGCTAGTAGGGGTCGCCGAGATCTTGTTTACTATATCCATGCCCTTGATAACTTTACCGAATACAGTATAGCCGTAACCTCGAGGAGTGGGTGCAGTAAAGTCAAGAAATGTGTTATTGCCCACGTTTATAAAGAATTGCGCTGTAGCTGAGTGTGGATTTGAAGTACGTGCCATCGCTATCGTACCAATCTCATTTTTAAGGCCATTAGCTGCTTCATTTTCAATGGGTTGTTTAGTTGGCTTCAGCTTCAGCAACTTGTCGAATCCACCGCCCTGAATCATGAATCCTTGAATGACACGATGAAAAATCGTATCTTTATAGTGGTTCTCCTTCACATAAAACAAAAAATTCTTAACAGTTATGGGCGCTTTGTCAGGGTAAAGTTCTAATAGGATGTTGCCGAAATTAGTTTTCATTTCAACCTGCGGGTTAGTTGCAAATGCTGTAGTGCAAAGTAGAAATGAAAGAGTAACAAGTGACTTATAAATATGCATAAAGCCTTCCTTAGGAAACGGATAATTTGTGGGTAGACTTTTAATCGTATTGAATCCTCGTAAATATTCTCTTGCGCCCATGAATAGGCGAAAATTTGGTGATTTCAGCGTGCTATACTTCTTCGGCTTTTTTTATTAAGTATGTGAGTTATTAAAGAATATTCATAATTCTACCAATAAGTTAGCTAAGTTCAAAATCTTATTAGATGTTGAAAATCCACAATTCGCTTACCAAGTGCAAACAGAACTTTGTGCCGCTGACTACGGGCAAGGTCAAGATATATGTTTGTGGTATGACGGTATATGATTACTGCCACTTAGGTCATGCGCGTGTAATGGTTGTATTCGATATGGTGGTTCGCTGGCTTAGGGCAAGTGATTTCGATGTTACTTATGTGCGCAACATTACCGATATAGACGACAAAATTATCAAGCGTGCGCAGGAAAATAACGAACCTATTGAAATACTCACAGCTCGTTTTATCCAAGCGATGGGCGAAGATGCTGCTGCACTTGGTGTAATTCCACCTTCGCACGAGCCGCGCGCTACCCGATATGTGGGAAATATGATTGTCATGATTCAAGCTTTGATGGATAAAGACATTGCATATGTCGCATCTAATGGCGATGTGTATTACGCCGTAAGTAGATTTCCTGATTATGGGAAACTTTCTGGCAAGGTGCTCGCGGAACTCTATGTTGGAGAGCGGATTACCGTTGATCCGGATAAGAAAGATCCACTAGATTTTGTACTGTGGAAAGCGGCTAAACCTAACGAACCATGTTGGGATTCGCCATGGGGTAAGGGTCGTCCTGGATGGCACATCGAATGCTCGGCGATGAGTGAACATTATCTCGGCGAGCATTTCGACATACATGGTGGAGGGCAGGATTTGCAATTTCCTCATCATGAAAATGAGATTGCACAAAGCGAAGCCGCACACGATCATCCTTTCGTCAATTACTGGATGCACAATGGCTTCGTGCGTGTCGATAATGAAAAAATGTCTAAGTCACTTGATAATTTTTTTACAGTACGTGAAGTATTAGCCCGCTATCAGCCGGAAGTAATACGTTTCTTCATCCTACGTTCTCATTATCGTAGTCCCCTAAATTATTCCGACCAACATCTAGAAGACGCCAGACATTCGCTCGACAGGCTCTATACTTCGCTAAAGGGAAGTGAGCTTGCTACGAAGACATTAGATTGGAATGATTCCCGTGCCCAGCGTTTCATGGAAGCGATGAACGATGACTTCAATACACCTGAGGCCATTGCGGTTCTATTTGATCTTGCTTACGAAACCAACAAAACTGGAGCATTACAGGGAGCGGTCTTACTTAAAACGTTGGGAGGTTTATTAGGTTTTTTGCAACAGGATCCCCAACAATATTTGCAAAACGAAGTGACTGTTGGAGGCCCCTTTTTCGCAACAGAGCATATCGAACAGATGATTCAAAATCGCCTTGCTGCGCGTAAAGACAGAAATTTCCCCGAAGCCGACCGTATTCGTAGGGAGCTCCTTGATGCCGGGATCACTCTGGAAGATAACCCGCAAGGTACTACTTGGAGACGTGGGTAAGCTTGTCCTTTTAGATCTTAGCTGCAGTTTTTAAGTGAATGTTTTGCGACAAGTAAGACCAATCGATGATTACGCTGTGATTTGCTTATGAGATGTATTCATCCCCCTAATACACGTTCGCTACAATCCGGTAATATCCAACTAAAGCCTTATATAAAGGGCTATTAGGACTTTACTTGTCCGTTAGCATTCGCCATAATACGTCTAAAGCCGTGTTTTATGGTAAGACGAATGGTAAGACTAAATATTTTGGCGTAGGCATTATGGCAAAGATCAAGTTATTAACGGCAAGACAGGTTGATACTCTTTCTGCTGGGTTTCATGCCGATGGTGGAAATCTATATTTAAGGGTACGTGATAGCGGCTCCAGGTCATGGGTGTTTCGATACAAGCGTAGAGAGAAGCA
>SMVA01072894.1_pt1 | contig 17466 bp, 15 predicted proteins | sample 2456451 | NCBI WGS metagenome assembly SMVA01 (sample SAMN11095933, study PRJNA526329) | marine sediment metagenome | biome: Marine sediment; feature: Surficial sediment; material: Deep marine sediment; isolation source: Hadal surficial sediment | place: Pacific Ocean | collected 2014-05 | depth...
AGACAATTTACCGGGCAATTTTCGGCGGCATCCGTATTCAGGATTACAATTCCTGCCCGGGTTGATGCAAGTTGGCCCAGGTATTTCCGGTTTGCCAGGAAGCTGACATCCCGGGGACCAGCAGAGCCCAGTGTCCCGACGCCGGAAACTTCATGGTTCCCGTCGCCGTTAAATTCGAGTCCAAAACGCTCTGCCAAATCGGAGAGCCGAAATTTGGGGGGTAAACTGCTCATAAGGGCTGTCAGGGCTGAGCCGCCTCAAGTTGATCTGCTTCGTACTCCAGTTGCAATTGCTGCAGGATCAAAGCGGTAATGTCCAATGAGGGGTGCGCATAGACGACAGGGCTGGAAAGAATAAGGTCATAACCATGGATATCAGCAATTTTCTGAACTGCAAGATTGATCTGGTCTTCAAGTTCATGCACTTCCTCGGTTCTTCTGAAGGATAGTTCGTCACGTAAATCCTCTTTTCGCCGATTAATATTGCGGCGAATTTCGCGAATTTCCCGGTCCAGTGTTGCCCTTGCGGTTTCAGTCAAATCACCCTGTTGCAGGCGTTGCTCCAGCCCGTTAACCCGTACCTCTTCAGCTTCAATTGCATCGTTTCGCGGCCGGAACTCACGATCCAGTACTCTGCGGCCGGCGATGACCTGCGGGGCGTTGTCGAGTACCTCTTTCATGTTCACATAACCCACGCGCAATTGCTGGGCATGGGCGCTGGTAAGACCAGTAACGACCAGGCAAAGAATCAGCAATAGGGTTGTAAAGCCTTTCATACTCTGAATTGTACACTCAGCCCGCATAATTCATGAACCTATGACGAATTTACGCTTAGAGACCCAGCGGCAAAAAAAGCCGCTATTCAGCGAATCTGAACCTGCCGGCTCAAAACGTGGTGCCAAATGAGAACTGGATGCTTTCGGTCTTGTCACCCTCTTGCTCTTTGAGCGGATAAGCAAAATTCATGATGATGGGACCAATCGGGGCTTGCCAGGTAACAGAAATACCTGCAGAAGCACGCAATAGTTCGGAATCAAAGGAATCAAAATCCTTGTAGACATTTCCGACATCGATAAATAGTGCAACTCGGGATCCGCCGCCTTTCGTGAAGGGGGTCGGGATGGCCACTTCAATGCCACCTGAGACCTTGAAATCACCACCAACCGAACGGCAGAAAGGGTCTTTGGGGCCAAGTGTATTGTCATCGAAGCCACGGATGTCTTTAACACCGCCACCATAGAAATGCTCATAAAACGGTAAGCCGCGATCCAGGTCCATCACCTCGACCTGTAAACAGTTTCCCTGGAATTGTGGTTGAATCGTAGTGTCAATTGGCTGCGCCTGGGATTTCTCGTCATAGTCATCCAGTGAATCACCATAACCAATGTCTCCGTGGAAGGAGAAAGTCAGGTCGCCCCAAATGGGAATGTACTTGGCGTAGCGATAATACAGCTTCCAGTATTCCCGGGTGCTGCCCGGTAAAGTGGCCTCAATCGTGACCCTCTGCAAAGACCCGGCGGTCGGGTTCAGGAAGTGGTTACGACTGTCCCGTGACCAGGTGAGCGTTAAATCAATGATGTCAAACTCGCGTTCTGCCGGACTCAGAATATTGTTGGCATCGAAATCCATCGCTGTGGACAAGGGATCAAGGGGCGATGGAATGTAGTAACTTTCCGGACAGATTCCATCCATGTTGAAATCCGCGCAGATGATGTTGTCCGGATCGGTCGGGTCACCGTCCGGATCGATGAGTTGCTCGAACTCGAAAATAAACTGCCCAATATTTATATCGGTACTGCGAATACCAAGTTGTACGCGCACGTAATCCAATTCACTCAGGGGTGCGCCAAAGCTGATGCCACCTGCTGCCTCGCTACTGGTAAAGGTGGATATATTTGCGGCGCCCTGGTCAAACTCCTGGTAGCGAAGAAAGAAACCTCTGCTAACGCCGTCAACGGTCCAGTAAGGATCGTCATATGAAAGATTTATACTTTTGATAATTTGACTGGACGAAATTCCCATTGCGACGCGATTGCCACTGCCCAGGAAGTTATCCTGTTGAACACTCAGGGAATAAATCAGCCCCTGGATTTCTGAGAACCCCAAACCGATCGCAAAACTGCCCGCCGGGCGTTCTTCGATGTTGACCACAACATCAACCTGGTCATCTGTCCCCGGCACAGGCGGTGTCTCAATCTCTACAGATGCAAAATAGGTCAGGCGTTGAAGCCGGATCTTGGAACGGTCTATCGCTGCCTGCGAAAACCAGGCACCTTCAAACTGCCGCATTTCACGCCGGATCACTTCGTCCTTGGTGCCGTCATTACCGGTAAACCTGACGCGACGGACATAAACGCGTTTGCCGGGATCCACATAGAAATTCAGGTCGACATTCTGGTTATCACGATCAATCTGGGGAATGGGATTCACATTGGCAAAAGCATAACCAATATTGGCCAGCAGGCTGGTAATGTTCTCTACGCTTTGTTCCATTTTCTTGCGTGAAAACACTTCACCAGGCCTGATGATAATCAAACGCCTGATAGACGCCTCTTCAATCACCAGATTACCGGTAATCTGTATGTCTTTGACGTTAAAGAGTTCGCCTTCGGTCACATTGGCGGTGATATAGATTTCTTTCTTGTCAGGGCTGATGGAGACCTGGGTAGATTCAACTGTTGCATCAATGTAACCGCGATCCTGGTAGTAGGACCGGATCTTTTCCAGATCCCCGGAAAGCTTTTCACGGGTGTATTGGTCGTCCTTGGACCAGAACTTCCATTTGGGTGGAATTCCGGACTCGAAATCTTCGCGAATTTCCTCATCGGTGAAAAGTGTATTGCCAACAATGTTGATATGCTTGATTTCAGCAGTTTTACCTTCATCCACCACAATTGCGATACGAACCCTGTTTCTGTCAAGTTCGGTCACCCGGGCGTCCACTTTAACGGCATATCGTCCCTGGCTGAAATATTGACCGATCATTTCCTGCTGGATTTTGTCCAGTGCCTGCGGTGAAAAGACCTCGCCTTCTGCCAAGCCAATATCGGCCAGCACAGCAAGCATGTCGTCATCCTTAATCGCCTTGTTGCCGGAAAGAGAAATCGTGGAAATCGCAGGCCGCTCTTTGATCGTGATGACGAGGATATCGTTTTCCCGCGAAAACTTGATGTCTGCAAAGAAACCGGTCCGGTATAACTCCCTGATGGCAGAACGGGTGGTTGCTGAGGTGAGCAGGTCACCCTGATCCAGGGGCAGGTAATTAAATACCGTTCCTTCGGACATGCGTTGCAGCCCGTCAACGCGAATGTCTGAAATGGTAAATGGCTCCAGTGCAAAACTTGCACTCGATACCATGCAGCAAAAGATAATCGCCAGAATTCTTGTCATTTAATACAGGTCCATAAACAAGGCAGGGAATGCTAACCGACAAGCCGTAAAATATCGTTAAAAAAAGCCAGGCTCATCAGCCCAAAAAGCGCTACCAGGCCAATATACTGACCGGTTAACTGGAACTGTTCTGACACCGGGCTACCTTTGACTAATTCTATCAGGTAATACAACAGGTGACCCCCATCCAGTACCGGTATTGGCAATAGGTTCAGGATGCCCAGGCTGAGGCTGATCAGGCCCAGGAAAAACAGGAAACTGGAAAATCCTGCATTGGCAGAATCATTGGCGAACTTGGCAATACTGATAGGCCCGGAGAGGTTTTTCACCGACGCCTTACCGGTCAACATTCTGCCCAGTAATCCGACCGTGGATCGGGTCAGACGCCAGGTTTCGGAAAGGGCGGCGGAAAAGCCTTCCACCGGACCATAGCTCAGCAGCATATAGGCTCTTTCCAGACCGGCGCGGGTTTCTTCATCTGCACCGATATTGGTCACACCAAGGATCAGTCGGGAGGAAAACATTCCGGTTTTTTCTGTAGCTGGTGTCACCATCAGGCTAACAGGCATTCCAGCGCGATCAATCCCGACTTCAATTGCCTGGCCGTTCGCACCATGTTTCTGGATCAAGAATCCCAGCAACGACCAGTCAGGAATATCTTCACCACCGATACTGGTAATTCGGTCTCCGACCATTATTCCGGCATGTTCTGCGGGGCTTTGCGGGGAAACCTCACCGATAATTGCGGGAATGACAGCACGCCATGGCTTTAAGCCTACGGCGGACAGGGTATTTTCCTCGCTAAAGTCTTCACCCAGGACGGACAAGTCCATGCTCAGTTGTCGCTGGATGCCGTACTGGTTTTCAACTGTAACCTCTACCAGGTCGCGATCGATTGCGTGGGTGACCAGACTGAGGATGGCGTGGGACCAGGTGCTGGTTCTCTCACCATCAAGTGAAATGATTTCGTCGTTCGGCTTGAATCCGGAATCCAGCGCAATACCGGTGACTTCACCGAGAACAGGGCGTGATTCCGGAATCCCGACCATGAACATAATCCAGAATGCTAATACCGCGAAAATCAGGTTAAACACCGGTCCGGCCGCAACAATGGCAATCCGGGTTGAGACGCTCTGGCGGTTGAATGCCTGATCAAGCTCTTCCGGTAAAACTTCCCCTTCGCGCTCATCCAGCATCTTTACATAGCCGCCAAGGGGCAGTACCGCAATCATGTACTCGGTACCGTCTTTGCCACGGCGGGACCAAAGTGAACGGCCAAAACCGACAGAAAACCGGAGTACCTTGACGCCAAGTTTCCGCGCCACCCAGTAGTGGCCAAATTCGTGAAATGTAATCAGCAGGCCCAGCGCTACCAGCAGCCACCAGATTGACCCAAGAACTTCAAACATGATTTGCGTTCATTCCTTTTATTTCCTGTTGTGCGATTTCTCTGCCCATACGGTCAAACTCAAGCACCTCATCAAGATTTTCGACAGCCGAAAAATCTGCCCTTTGTAATACCCGCTCGACCACTACCGGGATATGCTTAAAATTAATTTTTTGCGTGAGAAATGCTTCGACAGCACATTCGTTGGCAGCGTTCATTATGACTGCAGAATTTCCGCCCGTTTCCAACACATTGAAAGCAATTTTGAGTCCTGGAAAACGCTCAAAGTCGGGCTCCAGGAACTCCAGCCTGGACATATCAGGTAAGTGGAGTCTCTTGACCCCGGCTTCAATCCTTTCGGGCCAGGCTAAAGCATGGGCAATCGGCGTGCGCATATCCGGCACACCCAATTGTGCGATAACTGAGCCGTCACGATACGCCACCATGGAGTGAACAATGCTTTGCGGATGGATGACGACACTGATTTGATCCGTGCGGGCATTAAACAGCCATTTTGCCTCTATGATCTCCAGTCCCTTATTCATCAGGGTGGCCGAATCGACAGATATTTTCCGCCCCATGTCCCAGTTTGGGTGGTCACAGGCTTGCTCAGGCGTGATATTTGCCATTTCACCCGGATCGGTATTCAGGAAAGGTCCGCCTGAGGCGGTCAGAATTAATTGTTCGACCCCGCAGGCTTCAAGATCACCTCTGAACCCGTCAGGTAAGGACTGGAAAAGCGCATTATGCTCAGAATCAACAGGGACAATGACTGTGCCGCTGTCAAGGGCAGCCCTGGCAAACAATTCTCCGGCAATCACCATGGATTCTTTGTTGGCCAGCAGTAATCGCTTTCCACAACGCGCCGCGTGCAATGCTGAGCGTAATCCTGCGGCGCCGACGATTGCTGCCATCACAGCCTGTGTCTCATCTGATGCTACAACATGTTCCAGGCCACCCGGGCCGCTTAACACCTGCGCATCACAATTGTGTTCGCCCATGGCAGTTGCCAGTGCTGGTTCAAATTCCGGGTTCGCTGTTACCGCGAATCGGGCATTGAACTGCGCGCATTGTTCGGCAAGCAAAGCAATATTCGAATTTCCGGTCAAGCCGACGATATGAAACTTGTCTGGATGGCGTGCAATTACATCCAAAGTGCTGCACCCGACTGAACCGGTCGAACCCAGAATCGTGATTCCCTGTGTCATGTTTTTTGGGTCATATTCTTTGGGTCATTTTCCCTTGCTCTCAAATAATCCATGAGTATCTTGCCCAGCGCAAAAAAGGGTGCACCAACCAACAGGCTGTCGAAGCGGTCTAGAACACCGCCGTGACCGGGGAAAATGTGTCCTGAATCCTTGTAACCGGTTTTGCGCTTATGCAGGCTGATAAAAAGATCACCAGCAACCGAAACCAGTGCAGTGATCAACGTCAATGGGATCAATTGCTGAACAGTGGCGTTAATCTGATCGATAAAATGGACGGCAATGATACCGACCGCTAGTGCAGTAAGTATCCCGCCAAGAAACCCTGCGATGGTCTTTGAAGGGCTGATTAATGGTGCCAGTTTCCGTTTACCAAATAAGCGGCCGGAAAAATATGCGCCGGTATCAGCTGACCAGATAATCAGTAACAGCAGCAATATCCACCAGGGCCCGTCTGATCCGGCGAAAATTGTGTACATGGCAATCCAGGCAAATGTAAGTGCGGCCAGAGAGCAAGCGAAAGAGATGATTCTGTATTGAAAATCGATACCGGTGCCAGGCCGGTAAGTCATTAGCCGTATGAACATCAGAAACCAGATCAGACAACCTGCGGTCAGCAATGCCGGGGCGTGCAACAGGAGCATGCTTGAGTTCTGAATAAGCAGAAAAAGCACTACTGACTGAATGAGTATCATTAACCAGCCGAATACGGATTTATCCATTCCGCCGAGCCGTTTGAACTCCCAGCTGCCAATAATCATCAGACCTGCAAAAATGATGGCGAACCACTCGAGGCTGGCAATAAATACCAGCGCAAAGGCGAGTGGTAACATCACCATTGCAGTCAAAATGCGGGTTTTAAGCATTGGCCTTGTTTTTGAGCTGGCCAGAAGTCAAACCAAAACGGCGTTCTCTGGATTGAAAGGCAAGAATTGCCTTTTCCAATTCATTGGAATCAAAATCGGGCCACAGAACCTGGGTGAAGTAGAATTCGGCATAGGCTGATTGCCATAGCAAAAAATTACTAATGCGCATTTCTCCGCCAGTACGAATGAACAAATCGGGATCGGATGTCCTGCTGGTGGAAAGTGACGCGGAGAAAGTGTCTGCATCAATTTCTTCAGCCTTGATATCTCCGTTTTGTACTTTTTGAGCCATCTGCCGGGCCGCCTGGACAATGTCCCAGCGCCCGCCATAATTGGCAGCAACGTTTAATGACAGCTGTGTATTGCCTCTGGTCAGAGTTTCAGCGCTTTCCATGCGCCCCCGCAGTTCCTGTTGAAAGGCACTGCGATCGCCGATAAAAGACACCCTAACGCCATTTTCATGTAAGCCGGCCATTTCCTTGTCCAGCGCCCGCATGAAAAGCTCCATCAAGCGGGAGACTTCACCCCTTGGCCGGTTCCAGTTCTCACTGGAAAAGGCAAAAACCGTGAGTTCACCAATGCCAAGGTGGACACAGTGTTGAATGGTTTGCCTCAGCGTTTTCAAGCCCGCCTGGTGTCCCATTGTCCTGGGTCGTTTACGTTTTTCCGCCCAACGTCCATTGCCATCCATGACGATGGCAATATGTTGCGGAAGGGTTGCCTGGTCCTGCACCTTTATGTGTATCGTGCCTGGCGGTAGTTCATCAGAATTCCAGCAGTTCTTTTTCTTTTTCCGCCACGATTTCGTCTGCTTTATTCACAGCGGCATCGGTGATTTTCTGTACATCAACTTCTGCACGCCGGTCATCGTCTTCGGATATCTCTTTTTCCTTGAGCAATTCCTTGATGTGGTGGTTTGCGTCGCGGCGAATATTCCGGATGGCGACCTTTGTGTTTTCGCCTTCATGGTTCACCACTTTGCCGAGCTCAACCCTTCGTTCTTCAGTCAGCGGCGGCAATGGAATTCGGATAACGGTACCGGCGGTGACCGGGTTAAGCCCTAAATCGGACTTAAGAATCGCTTTTTCAATAACACTTACCATGGTCTTGTCCCAGGCGGTTACCGCCAGGGTTCGTGCGTCTTCAATCACAACACTGGCGGCCTGGCTGACCGGGACGTCGCTACCATAATAATCAACATGGATATGTTCGAGCAGGCTGGGGTGCGCGCGACCGGTCCGAATTTTAGCCAGTTCCTTGCGTAGAGCTTCCAGGCTCTTATTCATGCGAATTCTCGCGTCTTTGTTAATCTCTTCCAGCATTGCTGCCTCCTGAGTTTCAGGGGATTTCACACCACCGGGAATTCTAGCAGTATTCGCGGAATCAAATACCGCCCTTCTTTGGCGGGCAGTCAGCTGACAAGCGTACCGATGTCGATACCTTGAATCAGTTTCATCAGATTGCCCTCAGTAAACACATTGAAAACCCTGATGGGCATTCCCTGGTCACGGCATAAAACAATGGCGTTTGCATCCATCACCTGAAGTTTGTCTTCGATGACTTTGTCATAGCTAATGGTGCTGAACAATTCCGCATCGGCATCAATGTTAGGGTCAGACGAATATACACCGTCCACCTTGGTGGCTTTCAATACGATGTCGGCACCCACTTCAATGGCCCGCAGTGCGGCAGCCGTGTCGGTGGTAAAGAACGGGTTTCCTGTACCGGCGGCGCAGATTACAACCCGGCCTTTTTGCAAATGTCGTATCGCTCTTCGACGGATATAGTCTTCGCAAACATCGTGTACAGAAATAGCGGACATGACCCGTGCATCAATATCAACACCTTCAAATGCGTCCTGAAGAGCGAGTGCATTCATTACCGTAGCCAACATGCCCATATTGTCGCCGGTTACCCGGTCGATCCCTGACTCGGCAAGTCCGGCACCACGAAATATATTGCCTCCGCCGATGACAATGGCAACACCTACGCCGGCCCTGATGACCTCGGCAATTTCCGCTGCAATCCGATGGATGATCCGGGGATCAATGCCATAGTCTTCGTTCCCCAACAGTGCTTCACCACTGAGTTTTAGAAGAATACGGCTATATACCGGAGCACCCATTGCCGATCAGCCACCTGTGACCTGTTGCATCACTTCGTCAGCAAAGTTTTCTGCCTTTTTCTCAATGCCTTCGCCAACTTCAAGTCTGTTAAAAGCATTGACGGTGGCATTTTTTTGCTTCAGAAGATTAGCTATTGTGATGTCTCCATCCTTGACAAAAGCCTGGCCGAGAAGGGTAATTCCTGACAGGTACTTACGCAGCCGCCCTGCAACCATTTTCTCAACGATCTCAGGTGGCTTGCCTGAATCAGCGGCCTGGGCAATGAGGATATCCTTTTCTTTGCCAAGGACATCAGCCGGAACATCGTCAGCTGAGATAAATTCGGGATTGAGGGCAGCCACGTGCATGGCGAGATCACGCGCAAGTTCAGCATCTCCGCCGCTGATATTTACCGTTACGCCAATTCTGCCGCCGTGGACATAACTGCCCAGAATGCCATCGGTGGTAACGCGGACAAGCCGGCGAATCTGGATGTTCTCACCTATCTTGGAGACCAGTGCCTGGCGGGCCTGTTCGACCGTCATGCCGTTGATGTCTGTTTCCATGAGGGCGGAAATGTCATCGCCGTCCATTGCCAGTGCATTACGGGCTACAGCATCAGCGAAGGAATTGAAATTATCATCCTTGGCAACAAAATCTGTTTCGCAATTGACTTCAACCATCACGGCTTGTGTTTGTCCAGCATTGGAAGCGAGCACGATTTTGCCTTCTGCAGCGACCCGGCTGGATTTCTTGTCCGCCTGGGCGAGACCTGACTTGCGCAAAAAATCGATTGCGGCTTCAATATTTCCGTCGGTCTCAACCAACGCCTTCTTGCATTCCATCATGCCAGCGCCTGTGCGCTCGCGAAGTTCTTTTACCATTGAGGCAGTAATTGCCATTTTCGTAAACCTCGATTCCTGATTCATATTGGCCCGGAATTGACCGGGCTGTTCATTCTGTTTGCCAATGATGGCCTAGCCGTCAGCGTCTTCTTTTTTCGCCGCAACTTTTTTGGCTACTTTCTTTTTCGCTACTTTCTTGGCAGTTTTCTTTTTCGCTACTTTCTTTTTCGCTACTTTCTTGGCAGTTTTCTTCTTGGCTACCTTTTTCTTGGTTGCTGGAGCTTTTGCTGCTTCTTTGGTTACTGTATCTTCTGTAGCAGGTTCAGCGGTTACAGGAGCTTCAGTAGCCGCTTCTTCAGTTGCGGGTTCTGCAGCGGCCTCTTCTACAACCGGTGCAGGTGTATCGGGAGTACCGGCAGCTTCCGCGTCATCAGTGGCGATCGGAACTACTTTTTTAATCACTACCTTGTGGGTTACTTTTTTGGCAACTTTTTTCTTGGACGCCTGCTTTTTGTCCTTGGCTCTTCTGATCGGGTTTCCATCAGCATCAAGCTCAACAAATTCGTCGTCAGCATCATCGAGTTGTGGAACCGATGCGCGACCTTCGAGAATGCTCTCGGACAGTAATTGCGTGTATAAACGGATTGAACGAATTGCATCGTCATTTCCGGGTATTACATAATCAATGCCATCAGGCGAACAGTTGGTGTCGACGATCGCGATGACCGGTATGCCCAGTTTCCTGGCTTCCTTGATGGCGATGTCTTCGTGGTCAACATCGACACAAAACATGGCATCGGGCAAACCCTTCATATCTTTAATACCACCCAGGCTTCTTTCGAGCTTCGCCTGCTCACGGGTAAGTTGCAGTATCTCTTTTTTAACCAGGTGTTCCAGTCCGCCTTCTTCCTGCATTTTTTCCAGATACTTGAGGCGTTTGATAGATTGCTTGATGGTGCGGAAGTTGGTCAGCATTCCGCCGAGCCACCGATGGGCAACAAAAGGCATACCACAACGCCTGGCTTCTTCTTCAATTGCCTTGCTTGCGGCCCGCTTGGTGCCAACAAAAATAATGGTTCCTCGCTTGGAGGCAAGCTTGCTGCTGAAATTTAGTGCATCTATCAGCAGGGGTAGGGTCGTTTCCAGGTTGATGATGTGAATCTTGCCGCGTGCACCGAAAATATAAGGTGCCATTTTGGGATTCCAATAGCGGGTCTGGTGCCCGAAGTGAACGCCTGCTTCAAGCATTTGGCGCATCGTAACATTAGCCATATTCAATTCCTCGCAGTCGGAAAGCAACGGCCTTGTCGGCAGTCGAATTCCCGGGTTAGTCCTCCATACACCCTGTCCGGAAACCCTGTATTTTCAAGGCACCCAACCGGACGGTTGCGGTGTATGTGTGTATTTACACGCGTTTCCCTCATCAAGGGTGCGTGCGGTTTAGCTCCGCAAAACCACCAGGGCGGTGCGAAGAGCAGGGCTTTATACCAGATCAGGAGAGTTGTATCAATGCCAAATTTCAATGCTGAAGTTGTTTAAGTTGCTCTTTCGCAAGCGCCAGCCACTTTTTCTGAGACTTGCGAAAATGTGCCGGTGCTAACTTTGCATCATTAAGTAATTGCTCAAACCCACTGACTGCTTGTTCTGAATCGCCGGCGGTAATAAGTGCACGTGCCCAACGGTAGCGGGCTTCGACACCCGGGAAGTAATGAGAAACTTCGCGGTATTCATCCAGCGCCTGATCCAGACTTTCAGATGTTTCCAGGGCGCGGGCGTATAACAAATGACCACTTGCTGAGCGAAAATCAGGATTGGTTTCCTGCAGGTATTCAAGCACTTCAACCGTTCCCTTACTATCGCCTGAGTCAAATTTTGATCTTGCTTTCAAAAGCAACAGGCTGGGTTCTGTTGAAAAAAAGCCTGCCAATGCCTGCTCGAGGATTTCGTTTGCTTGACTGTATTGCCCCTGATCTAAAAGAGCGCTGGCATAGCGCCTGGCATTGTCTGCATTCGATGACTGTTCCCAGGCGGCTGCGTGTTTCTCCAATTCTGCCCTGGGGTTGACGGCCTGGCGAACACTGCGCATTGCTCTTTGGCCCTTAAGGCTGCCACCAAATTCCGGTAAAACCTCTATGACCAGATAAGCAACGCCGCCAATGAGGGGTAGGAACAATAACAGGTAGATCCAATAACGGTTCCGGCCGGTTTTCAAAACATGAATAACCAACAGGATCTGGATGAAGTAAGTGATATATACAGACATGAATTATTTGAATCTTTTGAAGCGTGAAGGTTCCTTTCTAACCGGCGAATCCAGCCAGAATAGTTAAAAGTATATTTTCTTTTTGATGTTAATACTTGGCATTTTCCAAAAATAGTCTATATTAGATAGTGTAAAGACCCGCTGGATGCGGGTAACTGGAAATCATACACGTATCGTCCCGCAAGTTTTTCTTCCTGACGTACCCGCTGTAAGTGCCAGGTGGCACAATCCAGAAATCTGAAACAGGGAGCGTTCAGTGCCGTTCAATAAACTCCGATATATTACCCCTTCAGCATTTGAGAATGCCGGTCGTTGTTTCGTCCTCGCCATTTTCTGTTTTGCCAACCCCGGAAGTTTGCAGGCAGCGCCGCTGGGACTGGTTGCCGATAATTTATCTTTGACGCTCAGCGTATTTAATGCAGATCAGGACGTTGTTACCGGAATACTGGCAGGACAGCCCGGTATGGCTTTGGGTGATTGTGCGATTGCCTCTGACCAAAGACGTGGATTTACATCCAGTAATAATAATGAAATCACTTTCCTGAACCTGGATGGTGGAGACCAACTTTCTGTCACTCATCACAAACAGGTTGCGATCAGTAACCTGGGTGTAGATATGGCGCTGAGTCCGGATGACTTATTCCTGGTCATGGCTGGTGGCGGTTCATTGCAACAGCCGTTGTCTGTGGTTGATACCTTGCTGGAAAGGGAAATCGCAACTGCCGGGCCTTTTGTTGATCACACTTCGGTAGAGTTTTGTGATAACGGCACTTTGCTGGTGACCACAACCCACGGCAAGTCCTTCGGGCAGGGTCAGGATAACGCTGTTTACAATGTCTCAATTGATGGGCAAGGCAATCTCGCCTTGAAAGGAAGCAGGCTTTCATCAGGGGCGAAGCCAAACAATGCTGCGTGTGCCCCGGGTTCTTTGACAGGCGTGTTGCTGGACAGGGAAGGTGGGCTGACGTCTTTTACATTTCCAGACCTGATCAAAGCAGATTACCGGCAATTGGGGACCTCGGCCGGTGTGGCTTCGGTTTTCAGTAGTAACGGGAGATTATTGTTTGTCAGGACAAAATATTCAATTGAAGCTTTTAAGTTCGACCCTGTTAGCGGCGAAATGACGGATCTCTGGAACAAAGCCGTTCCGGAAACATCTACATTTTATGGAATCGAACAGATTGCAATGCACCCGGACGGCTCGAAACTATACGTCGATGGTGGTGGCCCCTTATTGATTCTGGACCCTGAATCAGGCCGCAAAGTGGGTGAAATCGAACTGGGCGATATGACCGGTATCTGTTTTGCAAACGCTCCGCAGCGTCCTTTCAAGCTGCAAGTCGTTCAAAACGACTGAATCCTCAAGTTTGATGTCTGGAAGTTCCCTGGTCCTGACCGGGGATTGCTTTTCTACCCTGCCATTCTCTGTTTGCAAGATCCGCATTGCCTTTCCGGTTTCAAGATTGTGCTTACTCTGGCCTGGCCAGGTCGTCGATCATGGCCTTGAGAAACCTTGCTGCTTCTCCGCCGGTGACCGCACGATGATCAAAGCTTAATGACAGGGGAATCGTCTTATGTACTTCATACCCGCCCAAAACCGGAACGACTTCATTAACCAGTTTTCCGGCAGCGACGATGCATACGCATGGCGGATTGATTATCGGTGTTGCATAACGACCGGCAAAAACCCCGAAATTGGACAACATGATCGTATATCCCTTCAGGTCCTCTGGTGGAATTGCCCGGCTGTTTACATTTTCTTTAAGCCGGTCAATGGAGGCACGTACGCCTGCCGTACTGGAACTATGAACATTTCTTAGTGCCGCAACGAAAAGCCCGTCAGGCGTGTCAACAGCAATGCCGACATCCATGCCTTTGTGGATCATCCTCATGTTTTGTTCGCCGTCATACCAGGCATTCAAGCCGGGCTCGACCGTGGCACCAGCCCACAGGCACCGCAATAGCCTGACCGTGATGTTTTGACCATAATTCCACCGGTGTATGTCAGCGTCATCCATCAGCGTTGTTGCAACGACTTTGCGATGAGATTCTGACATTACCCGTGCCATCGTCCGGCGGGTCCCGCGGATAGGTTCCCATTCACCGCTGGGTACCGAGGCCGGGGTTGGTACAGGCCGGCTGGAAGTGGCCGCGGCGGGCGCCGGTGGTGGGGAAACAATCGAAGCAGGGTTACGTGAGGCTTGTTCTACATCAGCACGGGTAACAACACCGTCTTTTCCGCTGGGCCGGACAAAAGCGAGATCAACTTTGAGCTTCCTGGCTATTGCGCGTACCGCAGGAGTAATCCTGATGCCGCCAACACTTGAGACCGTTTCGCGCACGACCGCGTTGGAAGTTTCCATTGCACCGACAACGGTGCCGGCATCTTCACGTGAATCGCCGGTTACGGGATCGTCTTGTTGTTTTTTGGCGGTGGTTTCGGAAGCAGGATCTGCAACTGGCTCCTCATCGCTTTCCTCGCCGTCAACATCAAAACCTGCCAGCGGCTTGCCGGTTTCAATTATGTCACCTTCGGCTCCGTAGAGTTTGGCCACTTTGCCGGTATACGGGCTGGGAACCTCGACCACCGCCTTGGCGGTTTCCATGGAAACCATGGGCTCATCCAGCTTGATATCGTCACCTTCTTTAACCAGCCACTCAACAATTTCAGCATCGGGCAGGCCCTCACCAAGGTCAGGTAGATTAAAAATTTTCATGAGACTTCAAACACTTCGGTGACGGCATTGAGTATGCGCTTGACGCTTGGCATATATTTCATTTCCATTTTGTACAGCGGCATGATCGAATCGTATCCGGTGACCCGTTTGACCGGCGCGTACAAATGGAAAATCCCATCGTCGGCCAGCCCTGCTGCGATTTCGGCACCAACCCCGCAATTGCGGGCAGCTTCATGGACGATGACACAGCGGCCGGTCTTTTGCACCGACTCGAGGATGGTTTCCATATCCAATGGGCTGATGGTGGCGACATCAATGACTTCAGCACTGATGCCCTGGCGGTCGAGTTCATCGGCCGCTTCCAGCGTTTCTTTGACCATTGCACCCCAGGTGACCAGGGTTATATCGGTACCATCGCGAAGTACATAGCAAACATCCAGCGGCAATTCCTCGCCGTTGTCTTCAACTTCTTCCTTGTTCAGTCGATAAATGCGCTTGGGTTCGAGGAACACCACCGGATCCGGATCACGAATGGCTGCCAGTAAAAGCCCGTAGGCCCTCGAAGGCGATGAGGGAATGACCACCCGCAGACCGGGAATGTGTGCAAAAAGTGCCTCAGTGCTTTCCGAATGATGCTCCGGGGCATGAATGCCGCCACCGTAGGGTGCACGTAATACCATCGGGCAGGTTAAGCGCCCCCTGGTGCGGTGCCGCATCCGGGCAGCATGACAAATCATTTGATCGAGCATGGGATAGATAAAGCCCATGAACTGGGCTTCCGCTACCGGCTTCATGCCTTGTGCGGCAAGGCCGATGCTCAGCCCGGCAATCATGGTTTCTGCCAATGGTGTGTCGATCACCCGATCATCACCAAAGCGGTCGCGAAGTCCGGCAGTTGCGCGGAACACACCACCATTGATACCGACATCCTCACCCAGGATGATCACGCTATCATCATTGCCCAGTTCCCAGGCCAGGGCCATGGTGACTGCCTCTACCATTGCCACCGAAGCCATTATTTAAGCTCCTCGATTGCACGATCACGTTGCGCTTCAAGATCGGACGGCATTTCTCCGTACATGTAATCAAACATGGACTCAATCGAAGGATCACCGACCGCCTGGTATTCGGCTACAGCCGCCTCAACCTGGCGGGCAGCATCTTCAAGGAGCTCTGATTCCTGCGCATCGCTCCACTTGTTCTGATCCATCAGGTAAGTTTTCATACGGCCAATGGGTTCCCGCTTCCAGGCAGATTCCACTTCCTCGTCTGCCCGGTAACGGCTTGCATCGTCTGCAGTGGTGTGATCGGAAAGGCGGTAGGTAATGAGTTCAACGACAGTAGCGCCTTTGCCGTCACGGGCCTGCTCAATTGCTTTTTGCATTGCCCAACGGCATGCAATCAGGTCATTGCCATCAACCTGGATGGAAGGCAGCCCGCCTGCGATGCCTTTCTGGGCCAGTGTCTTGGCGCTGTTTTGTTTGCTGCGTGGAACTGAAATTGCCCACTGGTTATTAACGATGACCAATACCAGGGGCAGATTGAATGCACTCGCGACATTGATGGCTTCAAGGAAATCGCCTTTGGAGCTCCCGCCGTCACCGACCAGTGACACTGCAACCCGGGGTTCGCCCCGCAGTTGGTATGCCATTGCTGCACCTGCAGCATGCAGGCACTGGGTTGCGATCGGCACTGACCAAGCAAAGTCGTGGGCCGGCCCGGAAAAATCATTTCCACGTTCGTCGCCACCCCAATAGAGCAACACTTCTGACATCTTTACGCCGCGGCAAAATTGCGCACCATATTCACGATACATGGGTGCAAAGCAATCTTCTTCACGCATTGCGCTGCCGATGCCCACGTGTGCAGCTTCGTGACCGAGACAAGATGCATATGTGCCCAGCTTGCCTGTGCGCTGTAATGCCACGGCTTTTTTATCAAATACCCTGGTCACTACCATTTGTCGGTACAGCCGGATCAATTCTTCGAAATCCCGGGCTAATTCCGGAACATCATCGCTGATCAGCCTCCCGTCAGGCGAGAGAAACTGGTAATAATCAATCTTGAATGAGGCAATTGTTGCCGGCATGGATGAATCCTCTGGTCGTCAAAGACCGTAAAGCTTCAATTTGGACAAAGTCGGTTATTATACTTTGACGCAAGGCTTGGAAGTAAGCTCGTTAATAAATTTACAACAGGAACAGCATGAACTCTGAAGATAAAGATCCGCAGCAGCATGATCCAGACGCCAATATCAGGCCAATTGAGGACAGTATCAAGACCGATCTCGGCTCACGACTGACTTATGACGTTTACCTGGGGCTGGGAAAACTCCTGGCTGCCCAGGTTCCTCTGAGCGACCCGCCACATCATGATGAAATGCTGTTTATTATCCAGCATCAGACATCCGAGCTATGGATGAAACTGATCATCCATGAATTGCAGGCCGCCATCGAGCACATTAAAAAAGATGATCCAGGCCCGGTGATCAAGATCCTGGCGAGGATCAAGCAGGTGCAAAGGCAACTTTTTGAGCAATGGGGTGTGCTGGAAACACTGACCCCGAGTGAATATGCAGAATTCCGGCATGTTCTGCGGTCAGCATCCGGGTTCCAGTCACTGCAATACCGCATGGTCGAATTTCTGCTGGGTAACAAAAATGCCGGCATGTTAAAGGTATTTGAGCATGTGCCGGCCCAACGCGATGCACTAAAGAAGGTGCTGGATG
>SMVA01408803.1_pt1 | contig 17456 bp, 15 predicted proteins | sample 2456451 | NCBI WGS metagenome assembly SMVA01 (sample SAMN11095933, study PRJNA526329) | marine sediment metagenome | biome: Marine sediment; feature: Surficial sediment; material: Deep marine sediment; isolation source: Hadal surficial sediment | place: Pacific Ocean | collected 2014-05 | depth...
AATAAAAAACATATAAGGGTATGGCTTATTAGAAAGGTGCACGGTAGGCGTGTTATAAGATTTCTGAAATTGGCTGATTTGACACGGTAGGCGTGTTATATAGAGTGTCCTCATTACATGGCTTACACGGAATACGTGCTATATCGCCTTTATTTAACCCGCCGAGCGTGGGACTCAATCTAATTTTCAATGGTGGTGCTGGTTCATGAAGACGCCAGGTACTTGGTGGTCTTTGGGTTTCTTTAATATCCAGTTTGCCATTACATTCATCTATGGCAAAGAATGTAAGTGCGTAAAGATGGGGACGTTTTCGGTCTCCATAACGGGAAATCACTATAATTTCTACATCTAATAATTCTTTTCGTGCTTTGTTAAGCGTATCACGTGATTTCCATCCCCGTTTTTTCATAATAGACCATGCAAGACATAAATCACCGTTATTAAAGCCTCTGAATTGCGTCAGGAGGTCATTTAACAGTTTAACTGCATGGTGAGATAGGTTGATAAAAACTTGGCTGTCTAACAAGCAATGTGGCAGTGGCGCGAAGCCTCCATGTTCACGGCGTTCAGGGTTCAACCAGCCCTTCTTTTTCCGTTTAGGCATTGTAATATTAATTTGACACTTTCTGTGCTTGAGCAGTACTGGTAAAACGACCGCCTTCATTCAACCATATATCTAAGTCATCTTTAAAATAGAAAATACGGCCACGCTTAATGAACTTTGGCCCATTACCATTACAACGCATCATGGCAAGCGTCTTTTCAGAAAGACCGATATAGGTAGATGAATTCTTTGTATCCATGCGGCCATCTGGAAATATTACTATTTCCTTGATTTTGTTAGAAGTTAATGTATCCATTGTAGGTTCTCCGATAAAATTAAATAACAATTACGAAAATAACAGATGTTTCATTGTTTGACAAGCGTCTACATTATTAATAGACTATATTAGAAGAGTCTAGAACTTTTGAATGTAAGGAAAAGCCATGACAGAAAGAAAACGAAAAGCCAAGACAGGTGCACTACGAACAGAGGTATTTGCAATGCGGCTTGATCCTAAGTTGAAATACCTTGCAGAAATTGCGGCAAGAAAGCAGAGGCGCTCATTAGCAAATTTTATTGAATGGGCTATAGAGCAGGGACTAGAAAATGTAAATATATCAAGGTCAGGAAATAATACTTTAAGTGTTACTGATGAAGCTGAGAAACTCTGGGCATTGGATGAACCTGAGCGTTTGATCAATTTAGCGTCCAATTATCCAGACTTGCTGACGTATGACGAACAGCTTTTTTATCGTGTTATACAAGAGTATGTAATAAATGACGAAAAAAGTAGAAGTACAATCGATTTTTTAGTAAATAAGGGTGATCCTGATAATGCCTTAAAACTTCATATGATACGTAAATGCTGGACAGAGATTAAAGCTTTTGCATTAGATTCGGGTGTAGAAGATGAGTTGAAGGCTGCTATGCGCAATTATGATGGCTATTCTTACTAGGAAACAATTATGGCTAAAACATATTTAAACCTTACGCGACCCAAAATGCGCAAACTCAGGCAAGGTAAGGTTATCAACGAGCATGGCATAATATTCAAACGAGAAAAAAATAACGATGGTTTATTTACAGTTAACGTAATGGTAGATGGTCAGCGTATTCACCGTGTAATTGGACATGAGTCTGACGGGACAACACGCACCCAGGCTGAGCAATTTATCGACAAGGTAAAACAGGATGCTAAGACGGGGCGTCTTAATCTACCTAAGGGTCGCAAAACTGTATTAGGTTTTTCTGATGCGGCAGATAAATATATGACCAAGTTGATGCAGGAAGGCGGTAAGGATTTGGTAATGAAGCGTCGCCGCATGTCATTACACTTGGTGCCGTTCTTCGGCAATTTCTCACTTTCAAAGATTAGCAGTTTTGACATTGAGCGTTATAAAAGAAAACGCTTAGAGGAAATTGCTATCCCTGGTGGTGAGAAACAAAGGAAAAAGGATAATATCAAGCTTAATACTACACGACCTGGCACGATAAACCGCGAACTAGCTGCGCTTTCGCACCTCTTCAGTAAAGCTATCGAATGGGGCTGGATAGACTACCGTCCTGCTGTTATCAAGCGTTATCAGGAGGAGCAGAGTCGGATAACCTACCTCACTACAGAACAGATCAAGTGTCTAATCGAATATGCCAAGCATGACCAGAATCAGCAGATTTACCCTTTCATAGTCATTGGACTGGGAACATCCATGCGACGTATGGAAATTTTGACTATTCGCCGTGAAAACGTTAATTTACAGCGCCGCACAATCTACATTCCACAAGCCAAGTCAGGAGCGCGTGAACAGCCAATCACTCAGCAACTGGCAGAATTTCTGGAAGGTTATTTGGTAGGTTTGCAGAAAGGACAACCGTGGCTATTTCCTTCACCCGGTGCAAAGGAAGGCCATACGATGGATATACGCAAACCTTTCCGTCGTGTAGTTTCTGCCGCAGGCATGAATCCAGACGAAGTAGTGCGCCACACATTGCGGCATACAGTTATCACGCATCTGGTACAAGCAGGTGTTGATCTGCCCACAGTGAAGCGGATTTCAGGCCACAAGACGTTGGCTATGGTTGAACGTTACGCTCACCAGAACGGCGAACATATCAAAAAGGCTATGGATATATTGGAAGAACGCTACAAAGAAGTCGTGTAGTTCTTTGTCTCAATTACACCAAAATTACACAAAAGAAAAAAGAGCATGCATGAAGAAACCACGCAAACCCTTTATTTGTTTGGTGGCCAAGGACGGAATTGAACCGCCGACACAAGGATTTTCAGTCCTCTGCTCTACCAACTGAGCTACTTGGCCTTTTGCGAAGTTGTCGCATCCTTGCATACTACAAAACAACATTTTTTTCGTTTACAAACTAGGGAAAGTATTTTTTGGCTTACATAATTCTAGCACAACGTAAAATTCATTGGAATACACGGGTAAGCATCCAATTGCCTACAAATTTTTTGTAGTGTAGTTTTTTACTTTTACTTCATATATTGGCAGTGCTCAGCCCAATTTGAAGAGCTGAAAAATGCTATGTACTGATACTAAGCGTTTGATTCCATTCCAGGAGGGTAGTTGGTTTTTCTTTAAGTTCCAAAGCTCAGCCTCGAGTTATTATGATTAAGGAGAGGGGGCTTATTGCTCTGATATTTAAAATCTGATTCAGGTAGTTCAAAAAAACCAGAAAATTCTCATAAAAAGTAACACAATTCAGACAATCGATGATTTCTACCTTGGTTCTCGAATACAACAGTCATGTGAAGATTTCTTTGGCGGTTTGGCTTGTTTCTTTAGTATTGATTTAACAGCTATTTTTAATGGCGACACAGGTAAATTTGTAGCAAATTTGCTCAGGATTTCCATGCCAGTTTGGCCTATTTTTGGTCTCTCACGGGATGAGTTATCCGCACTGTATATGTAGTAATCTGCTTGCACAGTAATTTGAATTGCAGTAACCTCAATGAAGCCGCTTTTCTGAAATTTTGATAGCAATGATGGTAGAATTTGCTTTAGTTTCGCTGCGACTGCTCCGTTACCTACAAGTATAGTTAACTTTCCAGCTGAAAATCGGCCTATAGAACAGGGAGTTGCTAATTGGGGCGGAATAATTTCCATGAATGCTTGCTGTATTTGGGTTAATCGATCGATGTAGGTGAACAGCTCTTGATGCTCAGACGCTTCCTTGAGGGCGCTAAGGTAGAAATTAATTTTGTGTATTGTCATATTATTTGTAATTGGTAGTATTGCAATTTCTCACACAGATTACCACGCTCAGTAGCATTTCTATGTAGACAATTTATACGTCACATGTGCTGTACGAGAGTTCGGAGAAATATATGAATATTATTCTAGTGTCTAGTAATCTAGTAAAGGTAAAAACCTTGAATTTCACTAGAAGGCACCTCGTGCTGTTGTTAGGAGCGCTATTTCTTGTTATTGTGTCGACGGTTTTGGGGCTTAACTATCTTTCGTTACGATATGTGGACAAGATCAACAGCCCTTTCTTGCGGTCATTTGTGATGAGCTTGCAGGAGGAGGAGTATAAGAAAAACCAGCAGTATCTGCGTGATAATCTAAGCGCTATGGCGATCAAAATGGGTCAGATGCAAGCGCAATTATTGAGGCTCGATTCAGTAGGTGAACAACTTACAGAATTATCTGGCATTAAGTCCCGGGAATTTGTGTTTAATCAAATGCCGGGTCAAGGGGGTGCATTATCTACCCTACCGCTTCAAAACATTTCTTTTGGTGAATTTGAAAATAAAATCCAGAATTTGTCACGCACGATAGATGACCGCATGGGTAAGTTAGAAACGTTGGATTCCTTGCTAAGGCAAGACAGGCTTAAGAAAAAAATGCTGCCTTCCATTATGCCGGTGAAAGTAAAGTGGTATTCATCTGGTTTTGGTTCCCGTATTGATCCTTTTACCGGAAAAAGAGCTTTTCATAAGGGAATTGATCTTGTTGCCGAAATAGGGGCACCTATCATAGCTGCCGCAGGTGGCGTGGTGGTTTACTCCGACCTCCATCCTGAATATGGTAATATGATTGAGATTGATCATGGTAATAATCTTATCAGCCGCTATGCGCATGCTTCCAAGCGCTTGGTCAAGTTGGGGCAGGTGGTGATGCAAGGAGAAAAGATCGCAGAAGTGGGGAGCACGGGCCGGTCTACTGGTCCGCACTTGCATTTTGAAGTCAGGCATAAGGGCTTGCCACGAAATCCATCACGGTTTCTAAAGAAGCCTAGTTGAGCCGATCATGAATTAGCTGCGGCGGGGTGAGGCAAAAGCCTCACCCCATGTTTTTTTGGCGACAGTTTTTTTGGGTAGAATTCTTTTAATATATTATGCTAAACACTCTTCTCAAGAAAGTTTTCGGCAGCCGTAACGATAGGTTGATCAAGCAATATTTCCAGACTGTTAGCGCTATTAACACACTGGAATCTACGATTGCAGCGCTGACGGATGCTGAATTACGTGCGAAGACAGACGAATTCAGGCAGCGTGTGAAAGAAGGAGAGACTCTTGATGCATTATTGTCAGAAACCTTTGCAGTAGTACGCGAAGTCAGCAAACGGGTTTTGGGAATGCGCCATTTTGAGGTGCAATTGATCGGCGGCATTGTTCTCCACCACGGAAAGATTGCAGAGATGCGAACGGGGGAGGGCAAAACCCTGGTGGCGACTTTGCCTTCGTATCTTAATGCCCTAGTTGGCAAAGGTATTCATTTGGTTACGGTGAATGACTATCTGGCTAAGCGTGATTCTGAATGGATGGGGCGAATATATCAATTCTTAGGTATCAGTGTGGGAGTGGTTCTTTCGCACATGGATCATGACAACAAGCAGACTGCTTATTCCGCCGACATTACCTACGGTACTAACAACGAGTTTGGTTTTGATTACCTGCGTGACAATATGGTGAGCGACCCTATTGAACGGGTACAACGTGCACTCAACTATGCCATTGTTGACGAGGTAGATTCTATTCTGATTGACGAAGCGCGCACCCCACTGATTATCTCAGGTCAGGCAGAAAGCAACACTGAAATTTACACTCGTATCAATACACTGATTCCAAAACTTGTTCGTCAGGAGAAAGAAGATGGCACCGGTGATTTCAGTCTGGATGAGAAATCTCAGCAGGTGCTACTGAGTGAGACTGGCTTCGAACATGCAGAAGAAATGCTTACCCAGGCTGGCCTATTGACGACAGGAGCTAGTCTCTATAGTCCTACCAACATCAATCTGGTGCATCATCTCTATGCAGCACTACGTGCCCATTCTTTGTTCCATCTTGATCAGCATTATGTAGTACAGGATGGTGAGATAGTGATAGTGGATGAATTTACTGGGCGGCTTATGTCTGGTAGACGTTGGTCGGAAGGGTTGCACCAAGCGATAGAGGCCAAGGAAAATGTCCCGATCCAAAAGGAGAACCAGACACTTGCCTCGATTACTTTCCAGAATTATTTTCGCATGTATAAAAAACTATCTGGGATGACAGGCACGGCAGATACTGAGGCTTATGAGTTCCAGCAAATATACGGATTGGAAACCGTAATTATTCCAACTGATCGTCGAATGATCCGTGACGAATACATGGATCAGGTGTTTCGCACTATGGATGAAAAGAGCAGCGCCATTATTGAAGGGATCAAAGATTGCTACCAGCGCGGACAGCCGGTTTTGGTTGGAACTACTTCAATTGAAAACAACGAATTGCTGTCTGGGCTATTAAATCAGCACAAACTGCCTCACCAGCTACTAAATGCCAAGCAACACGCAAGCGAAGCAGAGATTATTACTCAGGCTGGACGCTCGAAGATGATTACCATAGCAACTAACATGGCAGGGCGAGGTACCGATATTGTGTTAGGTGGTAATCCAGATCCTGAGGTTGAGCACATTAGGTCAGACGAGAATATCAGCGATTCTGTCAAGGTTGAGCGTATTGCCAAATTGTACGATGAATGGCAACTTCGCCATGACGAGGTACTGAAACAGGGAGGGCTACACATCATTGGCACTGAACGACATGAATCACGCCGGGTGGATAACCAGCTACGTGGTCGATCCGGGCGTCAGGGTGACCCTGGCTCCAGCCGTTTTTATCTTTCACTTGAAGACCCACTTTTGCGCATCTTTGCTTCCGATCGTGTGGCCAGCATCATGCAGCGTCTTAACATGCCAGAAGGAGAAGCCATTGAGCACCCGTGGGTCACCCGAGCCATTGAGAATGCACAACGTAAAGTGGAGGCTCGCAACTTTGATATACGCAAGCAGTTGCTTGAATACGATGATGTTGCCAATGAGCAACGCAAAAGTATTTATGAGATGCGTAATGAGTTACTTGAGTCGCACGATATTTCTGAAACTATTACAGCAATGCGCGGGGACGTGCTGGGTAATCTTGTCAGCTTCCATATACCACCGCAAAGTATTGAGGAGCAGTGGGACGTTCCAGGGCTAGAAAAGGCTCTTGTCTCAGAATATCAATTGCAACTGCCGTTGCAGGAATGGTTGGAAAAAGAATCTGAGTTGAATGAGGAAAACCTGGGCCAGCGTGTTACTGAAATAGCGAACGAACATTATCAGGGTAAAGTAGATAAGGTTGGTGTTGATATTATGCATCAGTACGAGCGAGCAGTGATGCTGCAAAGTCTCGATGCTCATTGGCGTGAGCACTTGGCAGAATTGGATTACCTGCGCCAGGGTATCCACTTGCGCGGTTATGCACAAAAAAATCCAAAGCAGGAATACAAACGTGAAGCCTTTGACCTGTTCAAAGCAATGCAAGAAGGGATTAAATCAGAGGTTACCAAGATACTGATGATAGTGCAGATCAGAAATGAGCAGCAAGTGGAAGCAGCTTCTGAAGCGCAGCGACTACCAGTGAACATGCAATATCACCACGCGACTTATGAGAATGCGTTAGGCGAAGAAGAAGGTAGTAGTAAAGAAGGTCGAGGAACACATCAGCCGTTCGTGCGCCAAGGTGCGAAGATTGGCCGTAATAATCCATGTCCATGCGGTTCTGGGAAGAAATACAAGCAGTGTCACGGTAAGCTGGGATAATTACTTTAACTCTTTTTATGATACCAAAACTTAGTGTATGCCCCTGGGTTTGAGTGCACACTTGCATCAACAACATGTCCAGAACATAACTAAAAAAGCCCTGCACGGTGGCAGGGCTTCAATCTATTTTCTGTTCTATTTGTTGTAACTAGATAGAATAGATAGAACTATTTCACCATTTCGCTTCCCGTGCACCGGCAATTTCGATTTCAACGCGACGGTCGGGTTGCAGACAGGCAATCAGTGCTTTAGTTTGCATGCCTTTTCCAATACATGTAGTCCCGGTTATCGGATTAGCCTCTCCTTTTCCATCAACAAAAACGTCGTTTGCATCAATACCCTTCGATACCAGGTAACTCTTAACTGCGTTGGCACGACGTACAGAGAGCTGTTTATTATAATCTTCAGAACCAATGCGGTCAGTGTAACCAACAACAACGATTACATCATATTTGACGCCTCCTAGTTTAATCGTAAGGTTATCCAAGGATTGCTTACCTTTAGATTTCAGCACGGCTTTGTCAAAATCGAACAATGCATCAGCGGAGAATGTAATTTTTTCTGGAGAAGTGTCAGCAGGGTCAGCAACAAGGGCAGCTCTCACAGGTCTGAGAAGAGTTTTAATCACGTAGCTCGCCATGGTCTTGGGTGAAGAAATTTCAACGGCGTTAGATGTAAAACCACAACCTCCGATTTTGGCGAGTTTATCCATAAACTCCTCTCCATCCGGTTCATTGCCGATTTGGATGGGGTAAATGCACACCCTATCGCCAAGTTGGTCTTTCAACTTTTTAGCGGCATCAAGGGCATTTGTTTTGCCGCCATTGCCGCCAGAAGGATGACTCGCATCTGATATACCATCACTAACGATAAACATCGCTATCTGTCCGAGCCCAAGCCCTGTCAGAAGTTTACTGTTAGCGTGGTTGATACCCGCGTTCATTGGGGTCATGCCGCCTGCGCATGTAAGTTTAGCTAAGCCACCACTAAGATCATCGCGGTTGTACGGTGCTAATCCGTAAAGCACTTCAGCATCGTTAAAGCAACCCCCACTGAAAGCCACCAGACCTACGGTAAAGTCTAGCTGAGGGATCGTCTGATTCATGCGAGAGAGGGTTTCCTTGGCGATATCAAATTTAGAACGTCCCATGTATTTACCATTCATCGATGACGAGGCATCCTGGACAATCACAAATGTGTCTACTTTTTGACCATAGCGCGCAGTACTTAGTTGTACCGCATTGAAGTCTTTACCAGATGGAGCTTGAGTTGCACAGCCCACCAGCGCAGTGAACGACGCGACTAAAACAATTGTCCAGAGATAATTTTTCATTTAAGCCCCTTTATTAGAGTTTGTCTTCCCTATCTTTGTAGCAGAAACCAGGCAGTTATTTCACTTAAGCCAAGAAAAAACTGACCTTAAACCAGTAATTGCCTGATAAATTATAGTACAAGATATCATTCTGATCATCAAGTTATTTATGGTATCTGGCTGACAGGTCATTGTGTTCTGAATAAGCTTACAGAACAAGCGTCATTAATTTACCAACAGATTCCACAAGATTTACATGTGCTGTTTACATCAATGGGGAATAGGGTATTGAGATCTTTCCAACAATTGCTAGATAGATACAGCGATCAAGTGAACGATGTATTTAGTTTCATATAAATTTTCAAATTAGCTAAGTCTTAACTGGTGGCCACAGGTGCGGACATAATCCCAGTAGAAACGCAGATGGAGGCGAAGATATACGTTAGAAGAAGCAGTTCCGTGATTAACTAAAGTTTGACGCCAGTACCGACCAATTTTGCCGAGATGATCTTGTAAGTGAATTCTGCCGGCGCCAAACTGTCCTGTTGCTTTCCGCTGATTTCAGCGTGGGGATACATGAAAAACGGTAACTTGCCCGCAACGCTGCCATTACCCAGCGTGATGTCATCGCAATGATTGAACGTCACCCAGTTCATCTCCCACGTACCGAACAGTTTTTCTCTCAGCGAAACTACCTTAGGATGATTGTGTGTCAATCTTTCATCTAGCAATAATTGGTGTACGTCTGCAGGATCTACTGGTACCCAGCCCAAGTCAGTGAGATAAAATTCCGCACGGCAATGTTGAGCAGTACTCAGATCGCCAAATTTACCCAGACACTTGTGTGTCACTGATTCATCTATCCGGATTCCGTACTGATTTCGTGCCGGAACACCTGCAGCCCGTGCTAAACCTACGAACAGCGTATTGAGATCGGCAGACTTGCCACCCAAATTGTTTTTTTCTAGCATGGATTTGATGTCGCCTCGCCCGCTGCCACGCGTTGCCTGATCGCGATAGGCATTATCGACCACCCAGTTGTAAATGGCGCGAGCCTTTTCTAGAGGAGTGTGGGCGCTGGCATCTTTGGTGACAGACAAAGCAGTCATGCGTACAATACCATTTAGCGGAACATGCTTGGTGGGTTGGAGGAAGCGTTTTATATCCGCAGGAATTATGGTTTTGTCCCGATCAGAATAATTGCGCAAATCGACAAAGCGATTACGGGTCTTGACCACGCTGCTTACCGTCACTCTACGCGGCCCACCATCGTGCCACTCAGCGTGAAATACTGGGAAAGCTGTTTTAGCAATGGTTTGAAATTTAGCCGTTTTCGCATTTCCACTCCACACGCTGCCTTGAGAAAACTGGTGGGGCGTATCGTTCGTATCTGGCAATGGCAACCATAGAAGTGCCCTTTTGCCTTTTGTTGGAAGATTGACTTGGTAAGTCAGGCGATAACTATTCCACTTTGAAAGATTAGCTTGTTTGCCAAAAACTGATGGCGCAATCGGAAATAAGGCGGCACTTGCCCCGGCTAGTTTGATAAAATCCCTGCGCTGCATAATCTTCTCCTATCAGTGTAACTCAATCCAAAAAGTAGAAGTATGAATTCATTCACGCATACGTATGAATCTAACTCTGTCTGTAGCTTATGTCAATTCTCACCCTTCACATTCAATGATAAGCGCTACTTGAATAGCCTTTATTTTAAAGATCAATATTATTTTGGCGTACGACATAATCTAGATACATGATTTTTATTCTTTTCCTAAGATCAATTCAAATCCTAGTAAATCTGTCTGATTAAGTTTGTGCTACTCCAAAAATTGGAATTACTCCATTACCAGTGGCAACCGTGTGGCAAGTAAGTTCTTTTCTTTAGCTGCCACACCTAGCAGTGCAAAACCGAGTAGCTTGTTTTCCTCGTCTTGGAATAATGCCTTAACACCATCTTGAGTTTCCTCTATCTGCCATTTACCTTTTGCACCGGGGTTGGGAGGTGAAATTACGGTTGGGCATGCTGGGGTTTTTACCAACACTGGCATAGCTGGGTAGCGTGCCGGGGTTGGTTTGTTAGTCAAGGTCGCTGCAAGGGCGCGTGCGGCATGCATGATCGGCATAACAAACGGTAGTACCCTACCATCAACTTCTGCACAGTCTCCTAAAGCGTAAACGTCCTCGTAGCTAGTTCGCAGTGATTGATTTACTACAATGCCGCGATTTACCTCAATACCTGCTGCTTTCGCAAGAGCAATGCGTGGAGCTAGTCCTACCGCTGTTAAAAAAATATCTGCTTTTATGATTTCTCCATTAGAAAGAGCTAGTTGTAAGCTTTCTCCTGCTCTTTCAACACGTTGGGTAGTCGTGTCCATGTGAAAAACTACACCGGTAGCTTCCAACCTGCGTTGCAGGAAAATGCCACCTGCCTGTGGCAGCAATCTACCCAGAGGCTGAGCACTAATGTCGATCACGTGCACATGATAACCTGCTACAGCAAGATCGTTAGCAAATTCACAACCGATCAGCCCGGTACCTAGAATGGCTATTTCCTTTTTTGTTGCCAACGCATCACGGAAGCGACGGTAATCGTCTAGATCATTTACTGACAATATTTCTTCTATCCCATCCCCTTCTAAAGGGAGGTGGATCTGATTTGCACCTAAGGCCAGAACAAGTTGATCGTAGTTTAGTTTTTCACCATTTTGTAAGAAAAGATTTTTGTTCGATGGATCGATAGTTATTACCCGACTATACGGGCGTATCATTGCGTTCATCTGGTCGGCCATACGTTCTGCGCTGCTAGTCAAGAGTGATGCGGGTGTCTTGCCTGTAGCCAAAGCGTTCGACAGCATTGGCTTGGTGTAGAACCCACCATGGTCTGCAGAAAGAATTAGTACAGGTGTTTTAACATCAAATTTGCGAAACTCACGAACTACAGCGTAGCCTGCAAGCCCGCTGCCGATAATAACTATAGGCTTTCGACTCATTTTAAACTTATACGTATTCGAAGCAGGTCTTGTCCAAACCACAGTCTAGGCGGAAACGGTTTACCGAGTCTGCTCGGTTATCCTATTTTGTATCACCAGAATATTGAGGTTACTTGATTAAGCTGTTGCCTTACGCTTAAATGCATATTTCTGTACGGCATTTATTAGACTTTCTTTGGTGAAAGGTTTGGTCAAATATTCATCAGATCCAACCATTCTGCCACGAGCTCGATCAAATAACCCATCCTTGCTTGATAGCATGATAACGGGAGTAGATTGAAAATGGGAATTTCTCTTGATTAAAGTGCAAGTTTGGTAGCCATCAAGACGTGGCATCATAATGTCAACGAAAATAACGTCGGGATGAGTATCAATAATTTTAGCCATCGCGTCAAATCCATCTTTAGCCAAAATTATTTCGCACTTAGATTGGGTGAGAAAAATTTCTGCACTGCGGCGGATAGTATTGCTGTCATCGATCACCATGACCTTAACACCTGTCAAATCATCTGTATCGTTCATTTTTACTCCTTAGATTTTTTGAATTTGGTCTCCAAGTCTTGGTGACTTCTTTCTTTTAAGCATATCAGCCTTGCGACATTAGGTAAAATTTTGTAAAACATGGGTTGAAAATTTCTGTAATTACTTCCTCCAAAATGCAGGCATAAACACTACAAGCAATGTAAAGAGCTCTAATCGTCCTAACAGCATGGTGAAGCTACATATCCAAGTCTGAAAATTAGTGAGTTCAGCGAAAGTGGTGGCAGGACCGACTTGATTAAGTCCCGGGCCTAGGTTGTTGATACATGCTACGACTGTAGAAAAAGCCGTTATAAAGTCAAGTCCGCTAAAGGCAAGGATTAGCGTCATGGAGATGATGCTGGCGATATAGATGGACAGGAAGGCCAGTACTGCGTAAACAATTCGGTTCGGTACTACGCTGTTGCTAAGCTTAACGGGTGAGACTGCTTGGGGATGCATGATTACGATCATTTCACGAAATACCTGCTTGAACAGAAGCTGGGCACGGATCATCTTAATGCCACCACCAGTGGAACCAGATGAAGAACAGAAACAACAAAGTAACAACATCCACAATGGCGCAAAAATTGGCCACAAATTATAATCGGTATTACTATAACCGGCGGTAGTGGCAACCGATACTGTGTTGAAACTGGCATAGCGCAATGCAGTGAGAAGATCTGGATAAACTCCCATAATCCACAAGTAAAGGGTAAGCATTAGGCAGCTTACTAAAATGATGGTAATGAACAGGCCAGCTTCTGGGTCGTAGCGGTAGGGTGAGAGGGTTTTCTCTCGCCACACCAAAAAATGCGTGGCAAAATTCATCCCTGCAATTAGCATAAAAAGAATAGCAACACTTTCGATCAACGGTGAATTCCAGTGGGCAAAGCTAGCATCGTGGGAAGAAAAACCACCAAGTCCAATGGTGGTAAACGCATGCATCACCGCATCCAACCATGTCATACCAGCTAGCTTGTATGCAGAGGCACAAGCAAGCGTTATTCCTGCATAGACCAGCCACAGGCCTTTGGCAGTTTCCGCAATGCGCGGTGTTAGCTTGGTGTCTTTCATTGGCCCTGGCGTTTCCGCCTTGAACATCTGCCTGCCGCCCACTCCGAGCATCGGCAGGACGGCCACTGCCAGCACAATCAAACCCATTCCCCCCATCCATACCATCTCAGTACGCCACAGATTGATTGAAGGCGGCAGCAGGTCAAGTCCTGTAAGGATCGTACCACCGCTGGCAGTAAGTCCGGAAGTAGCTTCAAAATAAGCCTTAGTGAAACTCAGATTTGGCAGATACAATAGCAGCGGCAGTGTAGCAAATACTGGTAGTACCGACCAAACCAGCACCACCAGTAAAAAGCCGTCGCGTACCTGTAGTTCACGTTTGTAGCTACGTGTTGCTATCCACATCAATAAACCCAAGGTAATAGTAATTGCAGCGGACTTATAGTAAACAAACTGTGCGGTGTCATTTAGCCAGAGCGAAAGTCCAAGTGGTACCAACAGGGTGAATCCGAATATCAGGATTACTATGCCAAGTACATTGATCACTGCAAAAAGTCGATTCATCAGTAGATCTTGTTACAGGAAGGCAATACCAACCTGAAACAATTTTTCAACCTGGCGAATCAATTTCTTGTTAATCACAAATACAATAATATGATCTTCCGCTTCAATCACTGTGTCATGATGTGCGATTATCACTTGTGCATCATGATCAGATGGTATATCTTTTGATTTTTCTCTCTCCTTATCATTACTCCATCCTCGATTTTCAGCCGCCGACATGCCGCGCACAATGGCACCAATAGTAGCACCCTTGGGTAATTTAATATCAGCCACTTTGCGCCCTACTACGTTTGATGAATTGGCGTCACCGTGAGCGACTAGTTCCAGTGCTTCTGCCGCACCTCGTCGTAGGCTATGCACAGCAACTACATCGCCACGTCGAACATGTGCGAGTAGCGAGCCGATAGTAACTTGTGCAGGAGAGATGGCAATATCAATGCTGCCGCTATGCACCAGATCCACATATGCACTACGGTTGATGAGCGCGATTACTTTGCGTGCACCCATACTTTTTGCCAGCAGTGCAGCCATGATGTTGTTCTCGTCATCGTTGGTGAGCGCACAAAACATATCCATCTCAGCGATATTTTCGCTTTCCAGTAAGTCCTCATCAGTAGCATCTCCGTGTAAAACTAATGTGTGATGTAGATCTGCGGCTAGATGCTGACTTACTCGCTTGTCGCATTCAATAAGCTTGACCTGGTAGTTTTTACCTTGCGCTTTATCCAATGCATTAGCTAGGCGCTTGCCGATGTTGCCACCCCCTGCGATCATTACGCGTTTGATCGGTTCATCCATTCGTCGTAGTTCGCACATCACACTTCGAATGTCGTTTGCTGCGGCAAGAAAGAATACTTCATCCTCAGCTTCAACTACGGTATTGCCTTCTGGGATAATGGAACGGTCTTTGCGGAATATTGCTGCCACACGCGTGTCAACATTGGGCACGTGCTGACGCAATTCTCGCAGTTCACGACCAACTAGAGGACCACCGTGAAACGCTCGCACAGCAACCAAACTCACCTTACCATGGGCAAAATCAAGTACCTGCAAGGCTTCCGGAAACTCGATTAGCTTCTCGATGTATTCGGTTATGATCTGTTCTGGACAGATAACGAAATCAACCCCAAAATTTTCCGGTGAAAATATTTCTGGGTAGGCAAGGAAATTGGCCGAGTGAATACGAGCGATTTTGGTCGGAGTATTAAACATTGTGGCGGCGAGTTTGCATGCGACCAGGTTAGTTTCGTCACTCTGAGTTACGGCCAGAATCAGGTCAGCATCCTTGGCACCGGCTTTAATTAGCACTGACGGGTGGGAAGCGTTACCTACCACAGTGCGCAAATCAAGATGATCCTGTAGTAGTAAGAGTCTTTCTGAGACCACATCAACCAAAGTAATGTCGTTAGCTTCCCTTACCAGACTTTCTGCCACAGATGTACCAACTCGTCCCGCGCCCAGAATGATGATCTTCAATTGAGTAGTCCACCCTAAAATGTTATAATTTTGCTTTACGGGAGCGCCTACGGCGGCTCCCTACCGGTGTACGCGCACCCAGTCACGCCACTGTAAACACAAGCCGGGATTCAGTGCGGCAATTATAGAGCGCTGCCACAGCGGCTCTTTCCAGAAATCGTCCTGATCGAAACCACACATGTGTCCACCCGCCTCTTCTAAAATTAGGCAGCCGGCGGCGTAATCCCATAGTTTTTGTCCACCGTGTAGGTAAAGGTCAAAACGACCGGCAGCGGTGAAACACCATTCCAATGCACAGGCTCCGTAATTACGTTGGGAGGAGTATGGGGGCATAGTAGAGATAGCAGTTGCCAGCTTACGATTAAGTCGTTTCAAATCTACATTTGCTATAGCATCACCTAACGTAGGAGTGTATTCCTTGATCGGTAGTTTTTTATCGTTTAAATAAGCTCCTTTTCCTTTTTCAGCATGAAACATTTCATCTGCCACCGGATCATAAACTACACCGAGTACACTTCTGTTGTGGCGCATCAGTGCTACCGAAATGGCAAAATAAGGCAGTCCGTTGACGAAATTGGTGGTGCCGTCTATCGGATCTATACACCATAGCCCAGCTTCACCCGCGATCCATTGTTCAGTCTGCTGCTTTTCTGACATTTCCTCACTAACTACCGTACCGGGATAAATTTTGTGTAACTTGGGTAATAGCGCTTCCTGTGCAGCAATATCAGCTTCAGTACACAAACTGCCATCAGATTTTCGATGACGCGATACCTTCAGATAACGTGGCATAATTTCCTGTTTTGCGACCTCTTTTACTGCAGCAATAACTGCGTTTAACACGTTTGCTCTGCTCGCCATTTGATCGAACAGCCAATACTAGGAATCTGGCTATTAGGCCCTTGACCGGTTTTTGCGATTTTTAGCATACCTTCAAAAAGGTCGCGACGCACATCAACGGGGGCAGCTTCTTTACGCGAGGCATCAAGTCGTCCACGGTATTGTAATTCGAGTCTATTGTTCAAACCAAAGAAATCCGGTGTACATACCGCACCATAAGCTTTGGCAACCTGCTGAGTTTTATCCCATACATAGGGGAAGGGAAAATTAAATTTCTTCGCTACTAAGGCCATATTGTCAACCGAATCCTCGGGGTAATCTGAAGGATCGTTTGACATAATAGCTATCGCACCGATACCGTGCTGACGCAGCTCTTTCACGTCGCGAATTATACGATCTAGCACAGCCTTTACGTAAGGACAATGATTGCAGATAAACATTATTAGTAGTCCATTTTTGTCTTTTACTGACTCAAGATCATAGCGTTTTCCATCAACTCCCAGCAAATCAAAATTTGCTGCCTTCCAACCGAAATCACAAATAGGTGTTTCTAAGCTTGCCATATTCTTTCTCCTATAATCCTGTAGAAAATTGTTGTTATATTATCATGGGTAAAATACTTATTACCTTACTTGAAAAACCATGACGTATCCTCGCTTTTACTACCCTGGTCAGATCGATGTGGGCCAGGTTATCGAATTGCCAACTAGCGCTATGCATCATGTTGTACGTGTGTTACGGCTTAAACAAGGCAATAAAGTTACCTTGTTTAACGGTGAGGGTGGCGAGTTCCCTGCATTCATTGAGCGTATTAGTAAAACTGGTGTTTTAGTCTTAACAGAAAAATATCTCGATGTTGAGCGCGAATCCCCATTTCAAATTACGCTGGCTCAGGGCATATGCACCAACGTGAAAATGGACTGGATCGTACAAAAAACAGTAGAGCTGGGTGTCGGTAATATCCAACCTATTGCCGCAAAACGAAGTTTGGTAAAACTTTCTGACGAACGTGCAATCAAACGTGTACAACATTGGCAGCAAATAGCGATTTCCGCCTGTGAACAGTGCGGCAGGAATCGTTTGCCAAAAGTACTGCCGCCAATGTTTTTAC
>SMVA01263751.1_pt1 | contig 17455 bp, 16 predicted proteins | sample 2456451 | NCBI WGS metagenome assembly SMVA01 (sample SAMN11095933, study PRJNA526329) | marine sediment metagenome | biome: Marine sediment; feature: Surficial sediment; material: Deep marine sediment; isolation source: Hadal surficial sediment | place: Pacific Ocean | collected 2014-05 | depth...
CCGGGCGGTGCCGCGGTTCGCGACATAATGCAGGTACTGGCTCGACGCTGGCCAATTGCAAAGGTACGCTTGTATCCGGTATCGGTACAGGGAGTTGAAGCGCCTGGAGAAATCCTGAACGCGTTGAAGGCGGCCAACGACCAGGACTGGGCAGAAGTCCTGATTCTCGGCCGCGGTGGCGGATCGCTCGAAGATCTTCTCGCATTCAATGACGAGGCCGTTGCCCGCGCCGTCTTTTCTTCAGGCATTCCGATCATATCCGCCGTAGGCCACGAAACAGACTTCAGTATCTGCGATTTCGTCGCTGACCTGCGCGCACCCACGCCTTCTGCCGCTGCTGAACTGGCCACCCCAAACCAGGCCACACTGAAGGAAACATTCTCGCGCTCTGAAAGACAAATGCTGCGCCGCATTCGCGAACGCCTCCAACGCGATACCCAGGGACTGGATCATCTCGCACACCGCCTCCAGCAGCATCATCCGGCGAAACGACTGGCAGAACAGGCCAAACATCTCGATTCACTGCAAAAGGTACTGAATACCGGCTTTCTCCGCCAATTAAAGGAGCGCAATGCAGCACTGGCGAACCTGGGCCACCGCCTTCAAAATCAACACCCCGGACGTCGTTTGCATGATTTGACAATTAAAGTTAATAATATACGTCAAACAATTGATAAATATACTATTAAAAATATAGAACAGCGCCAAAAAACACTTCGCGACCTGGCCCGAACCCTGAACGCAGTCAGCCCCCTGAAAACCATCAGCCGGGGCTATGCGGTCGTAACATCAGCTCAAACCGGGGAAGTAATCAGCAGCATCAACCAGGCCCAACCCGGGGTTTCCATCGCAACCCAACTCAGCGACGGCCGCCTCATCAGCACCATAGAAAAAGTCACTGACCAAACCCTCGACTCAAGCGAATCCTAGTGTAGTGTCCTGTATTAAAGGCAAGAGGTAGACAGGATGGTTCTATCACATCCCTTTTAGCCGCAGAGTGATTGAATCAGACCGGGGCGATTTTCAGGGACGAAAATCGAGAGCTGAGCGGGCAGGACGCCCGCCCAGCGCGGTCCCGATCAGGCTGATTTAATCGCGAGGGCAGCCCGAAGGGCCGGATAAGCAGGGTTGTGATAGAACCATCCTGTCTACCTCCCCCGGTTTTATACACTGGCAAATTATCCTCAGACTTTTTTCACCCCCGTTAACCCCTTTCAGCCTCCTGTTGCGTTACATCAATACAAACCAACAGGAGATACCATGAAAACCCGTACTCAAAAACTCAACACACTCGCTTTTTCAATCATCATTGCACTGGCCGCCGGCTGCGCATCAGAAAAGACCGATCCGGTAGAAAACAGTCTGAGGGACACTCATTCCAGCGATATTTACCTGCAGGAATCGATAATCAGTCAGAGTGAACCCGCTGAATCCCCGGCACAAACAGAGCACGACGCAATCAGGCTCAATCAAGTTGCGCCAATTGCAAAAATTGCATACTCAGCGGATAAGGAAGAGCTTGTGGCACGTGAATTAAAGCACTCGGTAGCAGGTGTTTCTCAGTCCCTGCCGGCCGTTCAGGCCCGCATTCGACTGGACTCCATTCGCATGCCGTCAGAACGTCTGTATCGCGAACAGTACGTTCACCCCGAAGACCAACAGACCGTAAGGGTTGTCGATGTTCCCGTTTCCACATTTTCCATTGATGTGGACACAGGTGCCTACTCGAATATGCGTCGCTGGATCAACCAGGGACAATTACCGCCTGAAGACTCCGTGCGTGTCGAGGAATTCATCAATTACTTTGACTACAGCTATGAAGCCCCGGGAGAAACGGGACAGCCGTTCAGTGTGAATACGGAAATTGCGCAAACCCCCTGGAACGCAAACACGTACCTGCTGCGTATTGGCATCCATGGATACGAAGTGGCGCCTGAAAATTTACCCGCATCCAACCTCGTATTCCTTGTCGATGTTTCCGGCTCCATGCAGTCAAAAGACAAATTGCCGCTGTTGAAACAGGCGCTGTCCATGCTGACTAGAAAGCTGGATGCCAACGACACCATCAGCATGGTGGTATATGCAGGCGCTTCCGGCGTCGTTCTCGATTCGGTGCCGGGCAACCAGGACGCCACCATTCTGGCTGCCTTGCAGCAACTTGAAGCCGGCGGGTCAACCAACGGCGCTGCCGGTATTCAACTGGCCTATCAATTGGCGCGGCAGAATTTTAAACCCAACGGTGTCAACCGCGTGATCCTGGCAACCGACGGTGATTTTAATGTCGGTGTCGCCAGTACCGAAGAGCTCAAGGACATGATTGAACGGCAGCGAAAATCCGGAATTGCCCTGACGACGCTGGGCTTTGGCAGCGGGAACTACAATGACCACTTGATGGAACAGCTCGCCGATGCCGGCAATGGAAATTATGCCTATATCGATCGCCTGAGCGAGGCTCAGAAAGTCCTTTCAGAGGAAATGACTTCAACCCTGATGACCATCGCCAAAGATGTGAAAATTCAGGTCGAATTCAATCCGCAGACTGTTTCGGAATATCGCTTGATCGGATATGAAAACAGGGCTTTGAATGAAGAGGATTTCAGTAACGACGAGGTTGATGCGGGAGAAATCGGCGCCGGCCACACGGTGACCGCGCTTTACGAAATCAACCTGGTGGGAAGTGACTTCCAGCGCCTGCCATCACATCGCTACAGTGCATCTTCAGTCAATAAAGCCGAACCGCCCCGCTACGCTGACGAACTTGCGCACCTGCGTATTCGGTACAAGCTCCCCAATGAAGACCATTCGAAATTGATTGAAACGCCCATACGAGTCGGTGAAATACAACAGCGTGACGAGCACAGCAGCGATGATTTTCGTTTCGCAGCAGCGGTAGCGGCTTTCGGTCAGAAACTGCGCGGTGGCAAGCACCTGGGCCAGTACAGTTTTACCGATATACGCCAGCTTGCCAGCCGTTCGCGTGGGGACGACCCGTTTGCTTACCGCGGTGAATTTCTGCAACTGGTTTCCCTGGCCGACAGCCTGGCGACTCCGGAACCCCCGCGAAATGGCAGTTTGGCCATGGGTCAGTGAGTCAGATGAGGCCGGTACAACACAGCCGCCAGGAATGACTCTGTACGCTCCCGCATGCCGTGGTAGTCTCCCGGCATGCGGGATCGCAGTGACGAACAACTCATGAAACACTATGCAGACGGCAGCATGGAAGCGTTCGAAGTGCTGTATCAACGTCACCGCGGACCGCTGTACCGTTACATCCTGAGGCTGGTTTCCGATCCCGCCAACGCCAATGACCTCTACCAGGGCTGCTGGGAGAAAATTATCAAGGCCCGGAGCCGTTACAAGAACTCTGTACCTTTCAAAGCCTGGATGTTCCGGATTGCACACAATCACGTAATGGACCACTTTCGGCGTGAGCGACCGATGGCGGATACACAGGCTGAGGATATGGCCGATAATCGGGCAGGACCGGAGGAACAATTCTCGGCGGAAGATCGAAAACAAAACCTTGTTGCAGCCATCAATAAGTTGCCCGCCGAGCAAAAAGACACGCTGTTACTTAAACTGGAGGCGGGATTGGACCTGCATACCATTGCTGAAGTCACCGGCGTGAACCAGCAGACCGCAAAAAGCCGGCTGCGATATGCGGTCAGGAAACTGAAACAGCAAATGGAAGCCTCGGAGTTGAGGCAAGAAATATGACAATGGACCCGAAAGATCAAAAACCTGAATTGAATCCCGGTGGCGATTGGGAACAGGACCTTGAAATGATCTGGTCCGCACTGCCGGAGCTGGAGTCTGTCGAGCCCCCGGATTTGCTCGACCAGTCTGTTTTGAATGCCGCAAGAAGGGAACTAACGGCCACGAGACGCCAGCCAGTCCGATGGTTTGGGGGCCTCGCTACAGCCGCAGTGGTCGTGTTGGCCCTTAGCATCGTGATCCAGCAGGATCAAAAGACAGCTGACCTCCAGAGAAGAAATGAATTTCAACTGAATGCGACCCGTCCGACCGCGGCTGAGAAACAAAGTCCTGTCGCTGCATCAGCCATATCCGAGCTACCGCTCGCTTCTCCGCCAGTAGCTCCTGCTGTTGCCAATGATGAGGCCCTTGAGATGAATCAACAAAGGGTGGAAATCGAGAAGCTAAGGGATACTGCCGGCAGTGTATCGGCCTCATCGCCAAGTGAAGTAGATCATATGGCCAAAAGATCCTTGATGAAGGTCAACGAGGATCTTGATTCACATTCTTTGGGTGAGTCTGGAGTGGAAGAAAGTAGCGTACCGTTCGAAGATGACAAATTCGACTCGCCAGTGGTTTCCTCCAGGAACACGGACAGGTCCCGGGAACAGTTCGAGGAAACCGAGTTGAGTTTTTCGCGTACTGATTCGAGCTTGAGGGAAAAGACGGAGGTTTCGAGTGACGTAATTATTTCCACTCCCGAAGCCTGGATTGAGTACATGCTCGAATTGCAAAAAGCGAAAAGGCATGAAGATCTGAAATCCGAGCTGGAAGCGTTCAGAAAAGCTTACCCCGCCTTTCCTCTCCCGGCAGAGCTCAAAGACTGAATCCATCCGTGCTCACCCTGGCCTCCCCTGCAACATTTGAAGTTGTCATCAAACACAGCCGGTTCATAGCCCATGCATCGCGTGTAGACAGCCAGGCGGATACGCTGGATTTTTACCAGTCAGTCACCGATTCCGCCGCAACCCATAATTGCTGGGCCTGGCGCCTCGACTACCTGTATCGTTTCAATGACGATGGCGAACCCGCCAGTACCGCGGGCAGGCCGATTCTTTCAGCCATCGAAGGCAAGGGACTCGACAATGTAATGGTAGTTGTCACACGTTATTTCGGTGGCATCAAACTGGGTGTCGGTGGCCTGATCAGGGCCTATTCCGGCAGTGTGTCGAAATGCCTGGATCAGGCGGACATAATCGAAATCCAACCCAAGGTCGAATGCACCATAAAAGCCGCTTTTAACTGGACCGGGCAGGTCTATGCAGCCCTGGAAGGCTGCGATGGCAGAAAGTTAAGCGAAGATTTTCTTGATGACGGCATCCGTATCCGGGTGGAAATCAACGCAAGCAAATTGCAGCAACTGAAACGAATACTCCGCGATACCACGCGCGGCGAAGTCGGCCTCAGCGAATAAGCCAGTGGTCACTTATTGGGAAACAATATTCAGGGTAACGCCTGGCAGGGAAGTAGCGTAAGCGGCGCCCATCAGTAAGGAGGGCGTGTAATAACCGCCTTCAACATCGTTTTCAAGCAGGTACTGGACGATGCCCAGGCCGGCAGTCACCGTCAGCTCATATCCATTGGGCGCTGTCATTGTTGCGGAAACGGTTCTGCCGTCTGCGCTGGTGACTTCGCCCCAGAGCTCCGAGTTAGCCCTTTCGCGCTTTTCTTCATCGGGACCGCGTACACGGCTCTCCACCTGTTTTTTCAAAAAAGACTGGACGAAACTCAAGCCCAGTAATGGCTTGATCCATCTCATGCGCTGCATGCTTTTGATCACGCCAGGAGATGCCGCCATAAAGACCTTGATGTCCGGAATGCCGGTGCTGATATGGGCGGTATAAACATCACCCCAGGGAATTGTCATTGCGCGGCGTTCTGCATGGGCAAAAGGAATCGTACGGGTTTTCCATGCAAGCGGGACTTGAACCAACTGACCGTCCCGCAGAACGCGCCCACCCGTGCCGAGGCTTTCCACGCTGGTTTTTGCGGTACCGGGGCTTGGTCCGCCTCCTGCCTCGAAAGCAAGCACAAGCTTTATCGCTGCAGGAAGGGCTTCAACCAGGCTTGCCGCCAGGCAATCTGAAGGTACCACGTCAAAACCGACGCCCGGGATGAGAACGATATCAGCATGACGGGCCTTCCCGGACTGAAGGTGAGCATTCTGGAATACCGGGATTTCACCGGTAATATCCAGGTAATGTGCCTTTGCTGCCAGGCAAGCCTCGATCATCGGCTGGCTGGTAACGGAAAATGGCCCCGCACAATGCAGAACAAGCTTGCAACCTTTTACACCGCTCAGGCTTGCCTGAGGATCGTCCAGGCTAAAAATTCGACTTTCCAGGTCCAGTTCAGCAGCCAGTGTGGATATGGCCTCTTTGCTACGGCCGGCAAGAACCGGACGCAGACCCCGCCGGACCGCTTCGCGAGCGATTAATCTCCCGGTGTAGCCGTTGGCTCCGTATATCATCCAGCTCATCAGAATAGGCTGCCCTGATGACGAGAATCGACCGGTTTAAGCGTTTTATCTGCTTTTTCCTTTGGCCCCGATGTTTTAGCTGCCGTTTGGCCTACAGGTTCAGACACAGGCATTTGTCGCCGCATACTCTGCTCTGAATGCTTCTGCTTCCTCAGGCGTGCCGTAACAGCAACAGCCGACTCAACATCCTTGCTTTTCTCGGCTGCGATCCGGATCGGATCAGGCCGGGTCACGAGCGCCAGTAGTTTTCCGATGTTGCAGTGTGATTCCAAACCATGCCGCAGAGATTTCCGCTTATTGAGCCGATATCGGTTGCACCTTCCCTGCTTGCTGACGGTTATGAAACCGGCATCCTGCATGTCCCTCACGATTTTTTGTACGGCCCTCTCGGTGATACCCACCTCGAATGCAACGTCTCTTAACCTTGCCTGGTTATTGCGAGACAGACAAACGAGTACATGACCGTAGTTGCTGAAAAAAGTCCAATCACCCATCATATTCTCTCTTGTATCTAGCGCAGCCAATACCTATCATGAAGGAAATACAAACACCTCTATCTATGAATATTATTTCGTGTTTAGTATTTCTTCAATTCTAACACCATGACGGAGTCCTGGCGCCAATGATTAAAACAACCTCGAAACGTGCTGTCAGTAGCCTGCAGGAATTCCTCAAGCTGGAAGCTGCTGGTGGCATCCTGCTGGTGGGCGCCACGGTGGTCGCGCTGTTGCTGGCCAATATTCCGTCAGCAAGCGAAGCCTACGAGTGGTTTCTGGCACTGCAACTGACTGTAACGCTGGGTGGGCTGGGTGTCGATAAACCACTTTTGCTTTGGATCAACGACGCATTGATGGTGCTGTTTTTCATGCTGGTAGGTCTTGAGCTCAAACGGGAAGTGGTTGAAGGACAGCTTTCAAGCCTGAATCAGATTCTGCTCCCAGCCCTGGCAGCACTGGGTGGACTGGTCATTCCAGCTGCAATTTTCTGGTGGATCAACCAGGACTTTGTTGCAGAAAAAAACGGTTGGGCAATCCCCACTGCTACCGATATCGCCTTTGCCCTGGCCGTATTGGCGCTGATGGGTTCACGCGTCCCGGTCGCACTGAAAATTTTCCTTACCACCATCGCCATTGTCGATGACATAGCTGCCATCATAATAATCGCTATTTTCTACACCAGCGACCTGAGTGTCCTGTCATTGACTCTGGCCGGCCTGGGGATTATCTGCCTGGCCTTACTCAATCGGATGAAGGTGATGACCCTGGCCCCCTACATGATTGTTGGCTTGTTCATCTGGTTTTGCGTATTAAAATCCGGAGTTCACGCCACGCTGGCCGGTGTCATCGTGGCCGCGTTTATTCCCTTGAAAGCCGATGACAATCAATCCCCTGCCCGTCACCTGGAACACATATTGCACCCCTGGGTTGCGTTCGCGGTTCTTCCCATTTTTGCTTTTGCCAATGCCGGCGTGCCTATCCTGGGCGTGACAATGGAGCAAATCAGCGGAAGCGTACCGGTTGGTATTATTTTGGGCCTGTTTGTCGGCAAGCAAATCGGCGTATTCGGCATGGTTGCGCTGGCACGCCTGACGGGCATTGCAAAGTTGCCGGCCGGTACCAGCTGGGGCCAGATTTATGGGGTTGCCGTTTTGTGTGGCGTCGGTTTCACCATGAGCCTGTTCATCGGCACACTGGCATTCGAACATGGAAATTTCGACCTGTTGGGAGGGGTGAAGATAGGTGTCCTGGCCGGGTCATTCCTGTCCGCAGCATGGGGTTTGCTGGTTTTGCATTATGTTTTACCAAAACGCAGTGATTGATCCGGCCTGGTAAGCGAAAACCGATTACCGGAAACAGGCTGTCCTGACCGCTCAGGCCACCAAACCACGGCGTCTTCGCTGAAACCGGCACAACGTTCGCCCTAAATTGCCGCAGCCAGTTCGGCCCCTTGTCTGATTGCTCGTTCGGCATCCAGTTCCACGGCTACATCAGCGCCACCAATGAGGTGTACGCTCGCACCAGACGCCTTCAGGCCTTCCTGCAGGTCACGTCGCGATAACTGTCCTGCGCAGATGATGACATGATCTACTTCCAGCAGTTTTTCTTTTCCATCGTGCACAATGTGCAAGCCAAAATCATCGATTCGCTTGTATTGCACACCAACCATCATGATCACACCCCGGTTCCTCAGGCTCAAGCGGTGTATCCAGCCCGTTGTTTTGCCCAGACCTTTGCCCGGCTTGCTTTTCTTACGTTGCAGCAACCAGATTTTACGCGCCAGCGGCGGAGGCTCCGCCACCACACCCTTGACGCCTCCGCGCGCTTCGAGCTTCATGTCGATGCCCCACTGTCGGGCAAATTTCTCGGCGGTTGGAAATTCGGGGCCATTGTGGCGCTCGTGACCAAGAAATTCGGCAACATCAAAGCCAATGCCGCCTGCGCCGATGATCGCTACCTTTTTACCCACCGTGGCATCACCCAGGAGCACATCGACATAACTCAGTGCTTTTTCATGCCCGACACCTTCAAATTCCGGCAACCTCGGCTTTACTCCGCTTGCCAATACCACTTCATCAAAACCTTTTAATTGCTCGATGGTGGCCTGCTGCCCCAGGCGCAAGTCAACACCCTTCAATTCCAGTTGCCGGCCGAAATAACGGATTGCCTCATAAAACTCTTCTTTCCCGGGAATGCGTTTCGCCATATTGAACTGGCCACCAATATTGGCTGCGGCTTCGAACAAGGTCACACGATGTCCACGTTCGGCGGCGATACCGGAAAATGCCAGTCCGGCGGGGCCTGCGCCCACTACAGCAATTGATTTTTGATGCGCGGTTTTGGCATAGTTCAGAGTGGTCTCATTACAGGCACGGGGGTTGAGTAAACAGGTCGCCAGATCACCTCTGAAGGTTCTGTCCAGGCATGCCTGGTTGCAGGCGATACAGATATTTATTTCGTCAGCCCGCCCTTCAGCAGCCTTTTTAACGAACTCAGAGTCCGCCAGCAGGGGCCTGGCCATGGAAACCATGTCCGAGTCCCCGTTGGCCAAAACCTTCTCAGCCACTGCGGGCGTGTTGATCCGGTTGGTCGTGACCAGAGGAATGTTGACTTCGCCTTTTAGCTTGCGTGTAACCCAGCTGAATCCAGCACGCGGCACCATCGTGGCAATGGTCGGAATGCGTGCTTCGTGCCAACCGATACCCGTGTTGATGATGCTCGCACCGGCTGCTTCAATGGCTTTTGCCTGCGCAACAATTTCTTCCCAGTCATTACCGTCAGGGACCATGTCCAACATCGACAAACGATAAACGATGATGAATTCCGGCCCCACGGCTTTACGGATGCCGCTGACAATTTCCACCGCTATGCGGTAGCGATTATCTGTTTTGCCGCCCCATTGATCAGTCCTTTTATTGACTCTTGGCGTGGTGAATTCATTGATGAAATAGCCCTCGGAAGCCATCACTTCAACACCATCGTAACCGGCTCTTTTCGCCAGTTTTGCGGCTCTCACAAAACCTCTGATCTGCCGTTTGATTCCGCCTTTGGAAAGAGCCCTTGGTTTGAATGGTGAAATCGGCGATTGGATTGCACTGGGTGCAACGCTCAAAGGGTGGTAACCATAGCGTCCCGAATGCAGAATCTGCATGCAGATTCGTCCATCCTCAGCGTGTACGGCCTGGGTCACTATACGGTGGTGTCTTACCTGCCACGGGTACATCAGGGTAGACCCGAAAGGAGTCAGCCAGCCCCGAATGGTTGGCGCCATACCTCCGGTGATGATCAGGCCGACCCCTCCGGCCGCTCGTTCTGCGAAGTAAACCGCGAGTTTTGGAAAATCCCGGGCCTTGTCTTCCAGACCCGTATGCATCGAGCCCATCAAAACCCGGTTCCTGAGCACGACAAAACCCAGATCAAGGGGTTCGAGGAGATGGGGATAGTGTTCAGTCATTTTTATTTTCCTGTGCTGCTGCTCCCGGTTCTTGCAGCCCTTTTAACAGGGCACTAAGCAGCGCCCTCACACGCATCATGGGCTCCATAAGGGTCTCCGCAATATCATCCTCAGACAAGGGTTCTCCGGTCACCCCGGCGCCCCAGTTGGAAATCACAGCCAGACCGGCATAATCAATGCCAAGTTCGCGTGCCAGCGCAGCTTCGGGCAGGGACGTCATCCCGGCCATATGGCAGCCGTCACGCCTGGCTTTTTCCACCTCGGCCGCAGTCTCTAGCCTGGGGCCTTGAAAAACACCGATACATCCACCGTCCACCACGTCGATGGATGCATTCCGGGCCGCCTTCAACAACATTTGACGGAGCGGACCTTCGTATGGCCGGGTGAAATCCACGTGTTCCAGCTCAACGTTCCCGGAATCGCAGAATGTATGATGACGGCCCCAGGTGTAGTCGATCAACTGATCGGGAACTGCAATAGTTGCAGGGCCATAGGGCTCAATGACACCCCCCACCGCTGAGACTGCCAGGACATGGTCCGCGCCTGCTTCACGCAAGGCCCACATGTTGGCCCGATAATTAACACAATGAGGCGGGAATCGGTGCGGATTGCCATGCCGGGGCAGGAACAACAAGCGAACCGGCCCGCCGTGTATTTCTCGAATGGGTGCAGAGGGCTCGCCATACGGTGTATCCATGGTAATCGTTTTCACATGTTCATCGAGTTCGGTCAGGCCTGTGCCCCCTACCAGCGCCAGCGTTACAGAAGCACTCATCCTCAATCCTCCAGGGCCCGGATTTCATCCAATTGACGCCAGTATTCATACACGTCCATACCACAACCAAAAACGTACTTATCCTCAACCTCCATGCCGATAAATGCGGGAAAATTGCCGGTTGTTTCCCGATCATGAATTTTTCTTACCAGTACGGCGCTGTTTACTGTTCGTGCGCCGCGCGATTCACAATATTTTTCAATCAATTGCAAGGTGAGACCAATGTCGTAAATGTCATCGACTATCAGCACGTCGTGATTTTGCAGGTTCAGACGGGGCGGAACCCGGAAATCAAGTTCACCGCCTTCGGTCTGCCCCTGGTATCGCGTGGCGTGAATAAAATCCATTTGCAGGGGCATTTTCAATTGACTTGCCAGCCAGGCTGCGGGCATGATCGCGCCCGTCATCACGGCCACCAGGATGATTGGTTTGTTCCCGTAATGAGCGTTGATATCAACCGCCATCCGGGTAACCGCTTCTTTTACTTCCTCCCTGCCTGCAATGAGAACGGAGTTCTCCAGAATTTCAATTGGGTCGATTTGGTTCATGTTGACTCTCTCGTTGCTATTTTGTTTCCAGGCCAGCCAGTTGCGGTGACATTTCCACTTTCAGGGTTCGGGTGGGGTACGCAATCTCGGCACCGTTTCGTTCAACAATACGGCTAATTTTCAGCAATACATCCTGTTTGATCTCATGATAACGTTGCCAATTCACAGTATGTGTCAAGCAATATATAAAAAAGTCGACAGAAGACGCATTGAAGGCGTCGAACTGCACCATCAGTGTCTGTTCCTCATCGATTTCAGGGTGTGAAGTCAGCATTTCGCGAACTTCATCGGTGATCGCTATCATGTGCTTGAGATCATCGTAACGCAGACCGATGGTCTCATTGATCCTGCGGTGGCTCATTCGCGAGGGATTTTCCACCGAGGTGGTCGTGAAAATGGCATTCGGGACATAGACAGGGCGTTTATCGAACTTGCGAATGGTTGTTTGCCGCCAACCAATATTTTCAACCACCCCCTCAATTCCATGCTCTTTCAATACGATCCAGTCTCCTACTGAAAATGGCCGGTCGATAAACACAGTTATGCCACCGAAAAAATTGGCCAGCAAGTCCTTTGCTGCCAGACCAACCGCCAGGCCACCGATTCCACCTGCAGCCAACAGCCCGGAAACATTGACGCCCATTGTATCAAGAGCAATCAGTAAAACGGTAACAACGATCGTAATCCTGATTATCCGGCCGAGTGCGTTAACCGTGGTCTGATCGATTTTTCGATCCTTCTTCCTGGCGCTTGCAATGATGTTATTTTCAATATTTTTAACAACAGTGACCAAAAACCAGGCTATGGCGAATAACACGCCAATTTGACGGAGCTTAATGATCAAACCAGGGGAAAGTATGTGCCCCTCACTTTCAATCGGTATGGCTTGCGCGGCCATCGTAATGCCGATCAACCAGATAAGCAGTGTCAAGGGCCTGCCTGCAGCATGGTGTAATGCATCATCCCAAAGGTTTTCAGATTTCAATAAAAATTGCCCGAGCTGTTTCATCAATCGCCGCTGGATGAAATCAAGCATCAATGTCATCAGCACAATGAAAAACACCGTTAATGCCCAGGGCTTCAATCCAAGCGCTACTGAAGCAGACTCAATCCAGTTGCTCATCAGGTCCATTTTTGCTCTCCCAGTTCCTGCAGACTATTCTGCCATTGGCCCAACTCCCGGATACCGGCCTTCTTTACGGCCGCCAGTTCATCCCGGTCCAGGGAAGGCCTGCCATACAGTTTACCGATTAAGCTGTTGGCATTGCAGATGGGCCCGTCGATCCCGGCCAGTAATTCCCTTGCATCCTCCGCTTGGCAAACAAGGACCAGGTCACATCCGGCTTCAAGACTCTTTCGGGCCCGAATTTCCAGGCGGCCCATTGATTTTGCAGCGTGCATTCCCAGGTCATCTGAAAAAATAACCCCACCGTAGGCCATGCTGCCCCTGAGGTAATCTCTAAGCCAGATCTGTGAATAGCCCGCGGGTAACTTGTCTACTTGTGGGTACACGACATGTGCAATCATCAGTGCATCGAGATCCCCGGCCAGTTGCTTGAATGGCTGGAGATCACTTTGCTCGATCTCATCCATACTGCGGGAGTCCATGACATCATCCACGTGTGAGTCGGCGAATACGGAACCGTGGCCAGGGAAGTGTTTTCCGGTGGTTTTCATCCCCGCGTCATGCATCCCTGCCAGGTAGGATCGACCCAGTTCGATCACGATTTCCGGGTGTGCTGATAAAGATCGATCGCCGATCACACAGCTGCCTCGATCAATGTCCAGCACCGGTGCAAAACTGAGGTCAATTCCGCATTCCAACATCTCCGTGGCCATCACACGGCCATGACGGTATGCCATGTCCAGGGCTTTGACCGGATCGCTGGCATGCAGGCTTCCGAGGACACCCAGAGGCGGTAAGCGTGTAAATCCTTCTTTCAAACGCTGCACCCGGCCACCTTCCTGGTCGATGCAGACAAGGAGTCTTGGGCTGCGCAAGTGATGAATGTCGCTGACCAGGATTTCCAGTTGCTCACGGTTTGAGAAATTCCGGGTGAAAAGCACAACACCGCCGACGGCTGGATGACTGAGAAGTTTTCTGCACTGATCATCCAGTGCAGTGCCTGGCAGGCCGATCAGGATGGGTCCGAGATTCACAAGCACATCCTATTTTTTACGCTCAAAAAGCGCGATGGATTCGACGTGACCGGTATGAGGAAACATGTCTATCACTCCGGCCCCTTTCAGGTGAAAACCAAATTTGTGAACAAGAATTCCTGCGTCCCTGGCTAGGCTGGCAGGATGACAGGATACATACACCAGTCTGTCTGCTTTACTGGCTGCAATATGCGGCAGGATGAATTCCGCACCCGAACGCGGAGGGTCCACCAACACCTTGTCGTATGGTCTGCTCAACCACGGTGCGGCAGTGGGATCCAGGTTGAGGTCTGCCGTATGAAAATGTGCATTTGCCAGACCGTTACGGGCCGCATTGGCTTCCGCCCTGCTGACCAAACCGCTTTCGCCCTCAATTCCCACCACTTCAAGGGCGCGGGTGGCAATGGGCAGAGTAAAATTTCCCAAACCACAAAACAGGTCCAGTATACGATCACCCGCATCGGGGTCCAGTAACTGCATGACCCGGGCAATCATGATTTGGTTCATTTCAGCATTTACCTGTACAAAATCAGAGGGTTCAAATACCATACTGATGTCGTATTCCGGAATAGCAAAGCGGAGCTCGAGGGATTGGGGCTCGAGGCAATGAATGGTCGTCGGGCCTTTTGGCTGCAGCAAAACAGCAATCCCTGTTTCCCGTGCAAAACCGCGCAATTTCTCAATATCACTTTCACTCAGTGGCTCCATATGCCTAAAAATCAAAGCACAGCTTTCATCACCGCAAGCAACTTCCAATTGGGGAATGCTGCTCCTGGCATCCATGGAGTAAATCAGCTTCGAAAGTGCGGGTAATTGTTCCGCAATGCGGACATCCAGCACGTGGCATTCCTGCATGTCCGCCACAAATCGCCCGTAGCGTTCGCGAAACCCCACCAATACCCTTTCTTTCTTGTGCACGTAGCGAACGGATAAACGCGCTTTTCTGCGGTAGTGCCAGGATGGGCCGGTCAAAGGTTTCCATATCTCGCCTGGGGTGACTTTTCCAATACGCTCCAGGTTTTGCAGCAAGGTATTCTGTTTTGATTCAATTTGCCTGATACCGTCCAGGTGTTGCAGTGAACATCCCCCGCACTGGCCAAAATGCGGGCATTTTGGTTCAATACGATCCGGCGAAGCTTGCAGAACTTCAACCGTCTCTCCCTCATCAAAACTGCGTTTACGCCCGGTGATGCGGGCCAGCACGCGTTCCCCCGGCAATGCACCATGAATAAACACTTTCTTTTCACTGTAGGTGGCCACACCACGACCATCGTGGCTGAGATCGTCGATTGTGACTTCGATCGGCTCTTTGGGTAACTTTCGCCTTCTTCCGCGACTCATAAATTTAACTCAGTCAAAACGCCTTACTCAAACGGCAAAGTCGCATATTTTATCAGACATTTAAAAATCTCTTATACTCTTGTGTAGGGGATGATTTAATTGCTTACGGTAGCCGCCGGCTGGCGGAAAAAGGGGGCGCTACGAACGACGGTTATTTTGGCCGGGACTGCGGAATCCTGGTGATTGACGATCACGCAATCAGCCGCCTTTATATTGCTGAAGCACTGGGTTTATTTAGTAGTAATATCAAACAGGTAGAATTAGGTTCTCAAGCTTTATCTATTACACGGGGCTGGTTTCCTCGGCTCATTTATACGGACATTCATCTACCCGATATGTGCGGCCTCGAATTGGTGCAGAAAATCAGATATGCATGGCCCCGGGAACTGGGTCTGCCACAGATCGTGATCATTACCGGAGATGATTCTCCCGCGATGAAACAGAAGGTGGCGCAGGCCAGCGTCGCGGCCATGCTCCTGAAACCGGTACAAATGGAAGATATCAGAGCGAGCGCAGAGCAGCTCATTTGTCCCGGAAGTACCGTAAAGGAAAAATCAGCACAAAACCGTGGCGGGATTATTGATCAGCAACTGTGTGATTTATTCACCCGGGAACTGACTACCCGCCTGCCCATACTGGACAGGCATATCTCGCAATTGAACTGGACGTCAGCCGGTGACATTCTCCACCAACTCATTGCGTCTGCCGCCATGTGCCGGAAAAAGGAACTTGAACGCAGCAGCCGCCTGTTGTACCGGGCGATCAGCTCAAACCCTCAGCCAAGGCCAATCGCCCAGGCCTACCACCCATTCCTGCAAGTGGTTGCACGAACAAAAATGCAATTGGAGTCCTGATCAGGATGCAAGGGGTCAGGCCCCACTAATCAGTGCAAAAGAAAGACAGAATTTTAGCGTAAAAGGGGCCTCTTTTATGCCTGCCGAATCAGGGCAGCAATTTCACCAACAGCTTCTTCCAGCCCGACAAAAATAGAACGGGCAATAATTGAATGCCCAATATTGAGCTCAACCATATGCGGTAAACGGGTAACATCCTGAACATTTTGTCTGTGAAGCCCATGACCGGCATTGATTTGCAGGCCAAGTTCATGCCCTGCAACACAAGCCAGTTGCAGACGCTTCAGTTCACTTTGCTGCGCCTCGCCGCTGACATCAGCATAGGTACCGGTATGAAGCTCTACTACCGGGGCGCCACAATCATGCGCTGCTTCCAGTTGCTGCAGATCGGGATCGATGAACAATGAAACCCGGATACCCGCCTCACTCAGTTGAGCAACTGCTCGGGCCACCGCAGTGCGGTTAGCGGCAACATCCAGACCACCCTCGGTGGTTAATTCTTCTCGTTTCTCAGGAACCAGGCAAACATCTTCAGGCCTGCGCTCCAGTGCAATACCGATCATTTCATCGGTCACGGCCATTTCCAGGTTAATCCGCATTTGGCTTTTTTCACACAGGGCTTTTACATCTGCATCCTGAATATGCCGGCGATCCTCGCGCAGGTGAATGGTGATTGAGTCGCCCCCTGCACGCTCCACGTATTTTGCGGCCTCGAGTACTGAGGGGTATAGGGTGCCCCTTGCCTGCCTGACCGTGGCAACGTGATCGATATTGACTCCAAGTAAAACCGTCATATTCCTGTCCCTTGATTTCCCTAGGAAAAAAGCGCCTGTGAGGCAATCGGTTTTCCTCCCAGGTGATGGCGAATAAGCTGTCGCATGAGCCTTTTTAATTCCTTCAAATGATGGCCCTCGATTTGACCAGATCTCAACGCCAACAGAGCCGATCCGGAAATCAATCCTGCATCATCTTCCTGCCCCGGTTCACATCGAACGGCTCCCGTCTCAGGTTCGTATCGATACCATGCCTCTGCTGAAATTTCCTGCTGGTTCCCATACTCATGATCCAGTTGCAAGCCAAAACCGGCATATTGAAGTAAATGTTTCTCAAATACGCGCAACAAAGGCTGAGTTTGACCCGCTATGGACAGTTGTGTCAGCAATTGCTGGTAGAAACCAAACAAGCCGGGATGTGCATCCGAACGGTACAGAAAACGGATCATCAGTTCATTGGCGTACAGCCCGCAAAATAAGGCCTCGCCCGCCAGCGCGGGTGGTGAAGCCACCTGATCTGCCCCTGTCAAGGTACCCAATTCGCCCCGTTGAGACCAGCTCAGTAAAAGTGGCCGGAAAGGTTGCAACATGTTTTTCCAACGGGATTTGGCGCCCCGGGCTCCACGCGCAACCAATCCCACGCGACCCTGATCCCGGCTGAAAGCCTCAAGTAACAAGCTGCTTTCGCGATAGTGTCGACTGTGTAGGATGTAGGCTGGTTCCAGCGAATAACGCATCAAAATCTCCCGGCGCTCTATTCAAACTGAGAAACCAGATTCAATGGTCTGACAGGGCACTAGCGTAGTGTCACTTAATACAGG
>SMVA01258480.1_pt1 | contig 17449 bp, 15 predicted proteins | sample 2456451 | NCBI WGS metagenome assembly SMVA01 (sample SAMN11095933, study PRJNA526329) | marine sediment metagenome | biome: Marine sediment; feature: Surficial sediment; material: Deep marine sediment; isolation source: Hadal surficial sediment | place: Pacific Ocean | collected 2014-05 | depth...
GTAAAGAAAGGTGATGTCCTGTTTAAGATTGCTGCCCTGGAGAAACTCTATGTGGAGCTAAATGTTGACGAACGGGACATCCATGAAATCAATGAAGGGCAGGTTGGTGAAATCGCGTTTGTTGCTCAACCGGCACTGGACTTTCCGATTTTGGTCAAGAATATTTATCCAGCTGCGACAATTCATGAGGAAGAAAATGTCTTTGTGTTGAGGGGTGAAGTGACGGGGGAGCCAGCAATCTGGTGGCGCCCAGGCATGAGTGGAGTGGCGAAAATTGAAGTTGGCCAGCGTAGCGTTTTCTGGGTGATTACCCATCGAACTGTCGAATTCCTGCGTCTCTTTTTCTGGCTCTAGAAATGGCCAACCGGAATCAAACCTTCTCTGAATCCTGGTATCGAATTGCTGATGTAAAGGCAAGCCTGCGTCCCACCGTAAGAGCGAGGAAACAGAGGTTTCGAGGCGAGGACTGGGTTGTAATTCAGGATCCATTCAATAACAAGTTCTTTCGCTTACGCCCTGAAAGTTATGCCTTTGTATCTCGGTTAGAACCTGGTCGCAGCATTGAAGAAACCTGGGAACTTTGTCTTGAACTGGATCCGGAAAATACACCAGGTCAGGAAGATGTAGTGCAGCTACTGACGCAACTGCATCTCGCCAATCTGCTCTACTATAATTCACCATCAGACAGTGAGAATTTCTTTGCCAGATACAGGGAACGCAAACAACGTGAGCTGCGAGCCAAACTGATAGGAATCATGTTCATGCGGATTCCGATACTGGATCCAGATAGATTTCTGAAGCGCCTTGATAAAGTTATTGGCGCTATAGTTGGCTGGCAGGGCGCATTGGTTTGGTTGGTTGTTATGCTAAGTGCCCTCAAGGTTGTCATCGACAACCTTGACGCCTTGGGGGATCAAGCGCAGCTCGTCCTGGCTCCTGACAATATCTTCCTTCTTTATATGTCTCTTGTCCTGATTAAAACACTTCACGAATTTGGCCATGGTCTTATTTGCCGACACTTGGGAGGCGAAGTACACATCATGGGGGTAATGCTGATCGTATTCACGCCGTTGCCCTATGTTGATACGACGTCGAGCTGGGCATTCAGGAGTCGATGGCAAAGAGCATTGGTTGGCTGCGGCGGTATGTTAGTTGAGCTGTTTATCGCTGCGCTGGCGATTTTTGTTTGGGCCAATACTGGTGCTGGTGTCATTCATAGTCTGGCTTATAACATTATTTTTATCGCGTCGATCTCTACCATACTGTTCAACGCCAATCCTTTGTTACGATTTGATGGCTATTATATTTTGTCAGATCTGGTAGATGTGCCAAATCTTTACACTCGAGGCCAGGCGCAGTTGAAGTACCTCGCTGAAAAATACCTTTATGGTTGTGAAGATCTAACTCCTGTTACTCAGAAATTTAAGGAAGCGTTCTGGTTGGGTACATATGGCGTTTTGGCCATGGTCTACCGATTGGTCATCTTTGTGGGCATCATATTGTTTGTTGGCGATAAATATCTGATCCTGGGTGTCCTGATGGCAGTTATGCTGCTGGCGCTGTGGATTGTCAGACCACCCTTCCTATTTATTAACTACCTCTTTACCAGCGTGAGCCTGGCGAAAACACGAACCAGAGCCTTTGTCGTCAGCATTGGTTTGTTTCTGATAGCGTTTCTGATGTTAGGCGTTCTCTCTTTCCCTGACTCATTTCGTGCGCCAGGTGTCATGCAATCGAATAAATTTGTGCAGCTTGTCAATGATGCGCCCGGATACCTTGAAGAGGTATTAGTGAAGCCGGGAGACTACGTTAAACAAGGCACGCCGCTCTTAAGACTATCTAATTGGCAACTGGAGAATCAGATTAATATCGTCCGTGCCCAATGGACGCAGGTCATCAACACAGAGCGAAAGGCTCAGAGTGCTAGTAATGCGGATATTGAGCCGATTGAGAAACGCAAAGCAAGTATCCTTGCCAAGATGCAGAGACTGCTGGCCATGAAGGAATCGTTAGTTGTTAGTGCGCGACAGAACGGAATCTGGGTCGCACCCTATGTAGACGATTTGGTTGGCTCCTGGTTGGCGCGAGGATCGTCATTGGGGTTAGTCCTTGATCCTGACAACTTTTACTTCTCTGCGGTTATTCCGCAGGATGAAGTTTCCGATCTATTTGATGAGGAAATCATTTCTGCCAGCGTAAGACTCTATGGCCAGGAGTCAGAAGATATGCCTGTGGAAAGCCACGAAATCATACCATTTCAACACGACAAGTTACCTTCAGCAGCTCTTGGCTGGCGTGGCGGAGGGGATATCGCAGTTTCCATAGGTGATAGTCAGGGCATTGTCGCCGTAGAACCTTTTTTTAGGATAAATGCGACTGTTCACCCAAATAACGACACCATAGTTCTACATGGCGCCTCAGGACTGATTCGATTCTCACTAACCGAGAAACCTCTGTTGGTTCAGTGGGAACGCAGTGTGCGTCAACTGCTTCAACGCCGATACCAATTCTAGTTTGCTGTCCGATGTATTTGCCTTACCAGGATTATCGAGCCGTCTATTTACCCCCAAGAGATAAGGTTCACAGTGGCATCGACAGCGTCACCAATTCACTGGTTGGCAGGTTCCAAAGAAGAACGCCCAAAGTCAAAGGACTGCTCAAGGAAGCCCAAGCAACTCAAGTCTTATCCGAGCCGTTGTCTTCACTGACGGAATTTGAACTTCGTAGTGAACTGTCGGCTTCCGCGGAGAAGTTTCGGCGCGGAACGTATGATCGAGAAGATGTTTACCACGCGATAGCTCATCTGGTGGAAACCTCAGTAAGATTGTTGGGTCTTAGACCCCATAAGGTACAGATCGCGGGTGTACTGGGTTTGTTTGATGGCTATTTGGTAGAGATGGCAACGGGAGAAGGAAAAAGTCTGACAGCTTCGCTTACTGCAATCCTGGTCGGTTGGACTGGCCGACCTTGTCATATCCTGACGGTCAACGAGTATTTAGCGAATCGAGACGCACAGATCTATAAACGCCTGTTTAATTTCTGTGGTGTTAGCGTTGGAGATGTGAGCGATGACATGGATGAAGAAGAGCGCAGAAAACGCTATCAACGCGGTGTCATATATACCACTGCCAAGCAACTACTGGCCGACTTCTTGAGGGATCGATTGACACTTGGCGCTATTCACCATCCCGGCAGACGTGTATTGGAAATGATGGGAAGCTCGAGGCAAAGAGACGAACTGGTTTTGCGTGGAATTGACACTGCTATCGTTGATGAGGCAGACAGTGTGCTGATCGATGAGGCTGTTTCTCCTTTGATAATCTCAAGGGCTCATGAAAATCGACTTATGCTGGATGCAATCAAGGTCGCTCGCGGTCTGGCTGATGCCTTTAGCAGGGAGGTGCATTATAAAGTTGACGAAAAGTACCGGACGCTTCGACTCAACAATGATGGCCTGGAGAAACTGAGCGAATTGGCAGCTTCATTTCCTGGCATGTGGAAGGGACACGGAAGAAGAGAAGAACTGATTACTCAAGCCTTGTCAGCGAGAGAGTTCTATCACGTGAACAAGCAGTATGTGGTCAAGGATGGAAAAATTGTTATCGTTGATGAATTCACTGGTCGTCTCATGACCAGTCGCTCCTGGGGTCAGGGTTTGCACCAGGCAGTAGAGGCGAACGAAGGTTTGGAACTGACGCATCCCACTGAAACTGTTGTCAGGTTGAGCTTTCAGCATTTCTTTAGGCTCTTCAGACATATGTCCGGGATGACCGGGACGGCAATGGAAGCTGCAGGTGAGTTCTGGCAAGTATATCGATTGCCTGTTTTGACGATCCCGACCAATGAGCCTTGCAGACGAGAACTATGGAAAGACCAGATTTACGTTAATGATAAAAAAAAATGGGAAGGTATTGTTGCCAGTGTTATTCAGGTTCATGCAACGCAACGTCCAGTATTAGTCGGGACTCGAAACATCCATGAAAGTGAAGCTCTAACCGACATCCTCCGCGAAGCCGGTATTAAAGTTGAATTACTCAATGCACTTAGGTTTAACGCAGAAGCCGACATCGTTGCGCTCGCAGGAGAAAAGGGCCAGGTGACCATCGCAACCAATATGGCGGGTCGCGGAACTGATATTCAGTTGGGAGACGGGGTCGCAGAACTTGGCGGTCTACATGTGATTGTTAGCGAACGGCATGAGTCTGGTCGCATAGATCGGCAGTTGATGGGTCGTTGTGCACGCCAAGGTGACCCCGGTAGTACGCAGATTTTCATGTCACCTGATGATGGTATTCTCAAAAGGCATTGCCCGGATAGGTTACGCCTATATTTTCAGAGTCTATTCGTCCAACAGAGAAAGCTGTCTGGCTGGGCACTTACTCAAACTGCAAACGTTGCACAAAAAAGCGCCGAACGCCTCGCGTTTCGGCAACGCAAGAATGTACTGCGCATGGATACCTGGCTCGAACGTTCGTTGACGTTTGGTGATCCTGGAAAATCGGGTTGACGGTGTTGTCACCCTACGTTGAGCAGCTAGTTGAATTGTATCCTAGATGGAAGGACGAAGAATGAATCACACTAACAAGGCATTTGCATGAAGCCTAGAATGAGCATGATTACCTTGGGTGTTGATGACCTAAAACGGTCCATCGAATTCTATAAAAATGGATTGGGTTTCCCGAGACATGGTGATGACGAGGAAGTTGCCTTTTTTAAGCTTAATGGTACATGGCTTGGATTGTATGATCGAATGGCTCTGGCAGAAGATGCCCAAGTTAATCCTGAAGGATCGGGTTTCAACTCCTTTGCAATAGCGCACAACGTCTCATCAGAAGCTGAAGTAATTAGCGTTATTAATCAGGCAGTTCAGGCAGGCGCAATTTTGGTAAAGGAGCCGCAGAAGGTGTTCTGGGGTGGCTTTAGCGGATATTTCAAAGATCTTGACGGACATTTGTGGGAGATAGCATTCAATCCATATACCTGGATCGGACCTTCCGATGAGGCAGGCCCATAACATGCGGATGAAGGATAGCTTTGCTCATCTTCTACTACTCGTAGCAATTTGCTTCATATGGGCACAAACCAGTGGTGCCACCCTGGATGTTCGGAGCATTGTCCATATCAAGGGAGACCTGTATCGCTTCCAGCACAACTCCCACTACAGTGTTTTCCTTGTGACTCCGGATGGAGTGATCTCAACCGATCCAATAAATACGGCCACTGCAAACTGGTTGAAGGCAGAACTTAAGGAACGCTTTGATCAGCCGGTAAGGTATTTAATCTATAGTCACCATCATGAAGACCATGCCTCAGGTGGTGAAGTATTCGCAGATACAGCTACTTATATTGCGCATAAAAATGCGACGGCTGGGTTCATCGCGGAGAATGTATCCACCACGTTACCCGATATCACGTTCACTGATAAAATGACGATATCTCTCGGTGGTAAAACGGTAGAACTGAGCTATGCGGGGCTAAGTCACTCTGACGATTCAATCATCATGCATTTCCCTGATGAAAGAGCCGTCTATGCAGTGGATTTCGTTCTGGCTAAAGCATTGCCCTACAAGGATCTTCCGCTACGCGCCTATTTCTATCCAGAGTGGATCGAGTCACTGCTTCAACTTGAGAAAATGGATTTCGATATCCTCTTACCGGGGCACGACCAGGTCGGTACTCATAAAGATGTGCGAGAGTTTCGGCATTATCTGGAAGACCTGGAATCAGCTGTGCTCGATGCGATTGCTGCCGGACTCTCAGTTGAACAGATGCAGAAATCCATCAGCCTGGATAAATACAAAAACTGGGATTTGTACGATGCCTGGTTTGAACTCAACATCAAAGGTATGCATCGGCAGCTTACGAGTCATGGCAAAACTTATAAGTCGAATCGAGCCTCACCGTGACGGCTCTAATGAGAAAGCTTTGTTGATAAGAGCAGATGGTTATTTATTCCATCATCGAACGAACTATTCCAAAAGCTGTGGAACTCCTATAGAAAATTTGCCAATCTCAATTGACGAATAGAAGAAAACTAATTCGACCCAATCGCACGACGGCGGTTTATTCAGACTGAAGTCAAGTCGTTGCAGCTTGGGAGAGTTGGAGAGTTGGCTTCCCGTTTTTTCCTATCGGCTTGCCTGTCTCGAGATGGGTTTGGAGACCAGTCAGCACTTTCTTGAAGACGGACTGCAGCGCGAAATGCAACACGAGCACGTTTAGGATTTTCCCAACGATGCCCCATTTAGGAGTATATTTCATTTCAATATGGACATCAGATCGATGGGGATCAATTTCTTCGACCCACATGCTTGACGTTATATCTTTGAGTGGCGCAGCGATTTCAGTAACTGTACAGGTGAAAGATCGTCGTTCGTCATCCCATGCGGTTATCTTTTCGACGGCAGAATCACCGCCATAAAAGTTACACCGGCGTGCCGCCCCGACTCCTCGATCAACTTCACTGAGTTGATCAACATCTTGGACGTTGGGATGGAACAAATGTATATTGGTGAAGTCGCTAAGAACCGCCCAAATCTTTGATGACGGGGCGTCGATTCTGAGCGTGAATTTCTCTGTTGGCATGGGATTCTCCTTGTCGACAGGATCTGGTTAATTGAGTGTTTGAATTACCGGTGGTTAGCATTATTTCCGATCGTTCTGTACAAACAAAACAAAATATCATTCAATTTATTAAACTCAAATTTGTGCTAGACGATGAGGAGGACCTTTTATGGATTTTAACCGATTGTATTCCTTTATAAAAGTAGCTGAAAAGGGAAGCATCACCAAAGCAGCGGGAGATTTATATCTCACTCAACAAGCAATCTCTAAGCAAATGTTGTTACTGGAAGATGAGTTGAATTTAAATTTATTCAACCGTTCTCACAATGCAATTGTGCTAACCCGTGACGGAGAAACTCTTGTTGGCAATGTCAGCCCTTTCTTTAACAAAATCGAAGAATCCATCTCCCAACTCCAGGGCGAGATGGAATCGCTCGAAGGCGTATTAAAAGTCGGAACATCTTTTGATAGCACCAGAGACAAGCTGGTCTACATTATCAACCTGTTTAAAACAAAGTATCCTAACGTACGTTTTGAACTCACTTTTGATATCGATTTCACTCTTGAAGAATTGATCTTGTCCAACCAATTAGATATGGGAATTCTCTTCGTATATCGCGACAAGAAAATCTTAAGTGGTGAGCCTCTGGAAACCAAAAAATATGGACTCTACTGTCGGAAGGATTTTTATAAAAAGCACGGGCCCTTCAAGCACTATAAGAATCTAATAGGAGTTCCGTTTGTTGAATACACTCATAATTTTGGTAGTTTTGGCACCTGGATGAAAAAGAATTGTCCAAATGAAGCAAAAGCCTTCCTCCAACAACGTCCGGAAATCGTCGTTGAAAATGACAAAGTGGTCGAAAAATTCATTGAGGCAGGTTGGTGCATGGGGTTTATCGAGGAATCACGTTATCTGTCTCAAAGGAAAACGAATCAGCTCGTCAAGTTATTTCCTCAAGCAGAAGACATCTGTCCAAGCCTGGACTTCGTCACAAAAAAGAAAGGCAGCAAACGTTTTATCGAAAGCGAGTTCAAAAAACACCTTTTTGAATTTTGGAACGCATAACTCAACTTTCTACCTGTTTGGGGTGATGCTACACCAGAATCGAATCCGTTCCCGGCCGTTAACAGCGAAATCTGGATTATAGATAAAAACGCTGATCCCTACTCCAAAGAGGAAGCCGCTAGACGCCAGGTCAAGCCAAACGTAATTAATATGAAGATATCGGTGTTTAATAGTCACAACAGACTAGATATTCATCAGGTTTGCTATCGCCGCTGTATTAACCCTGCGACTTCTTTCATCACCAAAAATGGATTCATCAAACATGGTTGGTATATATGAAAAAGCGGCATGTTTTTCCGGGATCATCACAGTGGTCGAACCACCGTAGCCACCCCAGTGCAGCGCACGCTCAAACGGTATCGGGATCTCTTTACTGGGAAGGCCAAGACCGAGACCCCAGCGAACAGGGGCACCCATAACAAGATCCTCTGTGTACATCTGCTCCTGGCCCACCTGTCGAATGATATCTTCTGACAGAAAACGGTTGCCTTCCAACTTACCTTCACAGGCAAAGATGCTGCCGATTCTTGCCAGAGAACGTGCATTGCCAACTCCGTTGGCCGCAGGTATCTCTGGAGTCCAGAATTCTGGAGTATTGATTACTTCCATAATCTCCATTATCGGTACTGCTCGCGCGGCGATAGAGCCTGGAACCTGTTGTCTAGGACCACTTTCATTTTGTTGAGTTTCAGCCACCCGGTGGAACTCACTTTCAGGTAACCCGATATGGAAATCCGCGCCAATTTTTTGCGCAACTTCTTCGCGAAAGAACTGACCAAGTTTTTTACCCGTTGTGCGTCGTACCAGTTCCCCCAACAGGAAACCGTAGGTGACGCCTTGATAACCACTCTGAGTACCTGGTTCCCACCAGGGTGTTTGTGCAGCGAGTGCTGTTGTCATTTTGTCCCAATCACTGAGCGTCTCGAATGTAGGCGGTTCATCCAGCCCCGGGAGACCAGTAGCGTGACAAAAAATGTATCGAACAGGCAGGTCCGATTTTCCACCAGCGGAAAATTCTGGCCAGTAATTGGCGATGGGTGCATCAAGCTCGATCAGACCGCGATCGACAAGCATCAGGCCACAGAGCGTGCAGATTATTTTCGAGTTGGAGGCGACAGGTGTAAGGGTGTTTTCTTCCCAGGGTTGGGTGCGGGCCTTGTCTTTGTGTCCGGCCCAGAGATCAACTACGTACTCGCCCTCAACTGTCAGCGCAAAACAGGCGCCCAGTTCCAGCTCCAGTCTGAAGTTCTTGGTGAAGGCACTCTTGACAGACTGAAACCTGTCGTCACAAAACCCGTGTATTTCTGGTTCGGACATAAAGCGTTTTCATTCGGATTGTTTGTCAACATGATACACATTTGGCTAACTCGATTCAGCAGTCTCTATTCTTCAAAATTGTGGATCTGTTCTATTGCATATCGCGGCTCCAAGACACAAAACACCCAATTAAGCGGAGTCCGAACAAGGAATTAATAGCTTCAACCGAATGTTATGCATCTACACGCCCAGCAATAAACTTGCATGATCGATTCAGGGATTCAAGACTGACCCCCTGATGATTTCCCGGTGTTGAGTCCAGCACTTTCTCATCTGAGCCAAGTGATTCGTATAAATGCCGGGTGTTTTCCTCAGGATGGATCTCATCATTCTGCTTCTGGATGAAGTAAACGGGAGTTCGCACAAGCGGAGCGCAATGATTCATGATGATAGATCCAGGAGGTGGCTCGCTGCCAAATAGTCCCAGGACTGCGGCCTTAACATTGGTTTGCTGGGACAGAAACAGGATTCCGTATTGCGTGCCTAGCGAGAGTCCAAAATAGAGAATGGGGAGATCAAATTTTGTGGCGAATGCATAAATTTGATTCCACTCCAGGAGAATCTGATCCCGGCCTTCACCAGCCCAATAGTTCTGCCAGATTGTTGTAAACTCGTTCCATTCGGTGACAACATCGGCCCGTTCCCCATGAAGCGGTAACTCAGGCACCAAAACCGCGAGCCTAAATTCATCCGTCAGAATCTTCGCTGGCCCAGTTACCGTTCGATGAAACCGGTCTACGCTAAGACCATGTCCCAATAGCACAAGACCCCTAGGATTCTCCGGTTTGTAAAAAGTGCACGGGATAGACCCCCTGCCGGAATCAATCGTGAGTTGAAGCTCCTGGGTAGCACTAGGACGCATAACACCAGGCTAAGCCGTCAACAGAGCTGCCGCTGAAATTGCGTATGTGCATATCAATATCATACCTGTTCTCGGCAATAAAATGGTCAATCTTCGGCCTGCTCAATGACTAAAGTGAAATCTCCTTAAACGCGATAAACCTATCTCCATCGTGCGCTTTAACAGTAGACTCATTTCGAGCATCCACCTCCCTTCGGTAGTCAATAGAGAGATCATGACTTACATCAAAAATGTAAGCTTTCACATCGTCAACCGATGAAAAGTACAGGTCTACCGAGACTTCTTTGTTCTGAATCCCGCGAAATTCAAGCAAATAGTTATCCTGCCAATCAGCCCAAAATGAAGGTTCAACGGCATAGCGATGACCGATCAGATTTCGCTGGCAAAGCATGTTTGATCTATTTAATCGCCAGCTGATGACTTCATTAGTGCGTCTTCGGTCCATTCGCAGTAATCACAAGCAGCAAGTATCATGCGTTCAAAATAACAGATAAGAGAAAGAGATCTATGGGGATTCTAAAACGTATACTGCAAGGTATCCTGGTTATCATTGTGTTACTGATCATGATTGGAACCGTTCAATGGTTCAGAACCGGGAACGCTGATTTACCTGCCGGTACCGAAACTGCAAAACGGCTCACCCCCGGCCCTTATGAACCTGCCGTAAAGAGCTATCAATTCGTTGACACATCCCGCCCTACGATGGAAAACGGTGAATACCCTGGTGCCGATGATCGAACTCTCGAGACGATTATATGGTACCCAGTGGGTGCGAAGGGCAAACTGCCTCTGACAGTGTATAGCCATGGTTTTATCGGTAACAGGGAGGGTGGTAATTTTATGGCCAGATACCTGGCGAGCCATGGTTATGTAGTGGTCTCCGCGAACTTTCCGATTACTACCACTGCGGCACCCGGCGGACCGAATCTTGAAGATGTCGTGAATCAACCGGGTGATGTCTCATTCCTTATCGATCAGGCTCTCGCTTTGGTTGACAAGCCGTTCGAGGGAAGTATCGACGAAACCAAGATCGGCTTGTTTGGCCTTTCGCTGGGTGGGCTCACGACGACACTCGCGGCGTTCCACCCGGAGTGGGCAGATCCACGAACCAAGGCAGCAATTTCGATTGCCGGTCCTGCGAATATTTTCAGTAAGATTTTTTTCGATCACCATGATGTGCCATTCCTGATGATAGGCGGCACCGAAGACACCATTGTCGATTACGAGGCGAACGCATTGCCAATCCCTGCGCTAATCAGAGACGGAGGTTTATTGACATTCATTGGCGGTACTCACCTTGGATTCGATGAATTTAGCATGACCGGTTTTCGTCTGCTCGGCAATATGGATCAATTGGTTTGTGCTGCAATAAGGTGGCAGGCAGATGAGGCACAGGGGGGTAATCCCTTTTCAGAACTGTTGGGTACAGAAGCTCAGGGCCTACTGCAGACAGATGAACTCCCCATGTGCCGGGTGGATGGGGAAGCGATGCGATATGCCGATCAGCAGGCACTCACCAAAGTCGCGGTTCATGCATTTTTTGAAAGCCAATTTGCAGACAGCTTGGAATCTCGTCTCGCACATCACAAATATCTCACAGAGACACTCCCGGCTGAAATATCAACTGTTACTTATCAGGCTGCCCAGAGGTATTGAACATTGAGCTACCTAATGTTCTTCTTTACTAACTTTCTATTTTTTCCTGGCCAGATAAATAGTATGACGACTACCTTTACCCTTGTGCGCCCGAACGGTTTGAGCTTCAACTTTAAACCAAGCCTTTTTTAGTTGTAGGATGAATTTTGGATCATGCCACACTGACCATATAGCTAACATGCCACCAGGATGAAGTGTTTGTCGTATAGCTCGTAAACCTTCAATAGAATATAGTTTGTTATTGTCTGCTCGCGTAAAGCCCTCGGGGCCGTTATCAACATCTAATAAAACAACGTCATAAGCGGCTTGTTTTGTTTTGAAAAGTTCAGCCACATCACCCAGGTGTACTAGAACCCTATTATCATCTAGCGGCCTGCCTGCACATTCGCCCAATGGACCTTTATTCCATTCAATAACTTCGGGTACCAGTTCAGCAACAACCACCTGAGAATTTATTGATGTTGCTTTGAGGGCTGCGGCCAGAGTGAAGCCCATCCCCATGCCTCCGACTAACACCTTAGTATTCTCTATGCCTTGAATATGTGCGCAACCTAACTCAGCCAAGGCTAGCTCGGAACAATGCACTCGACTGTTCATTAGTTCTCCACGTACACCCTTTAGATGTATAGAAAAATCATTCTCGCGCTGAGTTAGCCTCAGTTCACCACCGTTATTGGGAATGTTGGCTGTGCCTAATAATGTCGAAGGAATCATAGTTTTTAACTTAAGAAGAGTGGCGGCCTTGATTACGTAGTTTTAACATAATCATATTTTTGGGGAACAGACTTCCAGTGAGCAATGCTTGGTTAATAGATTCGAGTGTTTTTGTCCGTTCTAGAAGCTGAACTAGCAATTACACGAGCGTCACAACTACGGCTGTCGCTCCAGCAATTTCAACTATAGCTTCCCAACTCATGCCTCACCTCCTAAATGGTTTCAGGTGATGTTACAACAGAACTCACAAAAGTCCGGTATTGGCCGAGGATGTGTGAGAACTCTCTTTTCGATTAATAACTGCGCCTCATACGCATCGTGATGGGTTCAACGGCGTCTATTTCATACCAACTCTAATAGGTTGATGATCATCGTTTCAATTTAGTCAGCCCGATTAGCCTGACAATGCGTTCAACAAAGGACATCTGGTGCAGATTCAATGGTGAAGACAAGCCGAATTATGCTTGCATCACCTCCAGTAGTGCCTTGCCACCTATAATATTCATTACCCGTTTCATGTTGTATGCCAATACCTGCAGACTCATCTCAGTACTCACCCGATCGAGCGTTTTTGTTTGGAAGTGAGTCCATCCCATCCAGACTTTCAATGTGCCAAACGGATGCTCAACAGTGGCTCGACGTATAGCCATCATGGCTGGGTTGTCTGCTAAACGAGCCTCGGCTCTTTCCATGACATCTTCGCGCTCCCAGCGATTGAAGTTACGATAAGTCCCCGTTGTGCATTTGGCTTTGATCGGGCACTGATGACAGGCGGAACTATAGTAGCGATACATGATTTTACCTTTATCCACCCAGGTATTCCGGTAACTCAACCGTTCCCCAGCCGGACATTCGTATTCATCGTCATCAGGTTTGTAGATAAACTCACTCCGGTCGAACAAACCCTTCGCCTTGTTACCGGATGTCAGTGGCTTCGGCACGTAAGGCGTGATGTCAGCTTCTTCACAAGCCAGTAGTTCTTCACCTTTGTAGTAACCGCGATCAGCAACGACTTCGAGCGTCTCGACACCTAATACTTCTTTGGCTCGCTTGGCGATGGTACTGAGTTGGCTTCTATCACTGCCCGCATTAGTGACTTCATGGGTGACAATCAGATGGTGCTTCGGGTCAACTGCAGTTTGTACGTTGTAGCCAACGATACCGGTACCTCGCGTCTTCATTGATCTGGCATCGGGATCGGTGACAGAGACCTGCTTGTCCGCTGCCTCATGCATCCGCACTTCATACTTTTTTAGGCGGTCCATCTCCTTCTGTAAGGCAGCGATTTTATCTTCAAATGGTCGCTTGTCCGCCGCAGGTTCCTGCTCATCAACAACAGCAAGTTCCGCCAAATACCGATCAATACTTTCTTCGACTTCCTGCAGACGCCGTTTCATCTTCGCCCGGGTGAAGTTCTTGTCGCGGTTGTTTACCGCTTTGAATTTACTGCCATCAATAGCGACAAAAGCATCTGCGAGAAGACCCGCTTTCTTACACACCATGACAAACTCGCGACAAACCAGGCGAATGGCTTCGCCATTATCTTTACGAAAGTCCAGGATGGTCTTGAAGTCAGGTGCTAGTCGTTTGGTCAGCCACATCAATTCAACATTGCGCTGTGCTTCAAGTTCTAAACGACGACCTGACTGGACTCGATTGAGGTAACCGTACACATAAATCTTTAGCATTGTTCTGGGATGGTACGGAGGTCGACCGGTATCGCTAGGTTCAGTCCTAAAACCAAGACCCGAGATGTTCAGATCGTCAATGAAGTAATCGAGAATACGGACCATGCTTTCATCACCGACATAGTCGTCCAGACTCTCTGGGAACAAGGTCGATTGAAATCGGTTCTCGCCTTCGATGAATTTGGTCATAAAACCACCTGCTCAGAGCGTAGATGTATTTTACAAGTTAAGCAGAGTTTTCACACACCCTCGGCCGTTTCCAGCTAAATTCTTCAATCTCCTACTTAGACTGCAAACGAGGCTAAAGCAGACTTCCTTGAGGGTTTCCGAGCGAATGAAATGAGCAGCTTCAACTCCATGTTGGGCAGCCCCTTGTGTAGATCAGACAAACGCCCCAGACTCACTCGGCCATAAAAGTCGGTAGCTTCATATCATCGCCTCGATCAGCAAACTCCTCAATGCCTGAAGAACTGAGCAGCCAAGGTGGTAGCGAGATGAAATCTCCTGTCATCGTCTCCTGCGCGCAGGGCATATTCACGATTCCGTAATAAGTCATTCCGACGCTCAGGAATATTTCACTTGGCATCCTTCCATTCACGTACTGATTGTAGATATTGTCGTATGCTGCGATAAAAGTTCCCAGCATGGAAAAGAACCGACCTCGTTCATCGTCTGACAACTCTTCGCAATGATTGATCGCCTTCCTGAAAAATGCTACCGACTCGCCAGACCCGTATACTTCTCTATAGGCACTGACCCACAACTGCGTGCCATCCTTTATTGCATCGGTAGTCGCTATGGAGTTCGACTGCCTAAGCTGAACACCAACAAATAGAAGCGATACTACAATTGCGAAGCCGCCAATGATTTCGGCAAATAACGCGTACTCTTGAAGTCGTTCCTTCAATCTCGTATTCCTCGAATATCCCTCTGAACGCGGCTATCAGTGCTGCCTAGCGCCTAGTAAATGTACTTTTGTCAGAATAACAAAACCCTGAAGGTTCGTCTGCAGTTGGCCGAGGCTGTGTGAAAAGTCCCCTCAAGGGTATAATTCTACTTTCCTGCATCGGAGTATCGGATGAGTGGATTTATTCAGGGTCAGGCGCGTAATCAGTCAGCTTTGTTTCCCGAATACCTCGACGATTTTGTAGCAGAAGAGAGTGCTGTTCGATTGATTGATTTTTTTATCGATGACCTCAACCTCTCCGGTCTAGGCTTTAAGACAGTCCCCAACAGCAAAGGTCGACCTGGCTATCATCCGGAAATCATGCTGAAGCTGTTTATCTACGGCTACTTCAATCGCGTGCAATCTAGCCGTCGTCTCGAACGAGAAGCACAGCGTAATATTGAACTCATGTGGCTGGTTGGGCGCTTGGCACCCGACTTTAAGACCATTGCAGACTTTCGCAAAAATAATGGTAAAGCCATTCGCCTGGTGTGCCGTGAGTTCGTCATGTTGTGCAAGAAGTTTGATCTCTTTAAAGATGCATTCGTTGCCATTGATGGTAGTAAGTTTAAAGCAGTCAATAATCGGGACCGGAACTTTACTCGTGCCAAGATGGAACGCCGTTTAGCTGAAGTCGATGCAAGTATTGACCGCTACCTGGGTGAACTGACCAAGGTTGATGTACAGGAATCAGCCAATAAAACAGAACGTATTAAAGACAAGATTGATGCCCTGAAGGCAGACATGGCAAAGCTCAAGACACTGGAAATAGAGATGCTTGAATCACCGGATAAACAAGTATCGCTCACCGATCCAGATTCCAGGTCAATGAAATCAAGAGGTTCAGGCATTGTTGGCTTTAACGTACAGATTGCTGTTGATGTGAAGCACCACCTGATTACCAATCATCTGGTCACCAATGAAGGCAGTGACAGAAGTCAGCTCAGCTCTGTTGCCGGGCAGGCCAAAGAAGTGCTCGGTGTTGAGTCACTTGATGCCGTTGCAGATCGTGGTTACTACAACGGTGAAGAATTGCTGGCCTGTGAAGAGTCTGGCATCACGCCTTATGTTCCGAAGCCGCTGACGTCCAATAACAAGGCGAAGGGTTTGTTCGACAAGAGCGATTTTATCTACAAGGCTGATGACAATGAATATGAGTGTCCTGCCGGTGAACGAATGACTTACCGGACGACCAGGGAGCAGAGAGGCAAGACGCTATATTACTACTACACTGCGGCTTGTCATGAATGTCCGATCAAAGCTAAATGTACGATGGCGAAACATCGTCAAATCACCCGTTGGGAACATGAAGATGTCATGGAAAGGACTGAGGCACGTCTGCAAGACAACCCGGATATGATGAAAATCCGTCGAGCGGCAGTGGAGCATCCGTTCGGCACACTGAAATGCTGGATGGGCTCTACTCATTTTCTAACGAAGACACTGGGTCGGGTGAGTACTGAGATGAGCCTTCATGTGTTGTCTTATAATATGAAACGAATGATCAATATCGTTGGGATTAGGGCGATGATGGAAGAGATTACTGCATAGCAGGGTTCTTTCTCACTTCACAAGGTAGTTTGGCCATCAGCTGAGCCAAATTGAAGCTCCAGAAGAGCGTTAAATTATTGTGTTCTCTGAATTATGACTCAACGAAGCATTCAAATCAGGAAGCCACAATCGTTCTACAGAATGGCTGAAGGGCTAGATTGAGGAATCCTGGCTTTATCACACAGCCTCGGCCAACAGCAGACAAAATCCATTCTGATGTAACATCACCACAAATTAAAGGGGAGAGTGTTATGACCGTTCAAGATGTTGGTGCCCAGGTCTGGAATGACAGCCAGTGCTTCACCAACGAATGGCAGCCAGTGATGCTGACTAACCGGGTGTGATCCGGATATGTTGATTCCTATGGAACGGGCCCTATGAATTCTGAAAATCAGAATAGGAACAGAACTGCCAGGGTCATGGTTGGGCTGATGGTGCCCATACTAATTATTGGCTTTTGGTATTACGGTAAGACCGGCGAATCCGGTAAGGAGGTCACGGCGACATCCACAGATGGGTCCGTGCCGGTTGAAACAGCATCAATACCGGGACAATTCGTTAGTTTGTCTAGTGAAATTTCTGCTCCTCTTGCCTGGTCAGAATCCGAGAACCAGCAGGAACAAGAGACAGTTGATGTTTTTGGATTCATCTATAATCAGCAGGCAATACCGCTAGCCCATCAGAAAGTAAATCTTAATTCGAACAATGGGCAGCGACACTATTCTGCTGTTAGTGATGAAGATGGCAGTTTCACTTTGCCAAGAATATTTCAAGGCGTCAGCTACAGGGTCTGGGTCGAACCGAATGGACCCTACAACGACTATGTCAGGACCCTGGTTGTGTTTAGCCCTGATAATGAGCAAATCGATATCGAATAGAAGTCAATGGAGACAGGCAGGCTGGCAGGCCAGCTAACAGATCAGCTGGGTGATGGGTTGCCTTACGAGAGTCTGTTGATGACGAGCAAGGTTGCCCGTTTAAGACCCCAGACCATCACCAGCGACAGCAACGGATTTTTTTACGTTGAGAACTTTCCGGTAGGCTCTGTTACCTTCGAGACGCATAGCGGCACGCACTATCGA
>SMVA01095972.1_pt1 | contig 17439 bp, 14 predicted proteins | sample 2456451 | NCBI WGS metagenome assembly SMVA01 (sample SAMN11095933, study PRJNA526329) | marine sediment metagenome | biome: Marine sediment; feature: Surficial sediment; material: Deep marine sediment; isolation source: Hadal surficial sediment | place: Pacific Ocean | collected 2014-05 | depth...
CTAACAATCCCGCGCATCGCCCCGCGCAGCAGCTAGGAGCGCGACCCAACGGGTCGCGCGACGACGCAAAAACTTTGGCCAAAGGCCAACGCGCCGCTAGGAGCGCGACCCAACGGGTCGTGCGACGACGCAAAAGCTTTGGCCAAAGGCCAACGCGCCGCTAGGAGCGCGACCCAACGGGTTGCGCGACGACGCATAAGCTTTGGCCGAAGGCCAACGCGCCGCTAGGAGCGCGACCCGGCCAGGTTGCGGGCGTTTTGCAGCCTCACCACCCGCACCCGGGTCCACTCGGCGACCCGCGCCAGATAGGCGAGTCCGCCCAGGGTTACGTAGATGTAATCAATGATCTGTCGGTCTTCGTATAAGTTGACTTCGTACCAGTACGTCAGCTCAACGTCGTACCAAAGGTAATAGATCCCCACCCAGTGCAACACATACCACACCTTCCTGTTCATTTTTTTGCGAACGGGGAAAAACGAAGTGATCGTCATCGCGACGAGGAAGAGGTAGGGGCCGAGTCGATAGATGATGAAATCGCTAACTCCCGTGAACACCTCTTCCGCGTAGAATTCGGGATGTACGTTCGCCAGCCAAAGAATGAATACCATCTGCCAAGCCATTCCAGCAGCGAATCCGAGGCCGAAATAGCGGCGATTGCGCATCAGCCACTTCCGGAATGGACCCGGAATGAACTTGGGCATCGACGATGCCGCAAAGGCCACGAAGAGCAGCGGTACGCAAACGCGAACCGTGCACTGGATCATCTCGGATATTCCGCGCGGCACCGTCAGATCCTGCGTCGGCATATATCCGATCACGGCCAGGCTGTTGACCGCGACGATCATGTAGAACAAGGGCCAGCCGTTGAGGTATTTTGATTTTAAAATGATCCGGTCCCCCCAGGCCTGCGCGTCAACGCTAGAGAACTCGGATCTCTAGGACGGGGAACCTAGCAGCCTAAATCGCCACAGCTTCTTGTTTTCGTCGAAGATCGCTTCGACCACTTCCACGCCCGTAGAAGGGCCCTGGCTTCCTCAACAACCACGTCCGCCGTGGGTTCCGCCGCAGCCCTGCCCCCTTTACGTAGTACCCGAGAAGTGCTCTCCAACGCCAGTGGGTAGCGAAGAGTGTCAACTGGGGATTGAAATCGAGGAGTCTTCGCTACCTGCTCCGGCGCTAGCTCTTCGGCCAGTGCGGGTTGCAGGGAGAGCAAGAACCCAACTAGCAGTCCAACCGCCAGCAGCCCATGTCGCTGAATGATTCGTCGTTGTTGGATTCGAATCGGAGTGTGTCGGGCATTGTCATTCGTCGCGCCCTTCAAATCGAAAAGACGCACGGACCGTGCCGTGGTAGACAGATGCCTTCGAGGCATCCTATTCCACCATGATAAACCCACCATCCAGTTCCGAAAAGCCCGGAAGCACGAGAGGCCTGCGTTACCGCAGGATTCAGACCTGGAAGATGGTTTCGTCGGGCAGTCGGATTGCGGTCAGTTTTCCGCCGTAGACGGCACCGGTGTCGATGCCGATGCTGAAGGGAGAATTCCAGCGTACCTGCAGATCGTTCGAAGGGGTGTGGCCGTAAACGATTGTGACGCCGAGCTTGTGGGGAAGATCGCCGGTCGTTCGGTTCCACAAAAAATCCTCTACTTCGGTGCGCCGCAACGCATATTCGACATCGGATTCCTTGAGTGCTGAATTGCTCAGGCCGGCATGAACGAACAGGTAGTCCCCTTCGTGGTAGTGGAGATTGAGCTTCCGGAAGAAAGCCTCGTGCGTCTTTGGAATCTTGAACAGGGAGGGTTCGAGATCAGAATCGAAGTAGTCGTAGCTAATCAGTGTCCGATCGCCCCCGTTCATCAAAAAGGCATCCCCCGCGAAGTACAGCGGATCTTCCCAGCCGATAAAATCGAGGAACATCGATTCGTGATTTCCGATCAGGAACGTGCAGTCGCGTTTCTTGGAAAGTCCGATCAGGTATTCGACCACGCCGCGCGAGTCGGGGCCGCGATCCACGTAATCGCCCGTGAAGATCAGGCGATCGTCACTCCTCAGCGGAAGCGCCTCGATGAGCTCCTCGAGTGTCTCCCGTTCGCCGTGAATGTCACCAATCGCGTAGAGCACGAGTTCGATTGATCTCCGTAGCCCAGCGGTGCGAGTGGCCGGTCAGTCGATCTCTCGCACCCCGAACGCTCGCTCCCACGTCATCGGCGCGGCGTCGGGTGTGCTTGATTACCCCCTCAGGCCGCCGCCGCCCCCGCACGTCGCAACGCGAGTTGCCCACAGGCAGCGCCGATGTCGTCGCCGCGGCTACGCCGCAAAGTCACCGTCATTCCCGCGCCTGCGACAACGCGCAGGAATGCGTCGATCGTGGCTTCCGATGGAGGTCGGTAGGCGGACTCGGGATGCGGATTCATGGGTATTAGATTCAGCTTGGACGGAATGCCGCGAAGCAAGGCCGGCAATCTTCTCGCATCTTCCAAAGAATCGTTGACGCCTTCGATGAGTGTGTACTCGAAGAAGACCGGACGCCGAGAGTTGACGTCGTCGAGTTCGCGAAGCAAGCCGAGCAACGCGTCAAGCGGGTAGCGGCGATTGAGGGGTACGAGTTGGTCCCGCACGCGGTCGGTGGTCGCGTGCAAGGACACCGCGAGGTTGACGGGAGCAACCGCCAGGAGCTCCTCGATTTTTGGCAGAACGCCGACGGTCGACACCGTCAAGCGTCTTGGCGCCATCGCGAAGGTCTTGGGGTGTATGAGGATTGCAATCGCTTCCGACAAGGCAGCCAGATTCAGCAGTGGCTCACCCATCCCCATGAACACGACGTTCGTGATTTTCCTCGACGCGTCGAGAACTTCGCGCATCCGACAAACCTGCTCGACGATCTCGGCGGTCGTCAGATTTCGCGTAAAGCCCAGCGCGCCGGTCGCGCAGAACGTGCAGGCCATCGCGCAACCCACCTGGGTCGAAACGCACAGAGTCGTTCGATTGGCTTCGGGAATCAGGACCGACTCGATCTGCGCGCCGTCGGCGGCGAGCAGAATCGCCTTCACGGTGCCGTCGGTCGATCGGTCCACGCGGTCGATCTCCAGGCAACGGATCTGCCAGTGCGCTTCCAGCCGCTCGCGAAGCGCGAGATCGAGATTGCTCATCTCGCTGAAATCTTCGACACCGCGCTGATAGATCCATCCCGCTACCTGGTCGGCGCGATACGCGGGCAGACCCTCGGCGACGAAACGCTCGCGGAGGCGTTCGAGGGAGTAGTTCTTGAGATTCGGGCGATCGGGCATGGCGGGCAGAGAGTAGGCGCTCGGGGCGCGCACTACGAGGTGGTCCGCAAACCCTGGCCCTGCGGGCTGGCCGCGATGGCCTTGGCGCGCCGGTACTCGAAGAAGAAGCACGGCCGGCCCTGCGCGACCCACACGCGCTCGAACGCGGTCGGCGGCAACTCGCGTCGCTGATTTTGGTTCGCGGCCGGCGGCGGCTCGCATTGCGGGTCTTGGTGCGTGGTGAGTGCCCGGGCATTCTCGAGCAGGGGCTCGCCCTCGAGCGCAACCCGAATCTTTTTCGCGTAGGCGGGGTCGTCGGTCGCGATGTGAAGCGAACCGCCAGCCATCAACCGGCGCGAAAGATCGGCGACGAACGCGGGTTCGACGAACCGCCTGCGGCGATGGCGCCGCTTCGGCCAGGGGTCGGGAAAGTTGATCCAGAAGGACTCGACGGATTCGTCCTCGAACACCTCGCGAACCGCCCACGCTGCGTCGACGCCGAGCAGCCGCACGTTGCGAAGCTCGGTAGCAGAAAGTCTCCGGGCCACTTTGAGAACCCGCTTGAACGAGAGTTCGATACCCACGACAGCCCTGCCCGGATCTCGGCGAGCCAGCTCCGTGAGGAACTCGCCATTACCGAAGCCGATGTCGACGTGCAGCCGCAGCGGTTCGCGGTGAAGATCGAACAGCTTCGGCCAGCCGGAACCGCGAACCTCCTCGGGCCAGACCCGCCAGTCGTTTCCGGCTATTTCTCGTTGAATCGTTCGCGACACGTCGATGCTCTGCCCCGCTGCAGCGCGGTATCAGAGAGCTCCTTCGGGGTCGAAGCCGTGACGTTGAATCAATGTATCGGTCACGTGCCGAATGATCAGCAGGACCGAGCGGTCGAAGGAAATGTTGTCCACGATCGGCACCTTCAGACGCTCGGCGAGCTCGAGGAAGTGGTCTTGGATCTGAAGGATCGCATCGAGATTCTCCAGGTAGCGGTGAGGGGGGCGATCTTTCGCTTCCTCGGCCCGCGCCGCAAAGCGGTTGCTGAAGGCGTCCTCGTCGAGCGTACCCACCACGAGAAAGATCACGTCGGCTGTTTCTGAAAAGGATTCCAGGTCGATCAAACCCGGGACGATCGAGACACCATCCATCACGAGGCTCGCGTTTTCGTTCACCGCTCGCTCGAGCGAAGCCCGAATCCCGACGGCGACCGTCGCAGCCTGATCGCGAAACCCGCTGATGACACGATCAGCGCCCATTCGCTCCGGGGGAAGCAACCTGTGCGCGTCGTACGATGAACCGTGAATCGTGGGCGCAATCGCGGGCGCGAGCATGAGGCGCATGATTTGCCGAATCGAGTCCGTGGAGAGCATTCGGCCGATCCCGAGCCGACGGGCGACTTCGAGCGCGAGGGAGGTCTTCCCCACACCGGCTGTGCCACCCAGCAAGATGATCACAGGGCGATCGGGATCCTGGTACTTGCGCCAGACCAGGTAGCGCCGAGCGACCTCGGCACCCATGCGCCGACCCAGCGCTTCGTACGCCAGCTCGCGCAACTCACCGCGATCGACCTCGCGCGTGCCGCGGCCCACGAGATCCCGCTCGATGTCACGCGCAACATCGAATGCGTCGTTCGGATCGATGGCCGCGGCGAGCAGCGATTGGGAGAGAATCCCCTTCGAAAACGGCAGGCCCTTGCCCCGGCCCGTGATGGTGATCTCGTCAGCCGCTCGGAGCGCGGGTTCGGTGCGATCGGTCGGCGGGCCGCAGAGATCCAACACCGCCTGGGCGAGTTCCTCCTTGGGAACCACCTGACGGCCCCGGAGTCGCTCGCGAATCTGATTGGCGGTCCGATACGCCTCCTCAAAGGGGATCCCACGCGCCATCAGCGAGTGGACCATGATGCCGCGCATGAAGGGGCGCCGGTGGGAGGCGTCTTCCACGAGAATCCGGCCCGAGTCGGACTCGCCGCTCCATTCTTGTCGATTGTCCCCGGATTCCGACATGAGACTCAAACTAACCCACGTCCGGAGGCGCCGCGAATTGGCGGAAAATGCAAAACAGGCCTGTTTTCAGCGGTTTTACCCTAAATCGCAACAAATTCTGGATGTTTTGGGTTGACTTGCGGGGCAGCCCGGCTCTACTTTTGCGCCAATTGGACAAATAGGGTGGCTTTGGGCACTTGCGGAGCGTCGAGATGAATTCCGTCAGGGACTGTTTTCGGACACGCGACGTTGTAGATCTGCTGAAGATCTCACGGCGGCAGCTGCAGTATTGGGCTCAGACGCGTCTCGTCGAACCCAGCTCAAAGACTCCAGGGGGGCATAGTAGATACAGCTTTGAGGACCTGGTGGCCCTCAAGGCAGCAAAACGACTGATCGACTCCGGTGTCTCGGTCCAACGGATCCGCGCTTCTATTGGTGCGCTGCGCAAGGTCCTTCCGACCGTGAAACGGCCTCTCGCCGAGCTGGTACTCGTCGCAACGGGCGACGTAGTTCTGGTCTTCTGGGACAACACGGTTTTCGATGCTGTCTCGGGTCAGGAGTGGGTCTTCGAGGTCGCGAAATTTCATCGCGAAATCGAAGCGTGGCGGCGCTCCGTCGCAACATTGCCGTCGACTCACAAGGTTCAGCCCAAAGAGAGATCGGTCCACGTTCGGACGGCTTGTTGAATTTGAAATTGTCTTGACCCAGTAGTTCGGTCCCGACCCGCCGGAGAGATGGCCGCGTCGCTAGTCGGCGCGGCTCGAGCCGGAGCAGCGCTGTTCGCGGATCGCCCAGGCGATCCGTCAAGCGCCACCCGGCAGGGGGGAACGCCAATGCGGGTCATCGCAATCGTAAACCAGAAGGGTGGCTGCGGGAAGACCACCACAACGGTCAACTTGGCAGCGGCACTCGCCTCGGATGGCGCCCGCGTCCTCATCGTCGATATCGATCCTCAAGCGCACGCCACGCTCGCTGTGGGTGTCGACCCGGATCTGGTCGACGAAAACCTCTACGAGATCCTCGCCGAGCCGAATGGCTCCGAACGATTTCAAGAGATCATCCTCGAAGTGGGCAAGAATCTGGATCTCGCTCCGTCGGGCATCGTACTCTCGGCGCTCGAACAAAAGCTCGCCTCGGAACGTGCCGACTCGAGAACGGAGCGCCTCAGTGCGGCCCTCGACTCGCTCCCAGAAGACGCCTACGACTTCGTGTTGATCGACTGCCCACCCAATGTGGGGGTGTTGACGTTCAATGCGCTGCGCGCTGCGAGCGAGGTGATCATTCCGCTCGAAACCAGCCGTTTTGCGATTCACGGCGTCGAAAAGCTGCTGGAAACCATCGCACTGATGACCGAACGGATCGGCCATGACCTGAGCGTTCGAATCCTGACGACCCTCTACGACGGCCGCACGCGGTTCTCGCGAACCACATTGGCCACGATTCGCGCGTCCTTCAAGGATCTGTGTTTCGACACCGTCATTCGGCTCAACGTGAAGCTGCGAGAGGCGGCGGGCCGAGGGCGGCCGATTTCGAGCTTCGCTCCATCGGCGAACGGTTCGGTGGATCACGCAGCGCTGGCCGTCGAGGTGGAAGCCTCCTCGCCCACGCAAGAAGAAGCCAGCTTCGCAGACAGCCCGATCCTGCAAGCGCCTCGGGAAGTCGTGGTGCGATTCCGCGACGCAGAAGCCGACGACGTGCGGATTGCAGGCGATTTCAACGGCTGGGTTCCCGACAAGGGCGTCCGGTCGCTGATCGAAACCGAGGGAGAAACACGGGTCTGGACGAAGATTCTCAGGCTCGCGCCGGGCACCTACCAGTACCGCTACGTGGTTGATGGAGAATGGAGAGCGGATCCCGAGAACCCAGAGGTCGTTTCGAATGCGACCGGTGGACGCAATTCCGTTCTGGTGGTGCGCTAATGGGGTGCTAAATACTCTGTACCGTCAGCCGGTGTGCAGAATCGATTCCGACTCGACGGGGAGACACAGAAGCCGCCGCTAATCCCCCAAATGCGGCCCATCAGTAAGTGGCCAGTCCTATCTGGCCCGCTTGTTTTGACGGGCCGTCGGGGAATCGATCCAAATTGGCGCGAAAACTCGAAGACGTACTCGACTATTTTCTGCCGGGAGGAGAAAACCCGTCATCGACGCCGCGCACCAGCGCGCCTCGGGGCGAAGGTCCACAACGAGCCCACTCCTCCCGCTCCGAATCGGGACGGACCGATCGCGCACATTCCGAGTCACGGCAAAGAGGTGATGCCGATTGGGGTTCGCGACACACCGACGACGCCCAGTCTGATGGGAGCCCGGAGTCGAATCCAAACCCGCGAATGCGCGCTGAGCGCCCTGCCGCGCTGCCGATCATTGCGCTGCCCATCGGGGATCAAGATGTCGTGCACGCAGCGTTCGCGTGGAATCTCGTCGTGGAAGTCGCGCGCCTCGGCGCCAGTGCCACCCTGCTCGCCCCCGCCGATTCGGCAGCCGCATCACTCTGGCCACCCTCCGGGCGCGGTCCCGTCGGCGCACGGCTCGAACTCGTGCGCGCCGAAAACCTGCGCGAATTGAATCGCGCCGCGCTCGATGTCGCCGTCTCTCGAGCCGCGGAAGCCAGAAACGGTGGCGTGATCCTGGCCCGGGTGCCACCGGCGTGGGTGAACGGTGCATCGGATGGGCGCGCGCTCTTGCGATGGGTCTTGCTCTTTGCGGCCACCGAATCCAAGGACCTGCGCGAAACCTACAGCTTGGCGAAGCGCATCGTTCGCGTCGGCCCGGGCTCGCGGATCGGCATCACCATCCACGGAGCTCGGCGCATCGAGGAGGCCGAGCGCGCGTTTTCTCGACTCGCCGACACCGCACAACGGCACCTGGGGCATTCCATCGTAAGCTACGGTCTGCTCGTGGACGACCTTCACATCTATCGAGCCATCGTCGCGCACCGCCCGATCGGCCTCGAACACCCGCAGTCGCGCGCCGCGCGCGCACTGCGCGATGTCGCGAAGTTGCTGCTCGATGACGCACAGGATTACAGACTTGGTTGATTTGACGCTCGCCGATCCGCCGCGTGGACCCCAGCTACTCGAACGTCTTCGCACCCGATTATCCGAAATCGTTCCGTCGTTGCGGCTGATCGCAGAAAGCGTGCTCGGCGCGGACTCGAACATCGACTTCGTCGGCGTCGAAGCGACTGGACGCGTGGTCTTGATCTTCGTCGGCGAAGAAGGCGACGACCTCGAGTTGATCGGGCGGGCGGTCGCGCAGCGCGCGTGGGTCGAGCCGCGGATACGAGATTGGATTCAGCTCGCGCCCAACCTCGGCATGCGACCCGGAGCGGGGACGCGCGCCGTGCTGCTCTGCCCCTCCTTTCGCCACGAGACCGAAGTCGCCGCGGCCGCACTCGGGGACCAAGCGGTTTCCCTCCTGCGGTATCGCTGCCTGCAAAACGGGGGCAACCTCGAAATCCTCATCGAGCCCGTTGCGCGAGAGATCGCGCGCAGCGCGGCCCCGACCACGCCAGACCACTCCAGCCGTCCCGCATTCCGCACCGGCCTCAGTCACGAAGATCTCGGACTGACCCCGGAGGAGCACGTCGAGTTCGAGTGACTCCGGGCTTCGCGCTGGAGATCGCTGCGGCGATCGAATGAAAATCTACGGGGATGCGGTTCGTCTACGCACCGGGCTGAACCGGAGCATTCCGGATCGCCAACAGGGTCCCACCCGCGACCAGAAGCGGCATCGCGAGAAAGTTGAGGCCCGGCACCCAGCAGATCAAAAATGCCGCACCGCCAAAACCCACCGCCGCTGGCTTGTTGGCCATCAACCAGATCCGTTTCTGCCGAAACGAATAGCGCCGACGATCGAGCGTGTAGCTCGCGTAGTCGAGGGGAAGGAAGAAGATCGCGAAGACCACGATCAATGGGCCCGTCACGAGATGCGCGCCAGGAATCAGGAACCCCAGGAAGACGAGGCTCCCGACCACGAGGATAAAGAAGACCGCCCTGCGCAATTCCTCGCGCAGCGCGCGAAGCACCTCCACACCGTTCCCGATCAGACCTGAGGGCGCATCCTCTTCGACCGCTCCGGTTTCAATCCATTCGACCCGACTCGAGAGAACATCGAGGAACGGCGACGCGAGCACATTCGCAATCAGAAAAGAGCTCAGCAAGACGACACCCGCGAACATCGCGAAGAGCAGCGCACCGAGAATCGCCAGTGCCGCCTTCGCGGGACCCACCCAAAGCCACGCGACCCAGTTTGCGGCCTCGGGGGCGGGCATCCAGAACGTCGCCCATTCGTAGAGTTCACCCGCGTGGGTGACCAACAAAGAAGCCGCCAGCGCGAAGGCCAAAAGCGAAAAAGCGATGGGTGCCACCGCCAGCGCCCAGAGCCGTTTTTCGCGGAGGAGCAGCCGTCCTCCCTCCAGCGGGAGTTGGAATCCATCCAACAGCGAAAGAGGGGGTTGCATGCGCGTCTCCGGAAGAGGCGGGGGGCCGTCTATACTACAGTCCCGGGCGAAATTCTCGATGCAAAACCCATCGATCACCCTTCGCGAATATTGGAGTCCTGAAGATGATGTCCCACCTCCGTACCACGACGATTGGATTCCTCCTGTTGGCGAGCCTCGCCTGTCAACACATGGGCCAGAACGGAACCAACGGCGACGGATCGGAAGGACCCGCGAGTTCAGACCCCGCGGCGACCATCGACGCTCGAACGATCACCATTGGCGAACTCGATGACTACATCAAAGAGGCTCTCTTCAGCGAAGCATCGTCGGAGCGCAACGCGGCAGCGCTCTACGACCTGCGCTTGAGCAACCTCCGGGAAATGCTCGACGAGCTGATCGTCGAGAATGCCGCCTCTGCGGCGAATCTCTCCACCGAGGATTATCTGCGTAAGCAGGTCGAGGACCAGGGCGAAGTGCCGGAGGCGGAAATCGCCACGTTCTTCGACGATCACATCGATCAGATGGGTGGACGCGACCTCGACCCAATGCGGGAACAGATCGACGCCTACCTGGTCGAGCAGCGCGTCCTGGCGGTCATCACCGACCTCAAAGGCGAGGCCAACACGGAAATCCTGCTCGAACCCACCCGCGTTGCCATCGAAGCGATCGGACCCTCGAAGGGGCCCGATGACGCGATCGTGACCATCGTCGAGTTCAGCGACTTCCAGTGCCCGTTTTGCGAACGCGTCGTATCGACCCTCGAGAAACTCGTGGTCAAATACCCGACCCAGGTGCGGATCGTGTTCCGAAACCTTCCCCTCAACCGGATTCACTCGCGCGCGCAAGCAGCAGCAGAAGCTGCCGCCTGCGCGGACAAGCAGGAGGATTTCTGGGGCTTCCACGATCTGATCTTCGCGAACAACCGCGCGCTCACGGACGAAGACTTCGAAGGCCACGCGACTGAACTCGGCCTGGAGATGGACGCGTTCCGACAGTGCGTGCAAGACCGAGAGACCCAGCAAATCGTCGATACAGACCTGGCCGCCGCGGACGCGCTCCAGATATCCGGGACGCCCGCGTTCATAATCAACGGGATTCCGCTACACGGTGCGCTGAGCGTAGAAGCGCTGTCAGCGGTGATCGACGACGAGATTGCGCGGATCTCATCCGACGGTTCTACGGCGATCCGCTGACGGGCTCGATGGGGAAGATCTTCAAGGCCTACGACATCCGCGGCATCACGCCAGACGAACTCGACGCAGAGGCCGCCCATCGCATCGGGCGCGCAGCGGCGCGCTTCATTGGGGCGGGCACGCTCGCCGTGGGTCGAGACGCGCGGCAGAGTTCGCCGGAAATGTTCGAAGCTCTCGTGCGAGGCATCAACGACGAGGGAGTCGACATCATCGACCTCGGACTCGCCTCGACACCGATGATCTATTACGCGGTGGAGGCGTTGGCGACGGGCGGAGGCATCATGGTCACCGCCTCCCACAATCCCGCGCAGTACAACGGATTCAAGATCTGCCGGGAGCACGCCATTCCGATCGGCGAGGCGAGCGGACTGCTCGAGATCGAAAGGCTAACGGCCGAGATCGCGAACGAAGCGCCGCAGTCGAAGCGCGGGACAATTCGGTCCGTCGACGTTCGCGAGGGCTACGTCGATCACGTCCTCAGTGTGGGAAGTGGGCGCCCGAGCCTCAAGGTCGCGATCGACTGCGGCAACGGCATGGCTGCGGTCGGACTGGAGCCGCTCCTGGAGCAGCTGGATCTCGAAGTCGAACGCCTCTACTTCGAACCCGACGGAACTTTTCCGAACCACGAAGCCGACCCCCTCAAACAGGAGAACCTACGCGATCTGGTGGCCGCGGTGCGTCGGACCGGAGCCGATTTCGGGGTCGCGTTCGACGGGGATGCGGATCGCGCGGTCATCGTCGACGAAACGGGCGCTCCGATTTCCTCCGATCTGATGACCGGGCTGCTCGCCAGACGCCAACTCGAGCGCAATCCGGGCGGGCGCGTCTTGTACGACCTGAGGTCGAGCCGCGCTACGGCGGAGGAAATCGAATCTGCGGGCGGCGTGGCCGAGATGTCCCGCGTGGGGCACTCGTTCGTAAAGGCGCAGATGCGCGAAGTCAACGCCATCTTCGCGGGCGAACTCTCGGGACACTTCTACTTCCGTTTCTCGCCCACGCTGGTTGCAGACGACGGCATCGCCGCATTCGTGGCGGTGCTCGACCTGCTCGCGTCTGAAAATCGCCCCTTGTCCGAAATCGCGGCCCCGCTGAAGCGCTATTCGGCCAGTGGCGAGATCAATTCCCAGGTGAGCGACGTCGCGAGCATTCTCGAAAAACTCCAGTCGGAGTACGCAGACGCTCCCATCGTCTCGCAGCTCGATGGACTGTTGGTTCGCTACCCGGACTGGTGGTTCAACGTGCGGCCGTCCAACACCGAGCCCGTCTTGCGGCTGAACGTCGAAGCCGACAACGAGCCGTTGATGATCGAGAAGCGAGACGCCCTGCTCGCGCGCATCAACGGCAGCTAGAAGGCGTCGGCGTCGAGCCCGCAAAATCGTAGAAGCCCTTGCCGTCGAGGAAACCGCCGCCCCATTTCCACGAACCCGCGATCGATGGCGTCGAGTTCAACGATTTTGCGGTGGATCTTCATGTGGAAATCTCCATGATTTCCGAATTATCCTAATATTGGCTTCTTATTTTCAGTTCTGGCTCCCCTTGAGGCCGGATCTGGGCGTGGCCCTGGACGCTCGCGCTGTGTAGCTTCGGGGGCCGGATTTCTACCGGGGAAGCTCTGGGGTCACCCAAATGCCGATCAAGATTCCCGACATGCTGCCCGCTCGTACCCAGCTGGAAGACGAGGGTGTCGAGATCATCACCCACGAAACCGCGCTGCGGCAGGACGTCCGTCCGCTCAAGATCTTGCTGCTCAACCTCATGCCGAAGAAGCGGGAAACGGAGATTCAGTTCGCTCGGCTGCTGAGCAACACGCCGCTCCAGATCGAGCTCACGTTGATGACCACCGCCAGCTATCAGCCGCAAAACACACCGGCGGATTACCTGCTGCAGTTCTATCGCCGGTTGTCCGACGTGCGCGACGAATTCTTCGACGGACTCATCGTCACCGGAGCACCCATCGAGAGGATCGACTTCGAGAAAGTGGATTACTGGTCCGAGCTCGGCGAGATCATCGACTGGTCGGGCAGCCACGTTCTGCGACGGCTCGGAATCTGCTGGGGCGCGCAGGCAATGATGTACCACCTGCACGGCGTGGACAAATTCGAACTGCCTGAAAAATTGTTCGGCGTGTTCGATCACGTACTCGATCCCGGCCGGCAGCGCGTCGGCTTGCTGGCGGGCTTCACCGATCGCTTCCCGATGCCGGTCTCGCGTTACACGGGAAACCGCGCAGAGGACATCGCCGCCGCGCCCAACCTTTCTGTGCTCGCACGCGCGCCGGAATCCGGGGTCGCCCTGGTTCTCGACGACGCAACCAAGGACGTCTTCATACTCAATCACCTCGAGTACGACGCCGACACCCTGGGCAACGAGTACGCGCGCGATCTTCGGGAAGGACTCGGAACCAAACTTCCCGTCAACTATTTTCCGAGCGACGACCCTCTCCTGGCGCCCGTGAACCGCTGGCGAACGTACGCGTTCCTGCTGTTCGCCAACTGGATCAAGGACGTCTACCACGACTCGCCCTTCGATTTGAGCACGCTACCGAGCCTTCGGCGCTGATTCGCCCTCGATCACCCAGGGATTCGAAATCGATTCCCCGGGATTCGAAGTCGATTCCCCGGGATTCGAAATCGATTTCCCGGCATTCGAAGTCAATCCCCAGCATTCGACGTCGATTCGCTCCATATTCTGCGCCAACCCTATTCTCGCTGGGCCCAACCCGCGCCGAGCGGAAAACCCGCTTGACGAGCGGCGCGCCTCAAGTGATAGACTCCGGAACCCCAATTTGAAGGAGGACCCCAACGATGGCTCATCGCCCCGAGACACAGGCCCTGCACGCCGGTTACCGGGCGGACCCGACCACGGGCGCCGTCGCAGTGCCGATCTACCAGACCACCAGCTACCAGTTCCGCGACACGCAGCACGCCTCCGATCTGTTCGCGCTCAAGGAACTCGGAAATATCTACACGCGGATCATGAATCCGACCACGGATGTCCTCGAGAAGCGCCTTGCAGCAATGGAAGGCGGAGCGGCTGCGCTGGCCGTCGCTTCCGGTCAGGCTGCGTCGCTCTACTCGATCCAGAATATCGCGCAGTCCGGTGACAATTTCGTCTGCTCGACCCACATCTACGGCGGGACCTGGAATCTCTTCAACGTGACCGCGCGCGACATGGGAATCGAAGTGCGCTTCGTCGACCCGACCGACCCCGAGGCGTTCCTCAAGGCCAGCGATGACAAGACGCGCGCCTACTACGGCGAGACGCTTCCGAACCCGAAGCTCGAGATGTTCCCGATCGCAGAGGTCGCGGAAATCGGGCGCAAGCTCGGGATTCCGTTGATCATGGACAACACCTCCGCACCGATTCTGTGTCGGCCGTTCGACCACGGGGCGGCGGTGACGATGTATTCCGCCACCAAGTACCTCGGTGGCCACGGCAATTCGATCGGCGGCATCCTGATCGACGGTGGCAACTTCGACTGGGAGGCAAACCAGGAGCGCTTCCCGTTACTGACCCGCCCGGATCCCGGCTACCACGGCGCGGTGTGGATCGAAGCCGCCAAGCCGCTTGGCCCGATCGTCTACGCCCTCAAGGCCCGCGTGACGCTGCTGCGCGACGCTGGCGCCTGCATGTCGCCGTTCAACGCGTTCCTATTCCTGCAGGGAATCGAGACCGTGGTACTGCGGATGCAGAAGCACTCCGAGAACGCGATGGCTGTCGCCTCGTACCTCACCAAGCACCCGAAGGTCACCAAGGTGATCCACCCGAGCCAGCAAGAAGGTGAGGCACGGCGACGAGCCGACGCCTACATGAAGGGTGGCTACGGGGGCATGGTCGGAATGGAATTGGAGGGCGGCATGACGGCGGGCAAGTCTTTCATCGACAACCTGAAGCTGCTGTATCACGTCGCCAACATCGGTGACTCCCGCAGCCTGGCGATCCATCCGGGCAGCACCACACACAGCCAGCTCAACGATGAAGAGCTGCTGCGCTCCGGCGTGACGCCGGGCTACGTGCGGCTCTCGATCGGCATCGAGCACATCGACGACATTCTCGAGGACATCGAACAGGCACTCGCCCAGGTTTGATCGGCAGCGTGCCGTCTCGTAATCGGCGGCTCGCCATCGCAAGACCGGTGCCACCCAATCGTCGAATGAGACCTTCGGGAGTGGATTTTGAATCCCCTCCCGAAGGACGCGCCCTGCAGCTCAGTCTTACCGTTCTCCACCGCCAACAGAACTCCCCCTTGTTGGCGCGGGCATTTCCTGACACCCTCTAGTCAGACCCCGCACCCACTCCGGGAGCCCTCATGCCCGACGATCTCTTCTCCACGCCCGAGCACCAGGCCTTTCGCGAAACCGTCCGCAAGTTCATCGAGGCCGAGCTCGTCCCGCGCGCCCGAGAGTTCGACGAGATGGGCAAGATCGACAAGTCGCTCTACCGGAAGATGGGCGACCTCGGGATGCTCGGGCTGCGGTACGACCCGAAATGGGGCGGCTCCGGCCTCGACTATTCCTACACCACGATTTTGTACGAAGAACTCGGCGCGTCCGGCCTTTCCGGGGTCACCATGGGGATCAGCGTCCACACCGACATGGCGACGCCCTCGCTCCACGATTTCGGCACCGACGAACTCCGCCAGCGCTACCTGGTGCCCTCCATCCAGGGCGAGATGGTGAGTGCCATCGCGGTCACCGAGCCCGACGCGGGCTCGGACGTGTCGGGGATCAAGACCCGGGCGGTCCGCGATGGCGACGAGTGGGTGATCAACGGCAGCAAGATGTACATCACCAATGCCGCCACGGCCGACTGGGTGTGTCTGCTGACTGTGACCGACCCGGATGCCCGCTACGGCGGTTTCTCTCAGATCATCGTACCCACCGACGCGCCCGGTTTCCGCTACGAGTTGCTCGACAAGATCGGCAACTGGAACTCTGACACCGGCATTCTCTATTTCGACGATGTGCGCGTGCCCCTGGCAAACACGATCGGCGAGGTCGGCCGCGGTTTCCAGCAGCAGATGATGCAGTTTCAGGACGAGCGCCTGGTTGCGTGCATCACCGCAGTGGCCGGCTCGCGGCGGATTTGGGAAATCACGCGGGACTACGCGAAGGAACGGATCCTGTTCGGCAAGCCGCTCTCCAAGATGCAAGTCACGCAGTTCAAGTTCGTCGATATGATGATCGAACTCGAAGCCGCCCGGGAACTCACCTACGCGTGTGTGCGCAAGCGCATCAAGGGCGAAGATGCAACACAGAAGATCTCGATGGCCAAAGTTTTCTGCGGACGTACGGTCCGCCACGTCGCCGACGAGTGTATCCAGCTCCACGGAGGCTACGGCTACATGAAGGAGAGCGCCGCCGGCCGATCGTTCGTCGACTCGCGCCTGCTCAGCATCGGTGGCGGCTCCGACGAGACGATGATCCACTACCTGGCAAAGATGCTGGGTTTCTAGGTCGAGATCACGCCCCTGATGCAAGCCCTCCCCACTCGCGTCGACACCCGCTCCGAGACCTTCCGGACCAACCGGGAAGGCTTTCTCGAGCAAATCACCTACTTGAATGAGCAGCTCACGTTGGCGCGGGCCGGCGGTGGCGAAAAGTACGTCGAGCGCCACAAGCAGCGCGGCAAACTGATGGCCCGCGAGCGCATCGAGCTGCTCCTCGACCGCGATTCACCCTTTCTCGAGATCGCGCCGCTCTGCGCCTGGGGGACGGAGTTCGGCCTCGGCGGCAGTGTGGTCTGCGGCATCGGTGTGGTTTCCGGCGTGGAGTGCGTGATCACCGCCAACGATCCCACGGTGAAAGGCGGCGCCATCAACCCCTACGGCGGGAGCAAGATCGCGCGCGCCATGGAGATCTGCGCCCAGAACCGGATGCCCATCATCAACCTCACCGAGTCGGGCGGCGCAGACCTCCCCCACCAAAGCGAGATCTTCGTGCCCGGCGGGCGGATGTTCCGCGAACTCACACGGCGCTCTGCGGAGCGCATCCCGACAATCTGCCTCGTCTTTGGCTCTTCCACAGCGGGCGGCGCATACGTACCGGGCATGTCCGACTACGTCGTCATGGTGAAGGAGAGAGCGCGGGTCTTTCTCGGCGGACCGCCGCTCGTCAAGATGGCGATTCACGAAGACAGCACCGACGAGGAACTTGGCGGCGCCGAGATGCACAGCCGCGTCTCGGGGGTTTCCGATTACCTCGCGACAGACGAGCGCGATGCCATTCGCATCGGCCGCGAGATCGTCGCGCAGCTCAATTGGCGCAAGCTCGGCGAATCGAAGCGCGTACCCGTCGAAGAACCGATCTACGATCCCGAAGAGATTCTCGGCATCGCTTCGATCGACGTCCGCCAGCCTTTCGAAGTCAAAGAAATAATCGCGCGCATCGTCGACGGCTCGCGCTTCCACGAGTTCAAACCCAGCTACGGCACCACCCTGGTTACGGGTTACGCGCACATCCACGGCTACCCGGTGGGCATCCTCGCCAACAACGGCATCCTCTTCTCGGAGTCGTCCGAAAAGGGCGCGCAATTCATCCAGCTCTGCAACCAGACCAGC
>SMVA01211042.1_pt1 | contig 17427 bp, 15 predicted proteins | sample 2456451 | NCBI WGS metagenome assembly SMVA01 (sample SAMN11095933, study PRJNA526329) | marine sediment metagenome | biome: Marine sediment; feature: Surficial sediment; material: Deep marine sediment; isolation source: Hadal surficial sediment | place: Pacific Ocean | collected 2014-05 | depth...
ACACCGGACCTCTCAATGACAGGGCAGAGGGAATTTACCACGGGCCAAAAGGGCGGGGATAAGTTTTTGGGAATTTCTTTCGCAAGACGTCCCCCCCCTGAGGGAGAGGGTGGCCCGACAAGGGCCGGGTGAGGGGTTCGGGCCTATAGCACGCACCGCTACACCCCCTCATCCGGTCGCTCCGCGACCACCTTCTCCCCCTAGGAGAAGGAATATTGGCCGCGCTCTTTATGCCGCCGCCGCTTCGCCGGCCGCCGTTTGCCCCTCGCTCTCCACCGCATCCGTCCCGGCGTGTTTTGGCAGGAACAACAGCCGGTCGCTGCCGGCGGTGATCGCCACATGGTCACCATCCCTGACGGCGCCGGACAGCACCTGTTCGGCGAGCGGGTCCTGCACCTGTTTCTGGATGACGCGTTTGAGCGGCCGGGCGCCGAAGGCCGGGTCGTACCCCCTATCAGCCAGGAAGGCGCGAGCGCCCTCGTCCAGTTCCAGCGTGATCTTGCGCTCCTCCAGCAGCCCCCGCAGACGCGCAAGCTGGATATCGACGATCACCGACATCTGGTTTTTCTTCAGCCGGTGGAACAGGATGATCTCGTCGATCCGGTTGAGAAATTCCGGCCGGAAGCTGGCCTTGACCTCGGCCATGATCTCATCGCGCACCGCATCGACATCCTGGTCCTGGCCAAGATTGACGAGAAACTCGCCTCCGAGATTGGAGGTCATGATGATCAGCGTATTGCGGAAATCGACCGTGCGGCCGTGGCCATCGGTCAACCGGCCCTCGTCGAGCACCTGCAAGAGGATGTTGAAGACGTCCGGATGGGCCTTTTCGATTTCGTCGAACAGCACCACCTGATAGGGCCGGCGGCGCACCGCTTCGGTCAGCATGCCGCCCTCCTCGTAACCGACATAGCCCGGCGGCGCGCCGATCATGCGGGCAACGGAGTGCTTTTCCATGAACTCCGACATGTCGAGGCGAACCATCGCGCTCTCGTCGTCGAAGAGGAAATCCGCCAGCGCCTTGGTCAGTTCCGTCTTGCCGACGCCCGTCGGCCCCAGGAACATGAACGAACCGATCGGCCGGTTCGGATCCTGCAGGCCGGCGCGGGCCCGGCGCACGGCGGTGGAAACGGCCTGCACCGCCTCGCCCTGGCCGACAACCCGCCTGGCCAGTTCGTCTTCCATGCGCAAAAGCCTGTCGCGCTCGCCCTCCAGCATTTTGTCGACCGGCACACCGGTCCAGAGCGAGACGATATGGGCGATGTGGTCGGGCGTCACCGCCTCTTCCACCATGTCGCCGGCGCGGTTTTCCTCGCCCGCCTCCTCGGCCACGGCAAGGTTTTTCTCAAGCTCGGGAATGACGCCATAGGCAAGCTCGCCGGCCTTGGCCAGATCGCCGGAACGCTGCGCCTTTTCAAGGTCGAAGCGCGCCTGATCGAGCTTCTCCTTCAGCTTTTGCGCATCGTCCAGCCTGGCCTTTTCCGCCTGCCAGCGCGCGGTCAGGCCGCTCGATTCCTCCTCCAGCCCGGCCAGCTCTTTTTCCAATTTGGCAAGCCGGTCCCGGGAGGCCGAATCGGTTTCCTTTTTCAGCGCCTCGCGCTCGATCTTGAGCTGGATTATGCGCCGGTCCAGTTCATCGAGCGCCTCGGGCTTGGAATCGACCTGCATCCTCAGCCGCGAAGCCGCCTCGTCCATCAGGTCGATCGCCTTGTCGGGCAGAAACCGGTCGGTGATGTAGCGATTGGACAGGGATGCCGCGGCGACAAGCGCCGAATCAGTGATCCGGATGCCGTGATGCAGTTCGTATTTTTCCTTCAACCCGCGCAGGATGGAGACCGTATCCGCAACGTTCGGCTCGGCGATGAACACCGGCTGGAAGCGGCGGGCGAGCGCTGCGTCCTTTTCCACATGTTTGCGGTATTCATCGAGCGTGGTAGCGCCGATGCAGTGCAGTTCCCCGCGCGCCAGGGCCGGCTTCAGGAGGTTGGAGGCGTCCATCGCCCCCTCGCCCTTGCCGGCGCCGACAAGGGTGTGCATTTCATCGATGAACAGGACGATCTGGCCGCTCGCCGCTTCGATTTCCGACAGAACCGCCTTCAGCCGCTCCTCGAATTCGCCGCGATATTTGGCGCCGGCGATCAGCGCGCCCATGTCGAGCGCCATCAGCTTCTTCTCGCGCAGGCTTTCGGGCACATCGCCATTGACGATGCGCAGCGCCAGGCCTTCGGCGATCGCCGTCTTGCCGACGCCCGGCTCGCCGATCAGCACCGGATTGTTCTTGGTGCGGCGCGACAGGACCTGGATGGCGCGGCGAATTTCCTCATCGCGGCCGATCACCGGGTCGAGCTTGCCCTCGCGCGCCTCCTGGGTGAGATCGCGGGCATATTTCTTCAGCGCGTCATAGCCGCCCTCGGCATTGGCGCTGTCGGCCGTGCGGCCCTTGCGAAGCGCCTCGATCGCCTGGTTGAGGCTGGTCGGAGTGACCCCGGCCTTGGCCAGAATGTCGGCGCTCGCGGCATCTGTCTCCATGGCCAGCGCCAGCAGCAGCCGTTCCACCGTGACAAAACTGTCGCCGGCCTTCTTGGCAAGCGTTTCGGCGGTGGTGAACACCTTGGCGAGCGGGCCGGCCAGATAAAGCTGCCCGGCGCCGCCGGAGACCTTTGGTATTTTGGCGAGCGCTGCTTCCACGGCGGCAAGCGCTTGCCCCGGTTGTCCGCCGGCATTGGCGACCAGCCCGGCAGCCAGGCCTTCTGAATCGTCGAGCAGGACTTTCAGGAGATGTTCGGGCCCGAATTGCTGATGCCCCTGGCCCAGCGCACAGGTCTGTGCCGATTGTACAAAACCACGCGCCCGGTCGGTATAATTCTCAAAATTCATCCCATCACCTCTCAGCCCCGCTCTTCAGCCCGAAGCGCCAAAAAACGGCCAGAATCGAAATCAAACGGCTCCCTTATAAAGGCAAACCGCATCTCCAATATGGTGTGACGAATTTGTCACGCAAGACGCAAGACCAACATCCTGCGACAGGTCAAAGCGGCGGGCCAACAAATGTCTGCCCGTAATTCATGGCGATCTCGTTCATGGTTTCCAGGGTCAATGGCCGCTTGTGGGCGGCGGCGAGAAAGGCGCGGAACATCGCTTCGCTTTCCCCTGCCGGCGTAAACATGAAACGCAGCCGGCCATGGTCCGCGCCGACATTCTTGAAGGCATGAACGACGCCCTTCGGCACAAAGGCGATATCGCCCGGCCCGGCGTGAATTAAGGTTCCCTCGATCTCGAAATCGAAACGCCCGTCCTCGACGAAGAACGTCTCGTCCTGGTCGCGATGGAGGTGGCGGGCGGGACCGGCGCCGGGCCTGACGACGTCTTCAAAAACGGCAAATGCGCCATCGGTCGCCGCGCCGGGAATTTTGATGACAAGTTCAATGGCGCCGTCGGGAAAGACCAGACGCTCACCGCCCGGTTCGCTGACATGCAAGGGGTTGGCCATCGCGACGTCTTCCTCATTCCGCCCCACCGGGCCTTGGCAACCGGGCCGCTGAACGCCAGATTCCCGCTTCTCTGCGCTCTTTGCCTCCATGTCCGGGCTGCCGTTCTGAAACAAAAACGCGGGCTAAATGCCCGCGCTGAAATTCGTTGACTGGATCGGCGTTGCTCAGTCGCGAAAGGCCGCCAGGGCTGACGCGCCGTCCTGGGTGGCGTCACCCTCAACCTCCGCCGGCTTCGGTTCTTCCGCCGCGCCCTCGACCTCCGCCGGCTTGCGGCGCCGGCCATTGGGTCTGGCTGCATCTCTCGCGCCAGCATCGGTATTCGGCGCAGCCTCGGGTTTGGGCTCCGCCGATGCCGTGCCCGCCGATGCCTCATCGCTCGTCGTGGCGCGCGGCCGGCGCGACCGGCGCGGGCGCTCCGCTTTGTCATGACCGCCACCGGCTACATCGCGCTCGGGCTGCGCCAAACCAGCATCATCGCCGCCATCGGCACCATCGGCGGCACGATCGTCCACGCTTTTGGGCGGACCATCGAGTTGGTCGCGGCCCTCATTGTTGTCCAGGTTTTGCACGGGTCGCCCGTCGTCGCGCTCATCATTGGACCCATCACGCTGCTGCGCCTGCTGGGCCTGCTGGGCCTGCTGGAATTGCGCTTGCTGCGCCGCCGCGACGATTCGGTAGTAGTGCTCGGCATGTTGCAGAAAATTTTCCGCCGAAATCATGTCGCCCGAAACCTGCGCATCACGCGCCAGCGTCGAATACTTTTCCGCGACATGGGCCGCCGTACCACGGACCTTCACATCCGGCCCGTTCGAATCGTAACTGCGGGTGAGCGGATTTGGCCCTTTGCGGTTGCGGCCGCGCGAACGCCGGTTCTGGGTATGCCTCATGAAACATTCTCAATCGTTGTGGGCAAAATTACATCCTCTGACCTGCTCCGCGTCGAGGGGAACAAAATCAGCGTTTTCCCAACAGTGCTGCAGCCTAGTCTGGCAGCCAAAGGCTCCACAAAATCTCAGGCAAAACACCTAATCGAACCGAAGTCGGCGGCCACGATAACAGGCCCGGGTGATCCGACGGGACGTCTGCCTGTCGGCTTCATGCCCCGGTTCGCAACAGGAAGCTAGCCCGATTAACCGGCTTTTCCAAGCCCCTATTTTCAATACTGCGATATAGGAGTTAATTATTGGCGATCAACAGATTTTTTGACAATTACGACCCGCCCGATGCCGGCAAGATCGGGGCGGATTTCCACGATTTCAAGGCCCCGGGCGGCAAACAGCGCGGCCACCGAATCACCTTGCCCGGCGCCGATTTCCACGAATGCCGTGGCGCCCGGCTTGAGCAGCGCCGGCAGCCTTGCCGCAATGGCCCGGAACGCCACCAGGCCATCGCGGCCACCATCAATCGCCAGGGCCGGATCATAGTCGCGCACAGCCCGTTCCAGGCCGGCCAGATCCCCTTGCGCAATATAGGGCGGGTTGGCCACGACCATGTCGAACGGATTATCGAGCGGCGTGGAAAAATCGCCGTGGATAAATACGATACGATCGGCAACGCCGTGCCGGCGCGCATTGATCAGGGCGATGTCGAGCGCTGGCCGGCTGATATCGAGGCCGATGCCCGTGGCGCAATCCAGTTCGCTCAACAGGGCGATCAAAATGGCGCCCGAGCCGGTGCCCAGATCACAGATCCGCAAGGGCCGGCCTTTTTCCTTTCCCGTCAGATCAGAGCCAGCCAGATCAAGGGCGGCATCGACCAAAATCTCCGTTTCCGGCCGCGGCACCAGTGTCGCTTCGCTGAGGGCGAACGACAGGCCCCAGAATTCCTTCATCCCAAGGATACGCGCCACCGGTTCGTGCCTCGCCCGCCGTTCGCAAAAGGCATCGAAGAGGGCAATGGTTTGCGCTGGGAGCGAGTTGCCGCTACCGGCAATCAGTTCCGTCAGGTCGAGCCCGGCCGCCTTGCCCAGGAGCAGCCGCGCATCGAGCGCCGCGCTTTCAATGCCGGCCGCCCGCAATCGCCGCCGCGCCGCGGCGAGCGCCGAGGCGATCGTCGTCACGCCGCTCCATCGCCGCCAATATCGGCGAGCATTTGCGCCTGATCTTCGGCGATCAGCGCATCGACCACTTCGTCCAGCCCCTCGCCGTTAAGGATCTTGTCGAGTTTGTACAGCGTCAGGTTGATCCGGTGGTCGGTGACCCGCCCTTGCGGAAAATTATAGGTGCGGATGCGCTCCGAGCGGTCGCCGGAACCGACCTGGCCGCGCCGCGCCGCAGCCCGTTCCGCATCGGCCTTTTTCCGTTCCATGTCGAACAGGCGGGCGCGCAGCACCTGCATGGCGCGGACGCGGTTCTGGTGCTGCGATTTTTCCGACGAGGTGACGATGATCCCGGTCGGAATATGGAGGATCCGCACGGCCGAATCCGTCGTATTGACGTGCTGGCCGCCGGCCCCGGAAGCGCGCATCGTGTCGATGCGAATATCTTCCGCCTTGATGTCGATATCGACCTCTTCGGCCTCCGGCAGAACGGCGATCGTCGCCGCCGAGGTGTGGACCCGCCCGCCCGATTCCGTTTCCGGCACGCGCTGCACCCGGTGGACGCCCGATTCATACTTCAGCCGGGCATAGACGCCACGCCCGGAAATGTTGGCAATGACCTCTTTCATGCCGCCGGCATCGCCCTCGCTGGCCGACAGCACCTCGACCTTCCAGCCGCGCAAAGCCGCATAGCGCTCATACATTCTGAACAAATCGCCGGCAAACAGCGCCGCCTCGTCACCGCCAGTACCGGCCCGCACTTCTAGAATGGCACCCTTATTATCGGCCGAATCGCGTGGCAGCAGAAGAATGCGCAGTTCCGTATCCAGCAACCCGATCGATGCTTCCAGCGTCGCTTTTTCTTCCTCCGCCAACGCCCGCATTTCCGCATCGGAATCGGGATCGTCGAGCAGCGATTGGGTATCGGCCAGTTCCCCTTGCGCTTCCAGCAGGGCTTTCGCCTTGGCCGCGACTTCGTCGATCCCGGCAAGTTCGCGCGACAGACGAACGATCTCCTCCGCTTCCTGTGTCCGCGTTAGCGCCTCGGTGATCGCCGCATGGCGGTCGATGACGGATTGCAGTCGGTCCTGTGGAATCATGGCACTGGATATAGCCTGTCCGGGCATTATCGAAAACGAAATTTAGCCCGCTACCTGTTGGCCTGATACCTGTTGGGTGGGCGCGTCAGACCGGAATCCGATGTTCTTCGGCAAAGGCGCGAAGTTCGGTACGCACATCCGATACCGATACGACTTCGTCGATCAGCGTTGCAAGGCACTCCGACAGCGGCCCCAGTTCCAGCGCCCGAAACATGGTCTTGACCGGGCCGATCGCCGCCGGCGCCATCGACAAGGCGCGGTATCCGATGCCGGCCAGCGCCATCGCCTCCAGCGGGCGGCCGGCGATCTCGCCGCACAAGGTGACCGGCTTGCCATATTGCAGCCCTTTGTCGACGATCTTGCGCAGCGCCCTTAAAAAGGCCGGGCTGAGCGGATCGAAGCGCGTGGCAAGCCGGGTATTGCCACGGTCGCTGGCCATCATGAACTGCATCAGATCGTTGGAGCCGACGGACAGAAAATCGACTTTGGCAAGCAGTTCGTCGAGTTGCCACAACAGCGCCGGCACTTCGACCATGACGCCGAGCTTGACCGTTTCCGCCGCGTCATGGCCATGGCGGGCAAGGTGGACCCGTTCGCCTTCGACGATCCCCCGCGCCCGTTCAAATTCGCTAACTTCGGTGACCATCGGGAACATCAGTTGCAATTCGCGCCCGGCGGTGGCTTTCAACAGCGCCCGCACCTGCGTTTTCAGGAGCGCCGGGCGGTCGAGCCCGAGCCGGATGGCGCGCCAGCCCATGGCCGGATTTTCTTCCACTTGGCTGCGCAGATAGGGCAGCACCTTGTCGCCGCCGACATCGAGCGAGCGAAAGGTTACCGTTTTGCCATTGGCGGCCTCCAGAACCTGCTGGTAGAAAGCCTGCTGCTCGTTTTGCCGCGGAAACGAGGACACGACCATGAACTGCAATTCGGTGCGGAACAGGCCGATGCCGGCGGCGCCCGATTCCTCCAGATGCGGAAGATCCATCAACAGGCCGGCATTCATCAACAGCGTAAAGTCGATGCCGTCGCGGGTGACAGCGGGCTGATCGCGAATCTGCCGGTATTGTTCCTGCCGCCGCGCCTGGAACCGTACCTTGTCGCCATAGGCCGTCTCGATATCGGCTGGCGGGCGAAAATGCACAACGCCGGTTTCGCCATCGACGATGATCGGATCGCCGGCTTCCACCAGCGCAACGGCGTCTTCCACCTGGCCGACACAGGCAATGTCGAGCGCCCGGGCGATGATCGCCACATGGCTCGTCGGCGCGCCCTCTTCCAGAACCAGGCCGCGCAGCCTTTCGCGGTCATAGTCGAGCAGTTCGGCGGCGCCCATGGTGCGCGCGACGATGATCGCATCTTCCGGCAATTCACCGTCCAGCGGCCCGTGTGGCCGGCCCATCAATTCGCGCAGCAGCCGGTTGGCCAGGTCATCGAAATCATGCAGCCGGTCGCGCAAAAAAGCGTCCCCCTGGCGGCCGATCCGCACCCGCGTATCGCTTTGCACCTTTTCCACCGCCGCCTCGGCGGTCAGGCCGTTCTCCACCGCCTCGCGCAACCGCCGGGTCCAGCCGCGGTCCTGCGCGAACATGCGATAGGCTTCCAGAACATCGCGATGCTCGCCGTGGCCCGCTTCAGCGCCGCGCGCCAGAATATCGTCAACCGACAGGCGCAGACTGGCCATCGCCGCATCGAGCCGTTTGCGCTCATGGTCGGTGTCCTCGGCGATCAGTTGCGTGACGACGACGCGCGGTTCGTGCAGGACGACATGGCCCAGACCGATGCCATCGGCGAACGCCGCGCCGGTCAACTGCACCGGCCGGTTGAGGTCGAGATCGGCGCCGGGCCCCGCCAAATCCTCGATCTCGCCGGCGGCGAACATCTCCGCCAGCACCATCGCCGTCGTCTCCAGCACCTCCAGCTCTTCGTCCAGATAGGTCCGATGGGAGCGGTTCTGGACGACCAGCACGCCCAGCATCCGCCCGACCCGCAGGATCGGCACACCGAGGAAGGAGTGATAGATCTCTTCGCCCGTTTCGGGCAGATAGGCGAAGGCGGGATGATTTTGCGCGTCGGGCAGATTGAGCGGCTGGGCGCTGGTGGCGATCATGCCGACCAGGCCGCGGCCGACATGCAGCGTCACCTTGTGCACGGCATCCGGGTTGAGGCCGCGGGTAGCGTAGAGTTCCAGCATGCCGTCGGCACGCAGCACATAGACCGAGCACACCTCCGCCACCAAATTGGCGGCGATCTGCGTGACGATCTCGTCCAGGCGCTCCTGGGCGCCGAGCGATTGTGCCATGACCTCGCGCAGGCGGCGCATGAGCACGCGCGGCCCCGCAAGCGACCCTCGGCTTGCCACAACCCCCTCCTCGATACCCGTGTCTTCTATCGCCGTATTCTTGTTAAGACCGATCCGGCCGGCGGCGCCCGGCTTTACGCGATGCGCTGCCTTCAGGCGGCGTCCAGATCGTATATGGAATGCAGGGTTCGCACCGCAAGCTCGGTATAGGCGGCATCGATCAGGATTGAAATCTTGATTTCCGATGTGGTGATCAGCTGAATGTTGATCTCCCGCTCCGCCAGCGCCTTGAACGCCCGCGCCGCGACACCGGCATGGCTGCGCATACCGATACCGATCACCGAGACCTTGGCGACATCGCACGAGCCAACGACGTTCTCCATATGGATGGAGGATTTCAGATCGTCGATCAGCGCCATCGCCGTGTCGAATTCGGCGGTCGGAACGGTGAAGGTGATATCGGTCGTGGCGCCGTCCTCGGAGACATTCTGGACGATCATGTCGACATTGATCGAAGCATCGGCCAGCGGTCCGAAAATCGCCGCCGCGACGCCCGGCCTGTCGGCGACGCGCCGGAGCGTGATCTTCGCCTCGTCCTTGGAATAGGCTATTCCGGTAACAAGCTGCTTTTCCACGATTTCATCCTCATCGCATATCAGCGTTCCGACCGGCAGGTTGCCCGGCCCGCTCTGTGGCGCTTCCGGATCCTGGAAGCTGGAGCGCACGAATATTCTGACCCCATGCACCATGGCCAGTTCGACCGAGCGCACCTGCAATACCTTGGCGCCGAGCGAGGCCATTTCCAGCATTTCCTCAAAGGCCAACCGCGCCAGCCGACGGGCGCCCGGCACGATCTGCGGATCGGTGGTATAGACGCCATCGACATCGGTATAGATGTCGCAGCGATCGGCGCCGATCGCCGCCGCCAGCGCCACGGCGCTGGTATCGGAACCGCCGCGGCCGAGCGTGGTGATGCGGTTGTCCGGCGCCAGGCCCTGGAAACCGGCGACCACCGGCACCTGGTTCCGCGCCAGGCGTTCCAGCAATATTGCCGCGTCGATATCCTGAATGCGCGCCGCGCCATGGGCGGCATCGGTGCGGATCGGCACCTGCCAGCCGAGCCAGGAACGGGCATCGACCCCCAGGCCCTGCAAGACGATGGCCAGCAGCCCGCCGCTCACCTGTTCGCCGGCGGCGACCACCGTGTCGTATTCGCGCGCATCGTGCAGCGCGCTGGCCTGGCGGCACAAGGCGACCAGTTCATCGGTCCGCCCGGCCATGGCCGACACGACGACGACGACCTGGTTGCCGGCATCGACCTCGCGGGCGACATGGCGCGCGGCGTTGCCGATGTGGTCCAGGTCGGCCATCGACGTGCCGCCGAATTTCATCACAAGACGGGACATGGCGGCGGATCGATCGCTTCTTTGAGTGTGTTGCGGCCCGCAAAGCCCAAGCGCAGGCAGGTCGCGCGCTTTTACCGGCTTGCGCGCGCCACGGCAACCGGCGGGGCCGGGATCGAGCGCGGCAGCATCAGGGCGGCCGACAAGATCAGGCCGCCGGCGATCGCCAGAAGCACGAACAGCAAATCAAAGCCCCAACCGGTATGCACCCAGGCGATCACCGGCACGGCCAGCGCCATGACGCTTAACGTCACCGTATAGCGTACGGCCAGAATACGACTGCGCCAGAGGGAATTGACGATGCGCCCGACCAGAACGTCATTGATCGGGATCTGGCCGAACGTGGCGAACATGAATGCCGCGGCCGCGACGATCGCGCTCCAGCCGTGCAGGCCGGACATCAGGGCAAAAAGGGTCAGTTGCATCGCGGCGATCGCGACAAACACGTTGCGCGGCGAGATACGGTCAATTGTGTAGCCGACAACCAATTGACCCATCGACCCGATCGAGAAGACAAAAAAGGCCAGCCAGCCGACAATCGTGGCCGAGGCCGCGATGTCGCCGGCCCGTTCATCGATAATCTTCGGCAGCGCAAAGGTTGTGCTTTGGAAAACCAGCCCGCCAAGAGCGGTGGTGAGAAGGATAATCGCAAGGACCCGGACGAACACATTGCGGTCATAGGTGGAAACCTCTGCCGCGGAAGCATGTTTGTCGGCGCCCGCGTCATGGGGCATGGTTTCTTTCGCCGACCACAGGAAAACGCCATAGGCAACGCCGATGCCAATCGAGACGATCCCCGGCCACACGAACGCCGATCCCCAACCGGACCGGTCAATCAGAAATCCGGTGATCAATGCGGCCGCCGCAACGCCCATATTGCCATAGACGCCGTTGACCGCAATCGCCATGCCGACATTTTTGCGGCCCTCCAGCACCAAGGCGATACCGACAGGGTGGTAGATTGCCGCGAACGCGCCGATCGCAAACAGCCCGATGCCGATCTGCAAGGGCGTTTGCGCCAGCGCCGTGAAAATCGATGCAACGCCAATGCCGATAAAGAAAATCACCAGCATTCCGTGCCGGCTCCACTTGTCAGCCAGCCAGCCGGCCGGCAGGGCAAATGCGCCAAAGGCGAGAAAACCCGGCATCGCGTAAGGGATCAGTTCGCCGTAGCTGAGTTGCCATTCTCGTGTCAGCGCCAGCGCCGCAACGGTTGCGAAAACCAGCATGAAAAAATGGTCCAGGAAATGGCCGATATTGAGAAACAGGAAATGCAGCCGTTGGCGCGTCATTCTTGTCGATCCCCGGGTCGGGTGGCTCCACTCATCCCGCACTATTTTGATCGACGCAACTTGTCATTCCGGCATTGGCCGGCGCGGCGACACGAAGGTGGTGATCGTGTATGGCAAGAACCATGATCGACCCGTCCCCTGCCGCTACCGCCGCCAGATCGACCGTTGACGATGCCGAGATCGCCAAGTTCGAACGGCTCGCCGCCGATTGGTGGGATCCCCATGGCAAGTTCCGGCCGCTGCACAAACTCAACCCGCTCCGCATCGCCTATATCAAGGATCAGCTTTGCCGTCATTTCGGCCGCGACGGCAAAAGCGCCAATGCCTTGAAGGGCTTGGCGATGCTCGACATCGGCTGCGGCGGCGGCCTTTTATGCGAGCCGATGGCGCGGCTTGGGGCGGACATCACCGGCGTCGATCCCTCGCCGGTCACGATCGAGGTGGCGGTACTGCATGGGCGCCAATCCCGCTTGGCGATCGACTATCGTGCGACCACGGCGGAAGACCTTGCGGCCGCTGGCGAGACCTTCGACGTTGTCCTCAACATGGAGGTTGTTGAACATGTCGCCGATGTCGAGGCGTTCATCGGCGCCTGCGCGGGCCTGGTGCGTCCGGGCGGGCTGATGGTCGTGTCCACCATCAACCGGACGGTGAAGGCGTTGGGCCTGGCCATTATCGGCGTTGAATACATCCTGCGCTGGCTGCCGCGCGGCACCCATCGCTACGACAAGCTGGTGCGGCCGCAGGAGCTTGAAAGCGCCCTGACGGCCGGCGGCCTGCAGCTGTTGGACGAAACCGGCGTGGTCTATAATCCGTTCGCCGACCGCTGGTCGCTGTCATCGGACATGGACGTCAATTACATGGTGCTGGCGGAAAAAACCAAAGAGCGGCCAAAAACCTAGTTCTGATCCTCCGGCAGGATCGGCAGGGGATGAAATTCGACCCCCTCCTCCGCCAGGGCCTTGGCCTCGTCCGGCGTCGCCTCGCCGTAAATGCCGCGTTTTTCCGCTTCGTCGTAGTGGATCTTGCGGGCCTCCTCGGGGAATTTTCCGCCGACATAATCAGCGGTCTCCTTCACATGGTCGCGGATTTTGCGCATTGCCGCGATCGCTTCTGTCCGCATGCCATGATGGGCTGCCAGCCGCACTTTTTCCCTTTTGGCGTCCTTCTTGCGCGCCGTTGCGACCTGCGGCGTCATCAGCGCTTTCTCCACCGCCGCCGAGCCGCATACAGGACACAGCACCGCATCGGCCGCCCGCAATTTGTCGAAGGCTTGCCAATCGGCGAACCAGGATTCAAACCGGTGGCCGTCCTGGCAGGCAAGCGCGTAGCGGATCACGAGACCGACCTCAGCGAAGGGGCCGCATCCGGAGACACATCCGGGTCGGCAAAGGCGCGCTCGTTCTTCAGAGCCGGAATGCGTGCCCTCGCATCCGCCGCCTGCGCTGGATCAATGTCGGCCAGCACGACCTGCGGCGCTTCGCCCTCGGCCTCGGCCAGCACCTCTCCCCACGGATTGACGATGATGGAATGGCCAAAGGTTTGGCGGGCGTCGTCGTGGTGGCCGGCTTGCGCGGCGGACACCATGAAGGCGCCGTTTTCGATCGCCCGCGCCCGCTGCAATACGTGCCATTGCGCTTCGCCGGTCTGGCGGGTAAAGGCCGCCGGCGCGCTCAGCATCGCCGCCCCGGCATGGGCCAGAGATCGGTAAAGCTGCGGGAAACGCAGATCGTAACAGATGGCAACGCCCAGCCGGCACCACGGCAGATCGGCGATCACCGCCGCCTCGCCCGGCGTATAGAGCGCCGATTCGCGCCAGCTTTCCCCATCTGGCAAATCGACGTCGAACAGGTGGATCTTGTCATAGCGCGCCAGTTGCGAACCATCGGGCGCAAAGACATAGGCGCGATTGGCGATTTTGCCGCCACCGGCATCGAGCGCCAGCGAACCGATATGCAGGACGATGCCCAATTCGCCGGCGAGCCGGGAAAACGCCGCGATCGCCGGGTCGCTCGCCTCGGGATGGATCGCCGCTTGCAGCGCCGCCCGGTCGCGCTGCACGATATTGGTCATTTCCGGCGTCTGCACATACTGCGCGCCCGCCGCAACCGCCTGGCGCACCAGTCGATCGACGCTGGCGATATTGCCGGCGATGTCGGTGGAGGAATTGAGCTGAACGAGCGCGGCGCGAAATGTCATGACGGTGTGAAGCCTTTTCCTTTCCGATGGGATCCATTCTGTCTCAAGAACTGGCGCAACGAATCATTGTTGAAACAATCGCCGGGCAATGTGGTGACATCGGCCATCGCAGAGCCCGGAAATTTTCGTTGGACCAAGGATATAGGCCGGGAATGGACAAATTCCAAAGCCATGCATTTAAAATGGCGGCTTGCCGCCGCACTTGACGCCCCTCAATGCACCACCAGGGCGAAGGTCAGCACATCGACCGCCGCCGCGCCGCCGCGCTTCAGCGCCCGGGTTGCCGCCCGCACCGTCGCCCCGGACGTAAAGACGTCATCGACGAGCAATACCCGGCGGCCGGCGATCATCGGCCTTTGGCGCAATTCCACCGCAAATGCGCCGCGGACATTGGCTTCCCGTTCCCGGACGGTCAGGCCGACCTGCTGGCGGGTTCGCCGGATGCGCTTCAAAATCAGCGGCCGGGCGTCGATGCCGCTCTGCCGGCCGATCCGCTCCGCCAACAGGCCCGCCTGGTTGAAGCGCCTGAGCCACAGCCGCCGCCGATGCAGCGGCACCGGAACGATCAGCTCGCAATCGGCCAGCAATTCCGCGCCGGCGCGGATCATCGCCTTCGCCATAAAGCCGGCGACCTCGTGCCGGTCGCGATATTTCAGCGCATGGACGAGACGCCGCGCCGTATCCTGGTAGAGGACCGCCGATCGCGCCCGTGCAAAAGGCGGCGGATCGGCCAGCACCGCCGCCGAAACGATGCCCGGCCCCATCTCATGGGCAAACGGCGTGCCAAGCACCGGGCAAAGCGGTGGCGCCAGGAAGCGCATCAAGGCCCAGCAATCGGCGCACAGCGCCGCGCCCGATCGGCTCGCCACCCGGCAGGCCGGACAGACCGGCGGTAAGAGGAGATCGACGGCGCGTTTGGGCAACCGGGAAAAAATCTTTCCAAGCTGCGCCGTTCTTGCCATTGCTTCACCCGGCATCATCATGATCCCAGCTTAACAGGGCCGGACCCATCGGTCACAGGCCGGTGCCGGCCGGAGGATAAGAAAATGCCGCCGCGAATCGTCGACAAGCCACTTTTGCGCCAGCGCCTTGCCCGCGCCCTTGCCCGCGACCCGCGCCAGCACAATGGCGGCGCGACCTTTCTGCTGGATACGGTAACCGACGATCTGATCGAGCGGCTTGGCGCCGTGGAAAGGCATTTTGAGACAGCCATCGCCATGATGGGCGTGACCGGCCGGCTGGCGGCGAAACTGGCCGCCAGCGGCAAGGCCGGCGCCATCTGTCGCATCGAGCGCGTGGCCGAGGCCTTTGCCGAAGTCGGGGATCGGAGGGTCTCCGGTCTGGTCTGCGACGAGGAAGCCCTGCCGATCGCCCGGGAAAGCGTCGATCTGATCGTTTCGCCGCTCGCCCTCACCTGGACCAACGACCTGCCCGGCGCATTGGTGCAGATGCGCCGCGCATTGAAGCCCGACGGCCTGCTGCTGGCCGCCCTTGCCGGCGGCGGCACCTTGAGCGAGTTACGTTTCGCCATGACAAAGGCTGAAGACGAACTCACCGGCGGCGCCAGTCCGCGGGTCATGCCCTTTGCCGATGTCCGCCAGATCGGCGCCTTGCTGCAACGCGCCGGCTTTGCCCTGCCGGTCACCGACCGCGACGTTTTGACGGTGCGCTACGCCACACCTTTTGCGCTGTTTTCCGACCTCAGGGCGATGGCCGCCTCGAACGTCATGATCGGCCGCGACCGGCGGCCGATGCCGCGCCGGGTGCTGATGCGCGCGGGCGAAATTTACGCGCAAAGCTTCGCCGATCCGGACGGGCGCATCCGCGCCACCTTTGAGATCATTTCCCTGTCGGGCTGGGCTCCCCATGCCAGCCAGCAAAAGCCGGCCCGACGTGGCTCGGCAAGGATCAGCCTTGCCGATGCGCTCGCACCGGGAGGTTCTGAATCGGATCGAAAAGGGCGTTAGGCTGGCGTGAATTTAGCCCAGTGCCGTGACGATGGCGGCAAGCTTCTGATACAGATTATCGACAGCGCCGCCTGTTCCCATGATTGAGATCAGAGCTGCCAGGAGAATCATGCAGCAAAGGCCATATTCGATGGCGGTCGCGCCGCTCTCGTCCTTGCAATACTGGCGAAACAGGTCGGTCACAATTCTACCCTCTGCCCTTATTCGTCACATAAGCAGATCGGCCAGATGGCTGATCAGCGGCTCATCCGCCGGCGGCATGGGATAATTGCGAAGCCGATTGGCGCGTACCCATTGCAGGGCGCTGTGTTCGCGCGCGGTCGGCGTTCCTTCCCATTGTCGGCTAACGAAAAGTGCCATTAAAAGGTGAAATTCGGTATAATCGAAGCTGGTAAAAGTCAGCGGCGCCAGACATGGTTTGGTAAGTTTAACGCCAAGTTCCTCGGAAATTTCGCGAATAAGCGCCTCTTCCGGCGTCTCCCCCGGCTCCACTTTTCCACCGGGAAACTCCCACAAACCCGCCATCGCCTTACCCGGCGGCCGCTGGGCGATCAGCACCCGGTTATCGGCATCGAGCAAGGCGCAAGCGACAACCAGAACGAGCCTCACCATTGCGCAACAATTCTCAACTGCGGTAATCGGCGTTGATGGCGATATAGCGGCGCGTCAGGTCGCAGGTCCACACCGTAGCCTTGCCGCGCTTTAGGCCGAGATCGATGCCGATGGTGATCTCCCCCCCCTTCATGTAGGCCGACACGTCGTTTTCCGAATACTCCGCATCGCGCTCGCCCTCGAAGGCGACCCGGTGCGGGCCGAAATGGATGGAAATCCTGTCGCGGTCGGCCGGTTCGCCGGCCTTGCCAATCGCCATCACCACGCGCCCCCAATTGGCGTCCTCGCCAGCCAGCGCCGTCTTGACCAACGGCGAATTGGCGACGCTGAAGGCAATCTTTTTCGCCGATGCGGCCGAAATTGCGCCAGTAACGTTAATTGCAACGAATTTGCTCGCCCCCTCGCCATCCTTGACGATCTGCTGCGCCAGGTCGCGGCACAGATCCTCCAGCGCGCCTTGGAAGTCGCGCAGCGCCCGCCCGCCGGGCTCGGTGATTTCCGGCGCGCCGCGCGCGGCCGCGGCACCGGTGGCGAAAAGCAGCACCGTGTCCGATGTCGAGGTATCGCCATCCACCGTGATCGCGTTGAAGCTGCCGCGCACCGCCTTGGCCAGCGCCCTTTGCAGCGGCTGCGGCGCAATTCCTGCATCGGTGAAGATGAAGGCCAGCATGGTCGCCATGTCCGGCGCGATCATTCCCGAACCCTTGGCGATGCCGTTGATTGTCACGGTTCTGCCGCCGATCCGCGCGCTACGGGTCGCCATTTTGGCAAAGGTATCGGTCGTCATGATCGCTTTGGTCGCATCGAGAAAGCCGCCCGGCGCGGCGCGCCCGGCCATTTCCGCCAGATGGGCGGTAAAAGGCGCTGGATCGAGCGGCTCGCCGATCACCCCGGTAGAGGCCAGAAAAACAGCCTCCGGCCGGCAGCCGACCGCCTGCGCCGCCGCTTCGGCCGTCGCCCTGGCAGCGGCGCGGCCCTTCATGCCGGTGAAAGCATTGGCGTTACCCGAATTGACCACCAGCGCTG
>SMVA01307832.1_pt1 | contig 17399 bp, 13 predicted proteins | sample 2456451 | NCBI WGS metagenome assembly SMVA01 (sample SAMN11095933, study PRJNA526329) | marine sediment metagenome | biome: Marine sediment; feature: Surficial sediment; material: Deep marine sediment; isolation source: Hadal surficial sediment | place: Pacific Ocean | collected 2014-05 | depth...
CCCATCTCCTTTGCCTTGTGTGAAATTTCCAGTTTTGGAATTGGTGGTAGTTCTATTCTATCAGTATCTGACGGTAGCATAAATGTGGGTCCTGAAAGTGTGGGAGCGGTACCTGGGCCTGCCTGTTTCGGTCGCGGTGGGAAAGATGCCACGATGACGGACGTTAGTTTATTGATGGGTCTACTTGATCCCGCCACCTACTTCGGTGGTGGTCTGGCACTCGACCCGGAAAGAGCACGTACCGCGATTGCTGAAAACATTGCGTCACCATTAGGACTCTCTGTCGAGGCAGCCCTTATACAGTTACACAGTGCCTACGAGCAAAAAATCGCCAACGAGATGAATGCTATAAATAAAACGGATGATGAAATGGTACTGTTGGCATATGGTGGTGCCGGGCCGCTGAACGCTTGTGGTTGTGCTGAGAAAGCCGGTATTAACACTGTGTTTGTGCCAAAAATGGCCTCTATATTCAGTGCCTTCGGTATGGGCTCCTGCGATATTGGTCAGAATTATTCAGTCGTATTACCAGAACACAATCAAGCTGCACTTAAAGACGCCTATGAAGGTCTTTTGCTGCGTGCGGAGCGGGATATGTTTGCCGAAGGTTTTGCAACGGGTGATTATGAAATTACGGCGCAATTGGTGGGTGAAAAAGATTCTAAAGATTCTATTCATGAATTGAATAGCAAAATCACTTTTCCTAAGGAACTAGCAGGTGTTGATGCAGTAACACTCGAAGTTTTAGCCAGGAAACGCTTGCAATCCGAAGATGATAAACAGGCCAAGGTAAGTAAAACCAGTCCAGCCAGCGCATCAAAAACCCGTTCTATCTTTGTTGAAGATCAGACGTGGCAGGAGGTGCCCGTTTATGAAGTCAGTTCCATGGAGGCTGGAGCGCATGCAGTGGGTCCAGCGATAATTGAAGAGGAATACTTTACCTGTCTGGTGCGTGAAGGCTGGGAATTTGTTGTCACTGAGGTGGGTGATATCTGTTTGACCAAGGGGGCTAAATCATGAAAGTTTTGATGACCGAATATCTTCGTATCGATTTGGATGCAGAAAACTGGGAGTGTCGTGTCTGTGATCATGTGATTGGTCCGGCACGAGGTAATTACAAAGAAGGACTGTTGGTATACAACCGTGATCCGGCAGACATTCATCCGCCAATTATTGATCCGAAAAAATACCGTTTTACCTTCTGTCCGGATAAGGACTGGGTCAATATCCTTGAATTCTATTGCCCGAGTTGTGGTACTCAGATCGAGGTTGAATATGCATTACCAGGTCATGAGCCACTCTATGATATGGAAGTTGATGTGGATGCACTGAAAGAACAGTGGAGCCATAGAGAAGAAATAACAGAAGCGACGATTGGACCTGATGTGTTAGGCGAACGTCAACAGCATAATCATTAATCCGGGTTATGACTCTAAATAATAAATCAAACTACTAAAGCAACAGGAAAGTAGATTATGAAACGTATATCAGTAGATATCGGCGGTACCTTCACCGATTGTTTTTTAGTCTGGGACAATAAGTATATCGAAACCAAAGCCTTGACCACGCATCAGAATCTGGCGCTCGGTTTTAACGAGGCAGTGGAAAAGGCCTACACAGAACTGAATCTTACGATGGAAGATATTCTTTCTGGAGTCGATTCTGTGCGTTATGCGACAACCCTGGGTACAAATTCCCTGATAGAGCACAAGGGCCCGCGTATAGGGATGTTGGTGACTGCCGGCTTTGAGGCAACAGTCCCCTTGAGTCGCGCACGTGGCTACGGTATTGGTCTGGATAAATTGGGCAAGGCAAATTTACCGGACGCACAACGTCCGGAGCCTTTGGTTTTGCCTGATATGATCGAAGGCGTGCGTGAACGTTTAGACTTCGAAGGTGAGCTGGTTATGCCGCTCGATGAAGAAGACGTCAGGCACAAGATCAGGAAACTGGTGAATAAGGGAGCACAGATTATTGTCATCTGTTTTGTCAACTCCGTGGTAAATCCTGCGCACGAAAAGCGTGTGGAACAAATCCTCCTGGAAGAATATCCGTCACACTTATTAGGTGCCATCCCGGTAATCCTGTCCCATCGGGTAGCAGGCCGCAAGGGTGAATACGTTCGCGCCTCATCGGCTATTGTCGATGGCTATCTGCATTCCACTATGTATCACGCAATGACCCAGTTGGAGCAGAACCTGCGTGCGCATTCTTATTCCAGGCCGATGTTGATGATACATAACTCCGGTGGTATGGCGCAGTTAAATTCAACTGCTGCACTGCAGACGATACACTCCGGACCCGTTTCCGGCATAAGTGCGTCAGAACATCTTGCCAAGGAAGCCGACCTGGGTAGTGTTGTGTCAACAGACATGGGTGGTACCAGTTACGACATCGGTATCATCGTCGAGGGTGGTATTAAACACTATGACTTCAACCCGGTAATCGATCGTTGGATGGTATCTGTACCCATGGTCCACCTGGTAACACTCGGTGCCGGTGGTGGTTCTATCGCTGCCTATGATCGTATGTATAACACAGTCGCCGTGGGTCCAAAGAGTGCCGGTTCCGATCCGGGTCCGGCCTGTTACGATCGTGGTGGCATGCAGCCTACAGTCACCGATGCGGATCTGGTACTGGGTTACCTGGATCCGAAAAATTATGCCGGTGGTAGTATCCTGCTGAATCCCAAACGCTCTATTTTTGCTATCGAAGAAAACCTTTGTGATGAGCTCGATGTGGAGCCGATTGAAGCTGCCTTGATGATCAAGGAGAAAGTCGATAGTAATATGGCCAATGGCACCAACACCGAATTGCGGGCGCGGGGATATGATCCCCAGGACTTCACCATGCTAGCCTACGGCGGTAATGGGCCTCTGCACTGTTGTGCTATCGCCAGTCGCCTGAAAATTAATAAAATTCTGGCGACACCGATGGCTTCGGTGTTCTCGGCCGTGGGTGCCGGTAATATGCACCAGATGCATATTCATGAAACGTCTTTGTTCTTGGTCCTTTATGATTCAAATTCACGTCAGGTTTTTGATAACTATGATCGTTTTAACAATATCGTTGCTGAATTAAGCGAGCGTGGTAAAGCTGATTTGTTAAGACAAGGGGTCAATGTAGGGGACATCCAATACTCGCTGGAACTCGATATGCGCTATGGTAACCAGTTGGTACAAACCACGGTCGTGATCCCCAAGCATAATATTGAATCTGCTATGGATGTATTGAACATTCTGGATTTATTTTCGACGGATTATGGAAAGCGTTTCGGTGAAGGTTCTCAGGCGCCGGAGGCCGGGATACGTATTAACACGATACGGATTGCCTCTTTCATAGAACACGAAACCGTACATTTCAAACACATTAAACCGGTGCCTGAAGACCAGCGTGCCGCACCACCAAAACCTGCGCAGACTCGCCCTTGCTACTTTGTCGGTAGTAGCAAACCGGTAGACACGCCTGTATGGAACAAGCAAGACATTCCACCCGGAATAGAAATCGTTGGCCCAGGCATTGTGGCATCTGAAAACACCACGTATTTAATTGAGCCGGGCTGGAAATATGTATCTGCAGAACAGGGTGCTGTTTGGTTTTTACGTACATACCCATGATACTTGGAAATGCAATATCCATAGCACGCCCGTTTTCATCCATGGCGGCGTTACTCCTCTTTGCAGGGAGCGGCCATGCGGCATCGTCGCGCCTTGCCCTGAATGAAAACGGACACACTCTGAACACTGCATTTCCAAGTATCACGGGTATAGATAAAAAGAATTGAGACAAGGGGATAGGTAATATGACGAAGCAAAATAACGACGAATCACTGGTTAAAGATCAGGAATTAATTCAGAAATTTCTGAAAGATACGACCTTGTTTCTCGGGCCTGATCCAGAAATTATGGCTGATCACGGTATCATGCCCCGTACAGATTACGAGGCCGAATGCCTGAAAAATCATAGTGATCCACACCAAATAGCCTCGATCCGTGATCGATTACAGTCCGCTTGCGACGAAAGCTTTGAAATGCTTGAGCAAATGGGGGCGGCCCCCGGCGCGAAATGGGGTGACATGATCACCGGCGTTTATTCTGCATCGGGTGATCTGACCATCGCCAGTGCGGGAGGGGTACTAATTTTCTCGGTATTGGTTCACCACCCGATAAAATTTATCATCAAATACTGGACGAATGAGCCGACTGTTGGGGTTAGAGAAGGTGATGGCTTTATCCATAATGATTCTCGCTACGGTAATATACACAACACCGACCAGAGTATGATCATGCCGGTTTATCATGAAGGTAAGTTGGTTTGCTGGGTGGCCGCTACGGTTCATGAAGGAGAAAACGGCGCGATCGAACCGGGCGGTATGCCGTCCATGGCAGAAACCCCCTTTGATGAAGGGCTAAAGATGTCACCGTTCAAGGTCGTTGAGAACTATGAAATCAAAAGAGACATTCTGACCTTCCTGCAAAACTCGGTTCGTGAACCGAAATTGCAGTACGAGGATATGAAGGTAAAGTTGTTTGCCTGTATGCGTCTTGAAAAGCGTATCAAGGAAATACTGGCTGTTGATGGTCCGGATGCTCTGACCGCTTGTATGCGCTATACCAACGAGAGTGTGGTGAAGGAAGTAAAGCGTCGCATAGCCGAATGGCCGGATATGACGGTACGCACCTACGTTGTTAGTGACAGCACCCTGCGTGAGAATATTCTGCTAAAAATTAATCTAACGCTAACCAAAAAAGGTGATCGCCTGATCTTTGACTTCACCGGCTCTAGTCCTGAGATTACCAACCGCTGTATCAATACGGCACTGCCAGGCGCAAAAGGCATGATCGCCCAGGCGTTTTTAAACCACATCTGGCCTGATCTGCCGCGTGGACAGGCCGCTTTTGCTCCGATAGAAGTGATCACGACGCCGTGTTCAGTAGTTGATGGTAGTGCCAACGCACCGAACTCACAGAGTTTGATGTCCATCTTTATTGCTTTTACCGTCGCCCAGCAAGCGGCGGCTAAGTTTCTCTATAGTGTCCCAATTAAGTACACTCGGGTTGTTGCACCTTGGTTTAACCAGATCAATACGTTTATTTGGGGTGGTGTAAATCAGCACGGTGAAACCCTGGGTAATCTCTGTGCTGACCTGAATGGAATGGGTGGGGGAGCGCGAATGGATAAGGATGGTGAGCATGCGATAGCGCCGATCTTCGCCTCTATGGCGGATATCGGCGAGCAGGAAATGAACGAAGAAGACGTGCCTTTCCTGCAATTGGTTTCCAAAAAAATGACCACCGATACCCAGGCACCGGGCAAGTATCGGGGCGGGATGGGATATACGATGATCGTCTCTACCAAAGACAGTGATATATGGGGATTTATGACCGTTTGTATCGGCTCTAAAGTGCCGCCAATACAAGGCTTATTTGGTGGTTACGCTTGTGGCGCATACCCACTGTGTAAAGTAGAAGACGTCGATGTTTACGATGTCATGCTGAATAATCCAGAGCAATTTAAGCATTCGATTCCGGAAATAATGAATGAACAGCCTTTCGAGGATGCTAAGTACAGTACGCATCACATGGGGTTGGGATTTGAGCTGTCCAAGCGTGGTGAGTTGTTCATGATTTCTCAGGGTTCCGGTGGTGGTTACGGTGATCCGTTAGAGCGGGATCCTGCCCTGGTTATAAAGGATATCGAAGAAAACCTGCTCTCGCCTGAATGGGCCAGAAAAATATATTTCGTCGCCTTCGATGAAGAGTCTCTGATCATAGACATGGAGGCCACCAATAAACTGCGTACTGACTACCGGGAGCAACGAAAGAAGCAAGGCGTTCCCTATGCAGAATTTGTTAAAAAACACGTCAAATCTGAGCCGCCGGAAGATATTTTATACTATGGTGCATGGAACAATGATTTGGATGTACTTTATGCCGGCACCAACGAAGACAAGCGTGATCCACAAGACCCCGGTCCAGTTTATATGACCAATCCAAAAGACGTCAGGATCGCCGAGTTGGAGACTGAACTTAAATCTGTCAGAGAAAAATCAGGCATACCATCGACCGATAATAGAACGTAAGCGTGACTACTGATCTGCTTAAGCATTTATCTTCAGGAGAAGGTTCACCCAAACTCTGGATCGATTTCAATGTCTACGCCAAAAAATTACTTCTAGGCGACGGTGAAAACCCCTGGGCTAGCCCTGCGGAGTATATGTCTTTCTACAGTCAGGCCCATAGTTTGGTAAAAGCTGACATCGTCGTGCTCAATGTGTGGGATCTCTTTCAGCACTGGATGCAAGAGGATAAAAAGGCTATACCATCGATGTCCGGTAAGAAACGTATTGCTGTTGCGTTAAAAACAATGCTTGAAGCCTTTGCACCACGGGAATTACTGGCCGAGGTCATCACGGCGTTGAGTAATAAATATGGTGGTTCCGTGCCGATGGTATTGGTCATGCCTTCACCACGTTCATTCATTGCAAAGGCGCACAAAGCAGCGAATGGCGTTGATGTCGAACCTGAAGAATCGAATGTGGAATCAGCCGCGATGTATGTCGCTGACTACCTGAGGTATTACAGTGAAACAGAACTTTCAGGTGTACTGTTGATGGAAGATCCGGAGTTGTTACCTGCGAGTGGAGAAGAGCTCAGCTGGTATCAGCCGGTATTTAATGTGGCCAAGCATTATCGCTGGTCTGTTGGCGTGCACTTGCCATCAGTTGATGATGGTTTTGTCTTACCCGATGATATTGATTTCACCATTGTGCCCGCACAATCGACTGCTGCGGCGAACGCTATGGGTCTGGATATCACCCAATCGCTTTGGGATGGACAGGGTGTCGATAATCTAGCTGCCCAGGATTTAGTTAACAAGGATAATAGTTTTTACTATTTGTCTATTCCAACGGATACTAAACCCGAATTGGTTCTGGAGAGGCTCTCGGATCTGCGGGGGTAGAGCAGAATGCGTATTGTTGATGTTCTGGAACGAAGCCCGGCCCTCACCAAGGGTGATGCCCGATTTATTGATCTCGATAATCATGTGACGCTCAGCTATCAGGAAGTGTTAAACGTCTCGCTGCATATTGCCGCGCTTTTAACTGAAAAGGGGGTCAAGCCTCAGGATGTTGTGGTGACCTATGCCCCCAATTCTGTTGCAGCCTATTGTTGTATCTTTGCTATTTCACAAATAGGGGCTGTTTGGTTATCCCTCAATGCCAGGAACACCATCGAGGCAAATTCAAAACTATTCAACAATTCAAACGCGGTGATGCTTCTTGTGGATGACAGTCTTTTTGCCTCTATTCCAGAATTGACTAATTATCAGTGTATACAATTCAATGGACAACAATTCGATGGGCATGATATTCAATCACTTGGCGATACCCCGGTCAAAAGCAACCAGGCCGAGCTGGCAGACGATGAGAAGCTATTACTAAGCTTGTTTCCAACCGGCGGTACGACCGGGGATTCCAAGCTGGCCGAATGGAGCAGTTTAACCTGGCAAACCATGATCTCCATTCAGATGGAGCTGATGCCCAATCCTGATATTCCAGCGTGCAACCTGATTTCTGCACCCATGACCCATGCCGCTGGTGTGTCCTCTTTCGCAACTATGTTGCAAGGTGCCTCTATTGTAGTTATGGATGGAATAGTTCCTGATAAGTTACTATCTGTGATAGAAACCTATAGGGTGACGCATTTATTTTTGCCACCGACAGCTATTTATATGCTATTAGCTCATGAAGGGGTGAAGGATTATGATTATTCCAGTCTAAGGTATTTCTGGTATGCCGCAGCACCGATGTCGGTGGAGAAACTCAAGGAGGCGATGGCTACCTTTGGTCCGGTTATGGTGCAGACCTATGGTCAGGCTGAAGCACCGATGCTTTGTTCCTGTTTGTCGGTACAGGACCATATAGAAGCACTGGAAAAGGATGATTTTTCCATGATGCGTTCCTGTGGTAAAGCCCCTCCTCAGATCGAACTGGCGATCATGGATGATGAGGACACACTCCTCCCAGCCGGACAAGAAGGTGAAATTGTCGTCAAGGGAAATCTGTTGATGCGTGCTTATTACAACAATCCGGAGGAAACAGCAGCCATTCGTGTTGATGGTTGGCAACGTACCGGAGACATCGGTGTTTTCGATCAGAAGGGTTACTTGTCCATTGTTGATCGCAAGCGTGATATGATTATTTCCGGTGGTTTTAACGTATATCCCAGCGAAATCGAGCAGCATCTTTGGGCACATCCTGCGATTAAGGATTGCGCGGTGATTGGTATACCCGATGACAAGTGGGGTGAGCAAGTCACGGCGGTCGTTGAATTAAAGAACCCAAATATAAAGCCTGATGAACAGGAAATTATAAACTACTGCAAGGAAAAATTCGGCAGTGTCAAAACACCTAAGCAGATATTATATTGGGATGAATTACCCCGCAGCCCAGTTGGCAAGGTATTGAAAAAGGATATTCGCAAGGTTTTTTGGGACAAGGTGGACCGTAAAATATAACCACGGTAGGGCACTGAGCAGTGGACAGTTTGCGGTAGGCAGTGATCGGTTAAAGGTTTTTCCTGAGCACTTTCGACTGATAATTTTTATACAAATACTATGAAGAGGATAGTTAAATGAATATTAGTATCGTTGGTGCATACAATACCCAATTCGGTGCATTTATTAAGCGTGACCGTGAAACAGGTGTGGTAGAGGATCTTAAATCTTTTTATGAATTGATAGTCGAGGCAGGTGCGGGTGCAATCGCCGATGCCGGACTTGAGTCAACTGATATTGATGCCATCTGGCTTGGTTCATGTTCGCCTTCCTTGTTTTGTAATCAGGAACATGTTGCGCCACTGGCATTGGAAATCGATCCCAAGGGTTTACTCTACATACCCACCACACGTACAGAAGGGGCATGTGCGACATCTTCTATTGCCATTTATAACGCAGCCTATGCCGTAGCCAGTGGTCGATTCAAGAATGTACTCGCCATTGGTGTGGAGAAGATGAATTTACTGGACACAAAGGGCGTAACTCATGCCTTGGCTTGTTGTTCCTACTGGCCTGATGAGGGTTCCATGGGTGTGACATTTCCGGGCTTGTTTGGTGAAATGGCGAATGCCTATCAGGTGAAATATGGGCTGAGTGATGAGGAGTTACGTACTATGTTTGCCCATGTTGCTGCGCAGAATTACCGAAATGGGATTCAAAATCCGCTGGCACACTTCGGGCCCGGCAGTCTACCGGATAAAAAACAGCTGGTGACAGCTGAAGCGATTTTAAGTTTGCCAGATGAAGGCAAAGGCGCAAACATCATGATTGCACCGCCGTTAAGATTACATGATTGTTCATTGATTTCTGATGGTGCGGCAGCAGTCGTTCTGACTTCAACAGAAAATGCAAAAGCCGGATTCGAACACGCGGTTGAATTGTCTGGCATTGGCCATGTCACTCAGCGAATGATGCTTAGTGAACGTAGAGAAACACTACATGAATTACAAGCAGCAAAATATGCTGTACAGCAAGCCTGTTCTGAAGCAGGCGTACAAGCGAGCGATATGGATTTAGCTGAGGTGCACGATTGTTTCACAATCAATCAAATGCTGTGTGTAGAAGCGATGGGTTTGTCCGAGCCGGGGCAAGCTGGCTATGACTTTATGGAAGGCAAATATAATCCTGAAGGGGACTGTCCAATAAATCTGTCTGGTGGTCTTAAGTCTAAAGGTCATCCGGTTGGAGCTACAGGTGCTTCCATGCATGCACTGGTCTATAAACAATTAACCGGTGCACCGATTGGTGTGGCTGCGAAAGGCGAGCCTGAACTCGCAATGACAGTAAACATTGGTGGCTCAGGTGTGACTAATTGTGTTTCTGTTTTGCGTCGTATCCAGTAAATTTTAACTGATATAGTACAAACAATAAGTATTTTCACAATCAATTTATTGGGAGATAGATAATGCGCGCATATCAAGTTCAAACGGCTGATGGTATAGAGGACATAAAACTGATCGAACTGGCAGAACCGGAAATAGCTGCGGATGAAGTATTGGTGAAAATGAAAGCGTGTTCACTGAACTTTCGAGACTTGCTGATTCCTCAAGGTGGATATGTCCGAAATGATGTTAGACCTATCATTCCGGTTTCGGATGGTGCTGGTGAGGTCATTGCAGTGGGTAGTTCGGTTACAAACCTGAAAACAGGTGATCGTGTTATGGGCAATTTTTTCCAGGAATGGATTCATGGGCCAATGGCAATGGCAGGATTACACTCCGCCTTAGGTGGATCAATTGATGGCACATTGGCTGATTACTTTGTACTTAAAGCACATGCTGCTCTACCCATTCCCGAACAATTGTCGTATGAAGAAGCTGCAACCTTGCCCTGTGCTGCAGTCACAGCCTGGCATGCATTGGTTTCGATGGGTAACCTCCAGGCGGGTGATACGGTACTGTTGTTAGGGACCGGGGGTGTTTCCATTTTTGGTTTACAACTCGCCAAAGCGTTGGGTGCGAATGTCATCATCACCTCATCCAGCAATGAAAAACTGGAAAGGGCCCGTAAGATCGGTGCTGATCATACGATCAATTATCGTGAATATCCTGATTGGGAAAATGAAGTGCTGGCTCTTACAGATGGGGTCGGTGTTGATAATGTCATGGAAGTTGGTGGCGTGGGGACATTTGAAAAATCGATAGCTTCTACCAGAGTGAATGGCATCGTCTCAATGATTGGATTGTTAACCGGGTTTGATGGTCCAGCATTCAATTTATCAATTATATTTAGTTTGTTACGTATTCAGGGAATTTATGTTGGTAGTGTTGAGATGTTCAATGCCATGAACCAGGTTATAACTAAGAATAAAATTAAGCCAGTTATTGATAAGGCCTTTGCTTTCAGTGATGCACTGGATGCTTATCGACATCTGGCTGCTGCCAGACACTTTGGTAAAGTGGTGATTGTGGATGATTGTTAGCACCATTAATAAGAACTCATATAAACTAATCTATTTTAGATAATATAGTCAGGGTACGGTTACAGCTTATCTTTAATATTTAAGAGGTGTGTCATGAGGGCAGCTCAATATAATGCATTCGGTACTGCAAACGAAGTGCTAGAGATTGTTGAACTTGATAAACCTTCTCCGGCTCATGGTGAAGTTTTGGTGCGATTAAATTATTCAGCAGTACATCCTTCAGATGTGAAGAAACGTGCCGGTGCTTTCCCGGATTTACTCGACGATGGTTTCATCATTCCTCACAGTGATGGTGCCGGGGTGATCAAAACTGTTGGACGTGGCGTTCCTAAATCCAGGATCGGTGAGCGGGTGTGGATTTACCAGGCTCAATATGGCAGGCGTTTCGGAACAGCAGCTGACTATGTCTCCGTTGATTCCACTCGTGCAGTTCTACTACCTGATAATGTTGGTTTTGATATAGGTGTTTGTATGGGTATTCCTGCCATGACGGCACACCGTTGTGTCTTTGCTGACGGTCCGGTGGAGGGCAAGACCGTACTGGTTACCGGTGGCGCAGGCAGGGTGGGGCACTATGCCATTCAATGGGCCAAACATGCGGGGGCACAGGTGATAGCCACTGCCAGTAATTCAGAGGCTGAGGCACATTGCTTTGCCGCTGGTGCCGATGCAGTTTGTCCTCATCAGGGTGATGAATTAGTAAATTTGGTTGCGGAATTAACAACAGGTCGGGGTGTAGAACGCGTTGTGGAAGGGGAATTTGGCGCAAATCTTCCTACACTGCTGGATGCGCTTTGCACAGGTGCAACGATTGCGACCTACGCCTCAATGCAGATCCCCGAGCCAGAAATCCCCTTTAGACAGATGATGTTTATGGATCTGACGATACGCATGATATTGGTCTATGCCATGCCCGAGTCAGCTAAGGTAGATGCGATTTATGATATTACAGATTTTCTGGAAAGAGGTTTATTACAACATAGAATCACACACCGAGTGTCACTAGAAAAAATTGTAGATGCTCATGAGCTGATTGAACAAGGTGGTTTTTATGGGGCGGTCATTGTTGGGCTTGAGTGAGATTAAAATTATCCAGGTTTTTTAATACCGTATTTTTTCACCTTTCGATACAGGGTGCCTTTTGCGATACCCAGAATTTTTGCAGCCTGGGTCATATTACCATTAGTCTGTATAATAGCGGCCTCGATGGTTTGCTGTTCAGCAGAATCCAGGCTAGATATTGACTGAGTTGACAACTTCAGGTCGGACTCAGAAGTCAGCTCCGATCTCCTCGTCAGATATTCATCAGGTAAATCTTCTATCAATAGTGTTTCGTTATCCGACATGAAACACATACATTCAACTGCATTAACCAGTTCCCTGATGTTTCCAGGCCACTTCCTGTTTTTTAGTGCGGTCAAGAGTGATGGGGAAATATATTTAGGTACAATATTATGTGTTTTTCTTGTACGTTCCAGTACCAATTGTGCAATCCCTTCAATATCTTCATGACGCCCCGAGAGAGGGTCAAGACTAATGGTTATCGTAGACAGGCGAAAGTATAAATCTTTTCTGAATCGGTTTTCGGCGACTAGTCTTTTGAGTTCCAGGTTGGTCGCAGCAATAAGTCTGAAATCAACCGGGATGGGTTTAATCGCGCCAACGCGATATATCATGCGGTCCTGTAAAACCCGCAGGAAAACGGGCTGGATTTCAAGAGGCATTTCACCGATCTCATCCAGGAACAGGGTACCACCGTTTGCAGCTTCAATTTTACCTTGCATGCCACCTTTTTTTGCACCGGTAAATGCCCCCTCAACATAGCCAAATAATTCACTGTTTAAAATATCCCGGGTAAAAGCACCGCAATTAAGATCAATCAAGGGACCATCGGAATATTTACTGGATTCATGTATGGCGCGGGCAAAAAGGTCTTTGCCAATACCCGTCTCTCCCTGTATTAATATCGGTAATGGTGTGGAAGCCGCTTTGCGAGCTTTATTTGTGCTGGCCTTAAACGAGTCGCTCTTGCCATAAATCTTACTGAATGGATCGATGTCAGATTTTAACGTTTCCGGCAGTACCGACCTGTCGGGATACAGGTGACTTACCCTTTTATGGGCAGGGACATGTAGCTGAAAACCCAGTATGTCATCACCATCTTTGACCGGCTCTACCCAATCACCCGATATCCAGAGGCCCGCATCATGAGGGTAGATGATTTCTTCTCCACCAAATTGTTCCAGTGATAAGCGGCATTTCGATGAAGGGTCGTAATCTATTCCTAAAGAATTGAGTACAGATGTTACATTTTGAGAATAGTTGATCAATCTACCCTGCTTGTCGAAAAGCAGATTCCCGGAATTACGGTAATTGCTATGATTATTACCGCAATTTTCTCGAATTTCATTCCATTGTTCCAGGGTGTTGTTGGCTAGACTGGTTTGGATCTGACTGGCCCAGGCCACCACTAATGGAACATGAAATTTATCAAATATCTCACGTAAGCCTGAGATATCGATGATACCAATCATCTGATTGTCATACGGATCGCTGATGACACTTGCTGTACAGGTCCATGGCTTAAAGGCTTGAATGAAATGTTCTTCACCGTGGACTTGTGTCGTATTACCTGTGGCAATTGCTGTACCTACTGCATTGGAGCCTGATACCACTTCTTTCCAACCACTGCCTGGAATCAATCCAATAGCATGGGCATCATCGAGTGTTTTATCTGCACCAACGACCTTCAGGTTCAGACCTTGATAATCTGTCAGAAACAGGACGGTATCCAGGCCACGCAGTAGTGCATGGGCCTGTTTCAAAACCGGCTTTGCACACTTCATGAGGTCATTGCTCCTCGCACGCAGTGTGTGCAAGCTGCCCTCAGAAGCAAGTAAAGGGGCACTTTTTTGTTCTGGATTGATGCCATGGGATAGACTGCGCTCCCAGGAATCGACGATTAAATTACGAGCGGTGAGATTATCTTTATTGCCATCGGAACAGAGGAAGTGATCCCAGGCACGGTCAACTTCCTTTTGTGAAAAAGAAGTGGCATTGCTATTAGTCTTCATTGTTTTGGAAACGAGCAATCTAAAAAACTCCAACTATATTAATCTGCTACCGGACGTTGAGTTTGTCTAATTTACTTCCTTTTGTAAGTGAAACAGATTTAAAATTTATTTACAAATTGTTGACAATACCCAGCGATAATGGCCGTATCATTGGGCATAAATCAACATTCCCCATATTTAATGTCGACAATTTGGTTCGACTACATTCATGATTTATCAAGCACACCGTTCGATGTTCATTCAGAATCGTTCGATTATAGAGCGATCAGCTCATCAAATCCATCACTCGTTCAGACATATAAACATATATGAAACAAAGAGTTATATTTAAAAACATGTATTTTAATGTGTTTGGCATAGAAGTTGTTAATACATTAGGTGATCGTATAAGAAGCTGAAGCTTTGCTTGTTGTCACATTAGGTTAGGCGAGCGCATAGCAGCAGGTATTTTGGGTGTATAAAACCATAATAAATATCAGCTAGCTAATACATTGTTTAAATATGATATCGGAATTTAACTCATGGATATTCGCGATAAACATCTAGCCAGGTACCATCAACGGCGGCTTAAACTATCTCGTCACTTGCCCGTGGCTATACAGAAAATTTGGGCCAGGCGTGCAATTAGCGTTGCCAAAGCACAGAACAGGTTTTTGATGTTAGCACTGTCTCTAAAATGGTTACATGAGATTGAGAGAGTGAATGAATAATTTCGTATAGATAATCCAGAACGATAATAATATCCAGGGCAGATAATTAAAAATTTGTAGCATGTTATAGGGTAGCTTACATGAAAAAAATAAAAGAGAATGAATATGAGGCGCTTGAGGGTCTGCTATTTGATGGTATGACGATCATGGCGGGTGGATTTGGACTCTGTGGTATTCCCGAACATCTGATAGTAGCTTTGCGTGATTCCAGTGTTAAGGACATCACTGTTATATCTAATAACTGCGGTATTGACGATTTTGGATTAGGAATATTGCTGCAAACACGCCAGATCAAAAAAATGATTTCATCCTACGTTGGTGAAAATAAGATATTTGAGCAGCAGTATATGAGCGGTGAACTTGAGCTTGAATTCAGCCCCCAGGGAACATTGGCAGAACGATGCCGGGCTGGTGGCGCGGGTATTCCTGGTTTTTATACTAAAACTGGAGTAGGTACCGTAATTGCTGAGGGTAAGGAGCATAAGGAGTTTAATGGTGAAACCTATATTATGGAAACTGGACTGGTAGCAGATTTGTCGCTGGTTAAGGCCTGGAAATCTGATCCTGAAGGTAATCTTGTTTACCGTAAGACGGCCAGGAATTTTAATCCGATGATGGCAACAGCTGGAAAGACAACTGTTGTTGAAGTGGAGGAACTGGTGAACTTAGGGGATTTGGACCCTGATAATATTCACACACCGGGCATTTTTGTCGATCGTTTTATCGTGGGTAAAGACTACCAAAAACGGATTGAGATAACGACCACACGCGAACGCGCTGCAGAAGAGGATTAATAGTATGCCATGGTCTAGAGAAGAGATAGCACAACGTGCATCACAAGAATTACAAGATGGGTTCTACGTCAACCTGGGAATTGGTATTCCGACTCTGGTTGCTAATTATATTCCCGACGGTGTTCATGTAACGCTCGAGAGCGAAAACGGGATGCTGGGTATGGGACCTTTCCCGTACCCGGATCAAGTGGATGCTGATTTAATTAATGCAGGTAAGCAGACCATTACTGAATTGCCCAAATCCAGTTATTTTTCCAGTGCCGATAGCTTTGGCATGATTCGGGGCGGGCACATTGATTTGGCCATTCTTGGGGCTATGCAAGTGGCACAGAATGGTGACCTGGCCAACTGGATGATACCGGGAAAAATGGTCAAGGGCATGGGTGGAGCTATGGATCTGGTGGCAGGTGTGAATAAGGTCGTGGTTATCATGGATCATACGGCCAAAGACGGGAGTCCGAAATTTCTTAATGCCTGCGATTTGCCATTGACAGGTTCCGGAGTTACTGATCTGTTGATAACCAATCTAGGGGTGTTCGACTTTCAGGACCGTCGACCAATATTGATTGAATTGGCACCTGAAGTGAGTCTGGAAGAGATTACTGAAAAGACTCAGGCTGAATTTACCGTATGCCCGAAGCTTGGCAGGCATTTACATAATCAATAAGGAATATTTCTTTAAACTATTTTGGGTACAGTTTTTCCCATGAAAATTTATGACTGTCATATTGCTCCCAATCCACGTCGCGTGCGCATGTTTTTGGCTGAAAAAGGGATTGAACTAGAAAAGATCGAGATCAATATTCTTGAAGGAGAAAATCTTGAAGATGATTTTCTAGCGATTAATCCACGAGGTTTGTTGCCAGTACTTGAACTTGATGATGGTACACGTATTGATGAGACCATGGCTATATGCCGTTACTTTGAAGAAATGCAACCAGAACCTGTTCTACTCGGACGCAATGCGCGTGAGAAAGCTATCATTACCAGCCGTCAACGTAAGATGGAGTTCGATGGAATGATTTCTTCGTCAGAGGTGTTTCGTAATCAGCATGAGAAATTTACCAAACGTAGCATTCCTGGTGGTGGTAAGGATGATATCCGGGCAATACCGGGCCTGGTTGATCGTGGACGGCAGACGCTCAAGCGTTTCTTTAATTGGCTTGAAACCTACCTTGAAGAAGACCTGTACCTTGCGGGTGATCATTTTAGTATGGTTGATATCACAGCGCTATGTGCAGTGGATTTTGCTGACTGGTCTGATATTCATATTCCTGAGGCAAATGCACGTAGTTGGTCCTGGTATGAAAAGGTGTCGGCGCGCCCGAGTGCCTCAATGTAAAGATCCTTCATTGGAATTTCTCTACATGCAGGTGATAAGCTGGTACCAATGTAATAACCGAATCAAGTGCAATAGCCATTATAAAAAACCAGATTTCATAATACAGGGGGTCTGCAGTGATTCGATCATTGGCTAATTTCTTCACGCGTATTATGCAACGCTGGTTACCAGACGCGTTTATATTTGCGGTCATTCTTACGTTTGTAGTGCTGATTGGTGGTGTTGTTGTAGAAAACAGATCGGTCAATCAGATGATTGAATATTGGGGAGATGGTATTTGGAATCTTCTAACATTTTCCATGCAAGTGATTCTGACCCTGATAACGGGACATGTGTTGGCACAAACAAAACTGGTTCATGGTTTTCTGAGAAAGATTGCAGGAATTGCGCGGACACCGGGTCAGGCGATAGTTTTAATGGCGGTGATTGCATTAATCTGCGGCTGGATTAATTGGGGATTTGGTTTGATTGCCAGTGGGCTTTTAGCAAGGGAAATAG
>SMVA01355177.1_pt1 | contig 17398 bp, 15 predicted proteins | sample 2456451 | NCBI WGS metagenome assembly SMVA01 (sample SAMN11095933, study PRJNA526329) | marine sediment metagenome | biome: Marine sediment; feature: Surficial sediment; material: Deep marine sediment; isolation source: Hadal surficial sediment | place: Pacific Ocean | collected 2014-05 | depth...
CCATATGTTGACTGACACGATGGCGCTCGCGCTTGCTGCGGTCGCGTTCCAGGTCTGCAAACGGCCCGCCGATGCAAAACTCACTTACGGCTACCATCGTTTTCAGATCCTGGCGGCATTCGTCAACGGCTTGAGCCTGTTGTTCATCGTTGGCTGGATTTTAGTTGAGGCCGTCGACCGTTTTCTCGATCCTACCGAAGTGCTGGGCGAGACGATGTTGGTCGTCGCGGCAGCCGGGCTGGTCGTAAACCTGATCGCATTCGCAGTGCTTCACGGCGGCGACCGGGAAAATCTGAATATTCGCGGCGCGGCTATTCATGTCGCCGGCGACCTGCTCGGGTCAGTGGCAGCAATTGCCGCCGCACTGGTCATCATCTATACGGGCTGGACCCCCATCGATCCGATACTGTCGGTTGCCGTCGCAATGCTTATTCTGAGAAGCGCCTGGATTCTCGTGAAGCGCAGCGCGCATGTCCTGCTGGAGGGCGCTCCGGAGTGGCTGGATACGAAAATCATGCAGGACAGGATTGTCGGGCAGGTACCCACAGTAAGCAGTATTCATCACGTTCATGTGTGGGGCATGACGCCGCAGGACCTGATGTTGACGATGCATGTGCGGCTCGAACAAGAGCCCGGCAATCCAACCGAATGCATTCGCCAGATAAAAGAAGTATTAAGCGCTGAATACGGTATCGGTCATTCGACGATCGAGATTGAGATCGATGATTGTGCCGATCATTAGTCGTCGGGGTTGATTGTCCCGATATACGGTAATGTCCGATCGCGTTCCGCGTAGTCGAGACCGTAGCCGACGACCCATTCATCACCAATGCCGAATCCGACGTAGTCAATCGAAACGTCAACCTCGGCGCTCTCTGCCTTGTGTAACAGCGCGCAGGTTCGAATTGACGCGGGTCTGTGTGATTCCAACATTCCGATCAGGTACGCAAGCGTATGTCCTGTATCCACGATGTCCTCGACAATCAATACATGACGATTCTCGATATTGCCTCGCACGTCCATGACCAGTCGCACGGCTCCGCTGGCAACATTGCCATTGTCGTAACTCGACACGGCGATAAATTCGATGGTGCGCGGGATGGTCAGGCGCCGTGACAGATCGGCGAGAAAAATGAAGGAGCCTTTGAGAACACCAACAAGAACGATATCCCCTTTGTCGGCGTAGTCTGTGGAAATTTGTGCGGCTAGTTCGCGAACGCGTTTGTCGATGTCGGCTTCGCTGATCAGAACAGCCGGAGGTGTCTGGCTCACGATAGTTTCCCGGGATCGCGAATAAGGTAAGGTAGCATACTGATGAAACGCTCAATTGCAATCGCCGGTAACATGGGTTCGGGGAAGTCGACGCTGGTTGAATTCCTGTCGCGAACCTACGACGTTGAGCCGTTCTACGAGCCCAATGACGAGAACCCGTATCTCGCCGATTTCTATGGTGACATGAAGCGTTGGGCCTTCCAGTCGCAACTCTATTTCCTGAGCAACAAGTTTCGCCTGCACCAGGTACTCGATCGGCAAGACGGCGTTGTGGCACTCGATCGGACCATTTTTGAAGATGCGGAAATATTCGCGACAGCGCTCTATCAGATGCGCAAGATCTCCAAGCGCGACTGGGACACCTATCAAAGTTTCTATGGCGCGATTCTGGATGCGATTCGTCCACCCGATTTGCTGATCTATCTACGTTGTTCGATGCGCACCTTGCGAAAACGTATCAAGCTGCGCGGCCGAGAGATGGAACAGAATGTGCCGCTCGCGTATCTGAAACGCCTCGATCGACTGTATGAAAACTGGATTTCGTCTTACAAAATGAGCGACGTACTTGTGCTCGAGACCGACAAGCTCGACTACATCAACGACCTGATCCACAGGCTCGACGTCATGCAGCGTATCGAGGCCGTGCTACCCTACGATTTCGGCAAGCCCAATTGTTAGCTACCCTACGATAGTGGAGGAGACCCATGGCCGCTTACTATATTTTGACGCAGACAATCACCGATATCGAAAGATATCGAGAAGAGTACATTCCTCAGGTCTTCCCTTTCATCACCAAATACGATGGGAAAGTGGTCGTTGGCTGTTTCGACGCGGAGCCGCTTCAAGGTAAACCAGAGAAAGGCGTTGTGGTCATACGATTTCCGTCGGAACAAGCCGTACGGGATTTTGTGAATGACCCCGAGTACCAGCCAGTTAAGGAAATCCGCCTGGCGGTGACGACCAACGCCAATGCCGTACTCGCGCCAGAGTTCCAGATGCCCGAAGGCTGACCAAGTGCATGGCCGCTGGCGCCAGGCATATTTGTCAAGATGTTTTCAGGAGTATTGGTTAACTAGCAGTCCAAAAAAATAATTAGGGAATTCCTCTTACTCTCGTACTGGTCAAAGACGATTGTACAAAGTGAATTGGCACGCCTGTGCATTCCTGACAAGTCCACGTTTCTCAAGCTGTTCAATCGTCTGCCCGGAAAATTACCGGGACGACATAGGCAGGTTTCCTGGCTGCATTGATACTGGGCAGCGGTTCATACCGAGTGCTGGAAAAGTTACTTCTGTTGATGGTGAGCTTCTTTACGGCGATTTCCATTTATTGTGCCATTGCTTTGCAATTCAGTGATGCCGCGGTGTCCCTGACGCAGATTCTGGCCGCACAGTCATTTGATTTCCCTATAAAACACCTTGCACTTATCATCGCAGTTTTCAGTTTTACCGGTGTCAATATTGGTGAATCCATTTACTACAGCTATTTTTGCGTTGACAAGGGCTATGCCAATCACATCGGTGAGACAGAAACAGTTCAGGGCATAGCGAGGGCAAAATCCTGGCTGCGTGTCATGCATACCGATGTTTGGTTAACATTGGTTTTGCTGACGTTGGTGACCATTCCGTTTTATATTCTTGGTGCCAGTGTCCTGCATGCGACAGGTCTGGAGCCTGATAACAACAACATGATTCAGGTTATCAGTACGATTTATACAGATGTACTCGGCCCATGGGCCAAAAATCTGTTTCTGGTTGGTGCATTTCTTGTCTTGTATTCGACATTGCTAGCTTGGGTGGGCGGCGATAGCCGGCAGTTATCAGACAATGCCATGGAACTGGGATTCCTGCCGGATGACGATGCCATCAGGCTGAAGTGGAAACGGAGCATTGGCTATGTCTGGCCGTTCACCTTTTTCGCCCTGCTGATGTTTTTCGAATCACCATTGACCATGATTATCCTGGGTGCGGCAACTTATGCTCTGACAGGACCGCTGGTGGTCGGATCCATCCTGTACCTGCGTAAAAAGATATTGGCTGACAGCATGAGATCAGGTCCAGCGGCTACAGGCCTGCTCTATTTGGCGCTGACTATAATGCTGCTCATTGGAGCCGGAACCATCTACGCTTTATTCTGACAACAGACGTTCGGCCTTAAAGCCCGTATGCTAGCCAGTATGGTCAAAATGAAACTTACAGCACCGCGCGGTCGGATAGTCGGAGAATTTGTTTTAGTCGTTCTGGGTGTCCTGGCGGCACTTATGGTCGATACCTGGATCGAACAACGCAACGACGACAATCTCAGGCAGGAATACCTGGCGCGCCTCGCCGACGATCTTAAATCAGATTTGCAAAGCCTCGAATATCGAATTTCATTCTTCACTTCAGTGCACTCTTTCGGACTCCAGACTCTTGAAAGACTGCAATCTGATGGGCCGGTCAATCAGGACGCGATATTGGCTGCCTACTACGCATCTGAAATCTTTGCGTTTCGGCCGATTGAGAACACCTACGAGGATCTGCAGAGCACGGGCAATATCCGATTGCTTGGTGATATCGAACTTCGCCTGGCGTTGGCCTCGTATTACAGAAAGACGTACGCCGTGGGGGACGATATTTCACAGGCCTACAGGGAAATCGTTCGAGGAGTCTTCCCCTGGAAGATTCAGGCGGCGATCCGCGAGAACTGCCCGACGACCGACGATACCGATGAGATTCCGACTGGTTTTCCACCGTGTACGCTCCCCGATTTGAGCGCGGACGAGGTGAACGCCGTTTTTTCGGCGCTTCGCACCTATCCCGGCATCATCAAGATCCTCACCTATCGTGCATCCGAAGTTGACGTGGTCGTGTACCTCTACAAAGTGCACAAAGAAACAGTGCTGGGAGTCCTGGCTCAGCTTTAGGAAAAGCAGTGATGTCTGCTAATGACTTATTAGGACAAAACAATTTAGCCAGTGTGTTGCGTCGATCAGGTAAAATCGCATCCCAAAGCAGACGCACCAAAAGGGCGCGTAAAAATGCGTAATTGCGTTGGCTGACAGGACATTGCTGCCGATGAGGCGTGTGGATGATGTATCTACGGGAAAGCAGGAATTGTTCGAGATGATTTTAGGGCTGTCGCAGACATTCTGGCCCCCCCTCGACGGGCGCAGGCTATTCCTTGGCTTCGCACTCCTCGTTGCGAGTGGAATCTTCATCCCCGCCGAAGCCCAGTTCAGCAATGGCTACTCGTTTCGCCGGGAAGTGGATATCGTCGACGCACAAGTGAGCGGCGGGCCACACACGAACTTCCCCGTCCTCATTGACTCAACGCTACTCTATCTCCGGACCACCGCGAACGGCGGCAAGGTCAAGAACGCCAACGGCTACGACATCATCTTCACGTCCGATCAGGCCGGGGCTACCCAACTCGCCCACGAAATCGAACAATACGATGCCGTCACGGGCGACGTCGCTTTTTGGGTGCGCATCGAGTCGCTTGCCGCCACGACGTCGATCTACATGTTTTATGGCAATAGCGGCATCGCAACATTTCAGGGCGACGTAACGAGCAACGGGGTCACCGGCGTTTGGGATAACGATTACGAGGGCGTGTGGCATCTGAACGAGGATGTCGTAGACGAGGCCAGCGGAGCCACGCACTTCGACTCTACGTCTAACAACAACGACGGGATCCAGCAGGGAAACGTCGAGGTGGCAGCAAAGATTGCCGACGGACAGGATTTTGACGGCGCAAATGATTATATCGAAGACGCCGATGGTGAGCTTTACCTCAATGGTTTGACTGCGTTTACGGTATCACTTTGGATACAGTCAAATGTCACAGGCACCGACAGAGGTTTCATCATCGGAAAAACCCCTGATAATCAAGATGATGTATTTACTTTTAGATACGATTCGAAGGGAAACGATGGCGGAGGTACAGATGTCATAAAGGCGGCGATTACCGTCTCCGGCCAATTCCAGGAGTATGAAAGCGCATCGAACGTACAGACAACCGCCTGGCAGTATCTCACCTGGATCTGGAGTAGCGGTAATGACCAGGCTTTGTATATCGACGCTACGCTTGACACACCTACTTTTGTCGGACCCACGCGGACAGGGAGCATCAGTGGGACGGACCGATTCCGCATCGCACAAGGCGCAAAAAACCCGCCCAACTGGAACGGCCGCGTCGACGAAGTCCGCCTTTCCAGTGTGATCCGCAGCACTCCGTGGATCGAGACCGAGTACAACAACCAATTCACGCCTTCGACGTTTTATCTACTGCGCGCCGAGGAATTCCAGCTCACCCTGGTCAAACGAGCGTTTCTGTTGGACGGAACACCCATCACATCTCCCAGCGTGCTGCCAAAAGGCACGATAATGTGGCTGAAGGTGGATGATGAGAACCAGGAGCTGACGTTCAGATTTGTAATTTCGAAAAATGGATCGCCGAACGGCTGGTCTGAGACGGCGGTCTCAACCGATCCAGTGGTACGATTATCGCTATTGAATACGGCTCCTGCTGACCCGAAGCGGACATCCGAAGACAGTTGGCTGATGTCTGCGCCGTCGCGTTACATCGTTTGTTGTTTAGACTTAGTAAGGAGAACGTAAATGACGGAGAAACATCTTCCGGTCACGGGCGGATGTGTCAAAAGGCCTATGGTGGCCTGTTCAGCGCATGGGTGGAGTTTCCCCCATCGGGATTACGATTTACCAAAGGGGAACCGAAACTCTATCGCTCATCGGAGTGGCTGCAACGTGGGGTTTGTTCCACCTGTGGTTCCCCACTGGTTGTCATTTATGACGAAGATCCCGCGCCCGTCATCTTGATTGGGTCGCTCGACCATCCGGACGATTGGCCCTTAACGCAAAACGGGTGGTGGGGTCACGCGTATGTGGACGAAAAAGTGTCGTGGCACGTTATTTCCGACGATATGCCACAGTTCGCATTGAACTACCCCGAGATTCCCGAGGACCGCTCCTGGCCGTTCTGAGACGATCGCCTCTTTCATCAGCGAGCGACTGGTCTCGGTCAGAGCTGACGTTCAGAATCCCTCCGCGGAGGGATTTTCTGAATGAGAATCATTCGTACTAGCGTGGGGCTGCATTCGGCTGGTAAGCAGTCGACTGGTTGAATTCACAAGGAAAAGCAGACATTCCCGAATAAACGCGCTCCAACTCCGTGAAATCCGCTATTGCTATCCGTAATGCGAATCATTATCATTTAGGATATGGATAGCAACAACACGACACTTGCATCGCTGAAACCTGGCCAGACAGGCATGATTCAGTCGGTCGATGCGACCGACCCGCAGGTGCAGCGCCTGATGGTGCTTGGGCTTGTCGAGGGCACGGAGGTTGAGATGGCCGGTGCGGCGCTGGGCGGTGACCCGATGGAATTTCGTCTATTCGGCAGCGGCATCTCGCTGCGACGTGAGCAGGCCCGGCACTTTACCGTGACACGTCGCGACAACGGTGCCTGAAGCCTCCGAAACCCGCGTATTTCTTGAAGACATTCCCAGGAGCCGCCAGGCGGATGCCAGCATTGCGGTAGTCGGCGGTCCGAATTCGGGGAAAAGCACACTGTTCAATCGCCTGACGGGGCTGCGGCAGCGAATCGGCAATTATCCGGGCGTCACTGTCGAACGTCATGTCGGTACGCTCAAGTCCGACAATCAAAAGATCGAACTCGTCGACCTGCCGGGTACGCATGGGCTCAGCGCCCATTCATTTGAAGAACAGATCGCGGTCAACGTGATTTTTGGCCGGATGTCGGGAACTCAGCCGCCGGACGGTATTCTCGCGGTGGTGGATGCGACCAACCTGTACCAAGGCTTGTACCTTGTACAGCAACTCATCGAGCTCGAATTACCCGTGGTTGTCGCACTGACAATGTCCGATGCCGCGCATACCAGCGGTTTGAAAATCGACGTGCAAAAATTGTCAGCGCATCTGGGCGGCATCGAAATCTGCCAGGTCGTGGCGACGACGGGGGAGGGCATCAATAAATTGCGCAATGCGCTCGTTGGGCTCGCGGCGAAAGAACCACCGGAGCCGATTTCGGCATGGCCGGAATTGTCTGCGGCGGCCATTGAGCTGGCCGCGAAAGCAACGGTGCCGTTGCGTCGTGCGGAAATTGAAAGACTGTTGATCGACGGTGCGACAGGCGCCAACAATACTATTCTCGAGTGTCTCGGCGACGATGCTGCCGCCAGAGTTGATCGGCATCGGGACGAATTATTCGGTATCGAGCCAACGCTCGCACGAGAGGCTCGCATTCGATACGCGTGGGTGCGTGAGGTGCTGGCCGATGTGCAACAGAAAGTACCTCCCTTTTATTCATGGCGAACGCGGTTGACTGAGTTTCTGAACCAACCGATTCCCGGAACCGTCGGCCTGTTCGTCGTCATGGCCATCGTCTTCCAGGCCGTGTTTGCATGGGCGACGCCGCTTATGGATTATATTGATCGATCCACTGCCGTACTCGGCGGGTTCGTGGGCAACCAACTCGGGGATGGTGCGTTTTCGAGTCTGATTGCGGACGGCGTAATTGCTGGTGTCGGCAGCGTGATTATATTCCTGCCGCAGATCATCATCTTGTTTCTTTTTATTATCTTGCTTGAGGATTCAGGCTATCTCGCACGCGCTGCATACTTGCTCGATCGTGCCATGCGCTCGGTCGGTTTGTCGGGTCAGTCGATAATCCCGATGATTTCGAGTTTCGCCTGTGCTGTACCGGGCATCATGGCTACGCGGGTCATCCCGAATCGTCGCGACCGCATCGCAACGATCATGGCGGCGCCATTCATGACCTGCTCGGCTCGCTTGCCGGTTTATGCCTTGCTTATCGCCGCATTCGTTCCCGCGCGCAATGTCGGGATGCTAAATCTTCAGGGACTTATTCTGTTCGGCCTGTATATGTTCGGCATCATTGCCGGTGTGTTGACGGCACTCCTGATGAGAAAGACGGCGCTGCGCGGGCCCAAGCCGTCGTTCGCATTGATGTTGCCGGCGTTCCGGCGGCCCAATGTGCGCACGGTGCTGATTCAGTTACTCGGGCGAGCTCGCGTGTTCCTGCGCCGTGCCGGTACCGTGATTTTCGCCGTCGCCGTGGTTGTCTGGGCGCTTGCCTACTACCCGCGATCAATGGACATCGATCCGACGCACACAGCGAATGAAGCCGCCGCCGCACAACTTGAACAGAGTTGGCTGGGTCGCGCCGGTCACGTGATCGAACCTGTGTTTAAGCCTCTCGGCTGGGACTGGCGCGTGTCGTCAGCCGTCATCGCGGGCTTCCCGGCACGCGAAGTCGTCATCGCCGTGCTGGGTATCGTGTACGCCGTGGGTGACGATGCGGATGAGGCGACGTTGTCGCAGCGACTGCAATCTGCGACCTGGCCGGATGGGAGTCCGGTATACACCTTACCCATGGTGATCGGCTTGCTGATCTTCTATGCCTGCTGCCTGCAGTGCGCGGCAACCCTGGCAGTCATCCGCAGGGAAACCAACAGCTGGCGCTGGCCTGTGTTCGCATGGGTCTACATGACGACGATCGGTTATGTCGGGGCGCTACTGGCCTATCAACTATTGTAGGAGCGCCGCTTGCGGCGCGATCGCGCTCCAAGGAGCGCTCCTACGAGATTTGCGGCCGATGCTCAATTCGAGCTGTCTGCGAAGGCACGGGTTTTCTTGCGCCGATTCTCAAAAGTGACAGGCTCGAATTTGTCCAGCCATGATCGAAACGCTTTGGATGGAATAGGTTTGCTCAGAAAGTAGCCTTGCGCCTGCTCGCATCCGATTGAACTAATGAGCCGCATTGTTTCGATGTCCTCAACGCCTTCTGCAACTACCTTCAGTTTCAGGCTATGCGCGAGGTTCACGGTGGTCTTCACGATTATGTCATTGTGCTCGTCCTCGGCTAATGACATTACGAATGATCGGTCGATCTTGAGTTCGTGCAAGGGAATATTGCGAATTTGTGCGAGCGACGAATGCCCGGTGCCGAAGTCGTCCATCGAAATCTGCACGCCGATATCGCGCAGGCATTCGAGAATTGCCACCGCGTGATTCAAATCCTCCATGATCGAGCTTTCGGTGACTTCCAACGTCAGGCGTTCGGCCGGCAATCCATGTTCCTTGAGTATCTGCATGACATAGTAGGGCAAGTACTCATCGAGCAGATCACGCGTTGATAGGTTCACCGAAACCTGCAGGACATGGCCCAATTCCTCCCAACGTCGACATTCGCGTACGGCCTTGGCGATAACATACTGGGTCAGCACAACGATCGTGCCCGACCGCTCGGCTGCCGGCACGAAATCGTCCGGCTGCAAGAACCCAAGTGCCGAGTGCTCCCATCGAACCAGGGCTTCAGCACCGCACACATTGCCATCCGGCAGCGACACTTTCGGCTGGTACCAGACCTGAATTTCGCCGCGGCGCAAGGCAGCAGGGAGATCATTGATGATTCGAAGACGGCGCTGGAATTTGTCTTCACGGCCCAACTGATAGACACGGACGCGATCATTGCTCGCTTCAGCGTCAGTGCGGGCGATTGCGGCCAGGCGCAGCAGATCAGCGGCAGTAGTTCCGTGCCGCGGAAATTCGGCAATACCGGTCTTCGTTTGCAGGATCATACGGACCTGTCCCAGCGTAACGCCGGAACCCAACAGACCCTCGATCTGGTCGACGTAGGACATTGCAGCGTCGGTATCCTGGCCCGGCAGCACGATGACGAATTCGTTGGTGCCCGTGTGGCCAAGGAACTCAAGCGCGTCCAGGCTGGTTGTCATGTGTCGTGCGGCTGTTCTGATCAGTTCATTGGTTACACTATGTCCGAGCGTCGACGATATTTCGCCCATGCGCACCAGACGTATTGACAAAACGGCGACCGTGGTCCGTTTACGCGTGGCCACATCGATCATCTTGGTCAGGATTTTTATCACGTTTGCCCGGTTCGGCAGGTCCGTCAGCGGGTCGTGAAGCGCATGGTGGGAGATACGTTGTTCGCGCTCGGCGATCGCCAATTGCATGGCGTTGAAACTTGACGCCAGCTCGCCGAATTCGTCGTCCGAGCGGACCTCAACATTCGTGTCGTAGTCGCCCGAGATCATACGCCTTGCCGCCGCGGCCAAGGTATTGAGCGGTTTGGCGATCGTCGTTGAAAACCAGGCACCGGCGATAGCAACAAACAGCAACAGCGAGGCGCTGAATGCGATCAGTCCGCGTCGAGCGCTGACGTAGGGTTGCATTGCTTCTCGTAAGGAACGTTGCAGCACAACGATTACGGTTTCGTCGCCACGAACAAAAGCTGTCTGGATTGTGAGCGACTGATCCGCGCCGTCATTTGCCATGAAGACGACGTCGTCCCTGGCATTCAGTTTGAGATTCAGCGGCGCCGCGTTACGACTCGAAACGATCGTGGTTGGTGGAATATCTGTGTGAACGATTGATGTATCGAGTCCGGTCAATTCACTGACGCGCGCCGCGAGGTCGGCATCGATTCGAAACCCCAGCACGACCCAACCAATCATTGCAGGAGCGCGTATCGGCACCGAGAAGACGTGGTACGCGGTATCGGCAACAAAGGCGGTCGACTCGCGAGGTTGCAAGTTCGAATCACTAATTAGGCGCGCCGGGTCCGCGATTCTCGCGGCGCCAAACTCGACGGTGCTAACGATCGGCGTTCCATCGAGGTCGAGAATTGCGGTCAGATCTGCGCCAACGCGCCTGCCGTGGTTCTGAAGTACAGAGCGAATAGTTGCGGCATCGCCTGTTGCGACGGCTTCCTTCAGACCGTAGTCGGAAGCGAGAACACCAACACTTGTGCGTAGTTGTTCGGCGCGAGCGGCTAGAAATTCATTGACGATAACCGCGCCGGTGTTAAGAGATTCGCGGGCCCGCATCTGGATGTCCTGCTCGACGGTACGCATCACTGCATACAGAGTCACGACTTGCGCGACGCAGAGCGGAACAATCATTAGCAGCAGCAGCTTGGTGCGAAAACTGGCGCGAATCTTCATCGTCGATGACCGTAATTGCGAACCTTGGTGGGGCCAGCTTTCTGGCGTGCATAGTCGTCAAAAATCAAAGCCTTATGGATATTAGGCAGATTTAGTCAAATGGAGTGTGCGGCAGTTCACGGTTAGCTGGTGCAAGACAGTCATAGACTTATGCCTGACCCGAACACTGGTGCCTCGAGCGAATGATAGGACGTCAAATTGACAGAATGACAAGGACAATAACGGCCTTGCTATTGTCGGTAGTGAGCTGTGCTGTCGTACACGCCGAAACGATTGATGTCATCGTTGTCGATGCCGATGGCGTGCCGGTACCTGAAGTCGCGGTTTTCATCGAACAAGACGGCGTCAGCGCACAACGTGCTGCACCAGCATCGGCGATCATGGATCAACGCGACCAGCAATTTGTTCCGCATGTGCTGGTCGTGCAAATGGGTGCATCCGTTCTGTTTCCGAACAACGACACTATTGGTCACCATGTGTACTCATTCTCGAAACCGAATGATTTCGTCTTGCCGTTGTACACGGGAGATCCGCATGATCCGGTGACATTCAATCATGACGGTGTCGTCATGCTGGGCTGCAACATCCACGATCATATGCTCGGCTACATCGTAGTCGTTGACACCGAAATTTTCGGGCTCACTGACGCGTCGGGCCGTGTCTCTCTTCGCGTTGCTGACTCGGCGCGTAGTTATGTCGTCAACATCTGGAGTCCGCGCATTCGTGACGGCGAGCAGGAACGACGCAAGGTAGTCGACAATGCGTCGTCAACAAAATCGGAGCTGACCTTTGCCTTACAGAAAAAACTCCGTGCGCCCCATCAACAAAAGACGAAGGCCGTGCAATGGTCAGAATACTAGTTGTCTTGGCGTCAATTGCGTTTGCCCTTGTCCCTATGAGCCGCGTGGTCGATGCGACGGAAATCGCCGATGGTCATAATGTGATAATCAATCTCGACATTGCTTATGTTGATGTATCGGGATATCCGTCCTGGACGACAGGGTCCGTCGGCAAACTACGGCATGGCGACGACGGTCTTGTCATGAATCGCATGTTCATCGATTACAGCGGAAGATTGACCGATACCCTGAATGCACATGTCGTGCTCGAGGCCTACGACGATGATCTAGGCGATGCAATCGATTTCACACAGGCCTATGTCGAATGGCGGCCCGTGCCGAAATCGGCAACCAGATACCGGCTCAAGATCGGCGCTTTCTATCCGAAAATTTCTCTTGAAAACGTCGATCCGGCGTGGAGCAGTCCGTACACGCAGAATTTTTCCGCGATCAATACCTGGATCGCTGAAGAAATTCGTACGTTTGGGGCAGAACTTTCGATGAGCCGCCGGCCAGTGTCGCTGGGGGGCGCGCATGCGTTCACGGTGGATGTCGCGACGTTTTGGGGCAACGACCCGGCGGGCTCGCTGTTGGCCTGGAAAGGATGGTCCGTGCACGATCGGCAGACGCGTTTCGGTGACAAGTTGCCTTTGCCACCTTTGCCGCAAATTCAGCCCGGCATGATGTTCGAAGATCAGGACCCCTATGTTGAGCCGTTCGTGGAGATCGACAATCGGGCTGGCTACTACGTCACGGCCGATTGGCGTTACAGCAAGCAATTCCTGCTGCGAGTCGGTCATTACGACAATCGCGCAGATCCTGAAAAAGAGGCCGGTGGCCAGTACGCATGGGCAACGAAATTCGAACATCTCGGTCTACAGGTAACGCTTCCCGGTGAGATTGGGCTCATCGCGCAATGGATGTTCGGGTCAAGCGTAATGGGCTACGAAGTGAATGGCGTCCATGCCGTGGATACCGAGTTCGACAGCCAGTTTGCGCTACTGACTCGCTCTTTTGACAAACATCGCCTCTCGGTCCGCTACGATCACTTCGAGGTGACGCAGAACGATCAGACCCCGGAAGACAACAATCCGGAGGCCGGCCATGCCTGGACGTTGGGCTATCAGTTTGGCCTGTCCAAAAAAGTGAGTCTTGCAGCGGAATGGTTAAGCATCAAGACGCATCGTTGCGCCAACGTATACTATGGCCTCCCGCAAACCGTCACTGAGACGCAACTACAGTTGCTGATTAAACTGAGACTGTAATGCGGTCGTAAAATAGTTGTCCGGTAAACGCCAGTGAGGGGGGGGTCGATGGATCAGGCGAACAACGAGTACGTAGTTGGGCAGGACAATTCTCGTGTCCTGGGGCTGGATATTCACATGCCGGTATTCGTGATCTCCGCCGTGCTCGTGGTTGCATTCGTCATTGGCACATTGATTTTCATTGATTCTGCCGGATCTGCGTTTTCAGACTTGCGGGTCTGGATCACAACGAAGTTTGACTGGACGTTCATGATTTCGATGAACATATTCGTACTGTTCAGTCTTTTCATCGCAGCGAGCAAACTGGGGCGGATTCGTCTGGGCGGACCGAATGCGATACCCCATTACAGTTATCCGGAATGGCTCGCGATGTTGTTCGCAGCAGGCGTCGGTATCGGACTCATGTTCTTCGGTGTGCTCGAGCCGGTGACACATACTTTGAATCCGCCGTTGGGCATTGATCCCGCCGACATCGAGCAAGCGTCGGCGGCGGGAATGTCGGCTGCAATTCTCCACTGGGGCTTACATGCCTGGGCTGTCTACGCGGTCGTCGGGCTCGCGCTGGCGTTTTTCTGTTTCAATCGTGGCCTGCCACTGACAATGCGATCGGCGTTCTATCCACTGCTCGGCAAAGCGGTTTGGGGACCGTTCGGACACATCATCGACATAACGGCCGTTCTAGCGACAATTTTCGGTCTCGCGACCTCACTGGGCCTGGGTGCGGAACAAATTGCAGGCGGCCTCAGCTACCTGTTCGATATCGACCCGTCCGCGACGACCAAGATTGTTCTTATCGCCGTGATTATCGGTATCGCACTTGTGTCCGTCATCGCTGGGCTGGACAAGGGAATCAAGCGTCTTAGCGAGATCAACATGGGATTGGCGGGTTCGCTATTGCTGTTCGTCATCATCGCAGGTCCGACGGTCGTCATTGCCAAGACATTGGTCAGTTCATTCGTAGACTACGGCAAGTACCTGCTGCCAATGAGTAACTGGATCGGTCGTGAAGACACTGCGTTCTATCATGACTGGTCTACGTTTTACTGGGCCTGGTGGGTGGCGTGGTCCCCTTTCGTCGGCATGTTCATCGCACGCGTCAGCTACGGCCGCACAGTACGGGAATTCGTTACCTGGGTGCTGCTAATACCCACGGTGATCGGAGTGATCTGGATGTCGACGTTTGGTGGCACGGCGTTGCATCAGTTGCTGACCGATGGCTATCGCGGCGTGGCCGATTCCGTGCCCGAGCTTGCCATGTTCAAGATGCTCGAAGGACTGCCGTTCACCGAAGTCGTTTCGGCCGTTGCACTGGTGCTGATTGCCATCTTCTTTGTGACATCCGCTGACTCGGGAGCACTCGTCGTCGATACGATTACGGCGGGTGGGAAAATGGATGCGCCCGTACAACAACGCGTGTTCTGGTGTGTGCTCGTAGGTCTTGTTGCAATGGTGCTGCTTCTGGGCGGCGGAATCGAGTCCCTTCAGGCACTGGTAATCTCGGTCGGGCTGCCGTTTTGTATTGTGCTGCTGTTCATGTGCGTCAGTCTCTACAAGGGGCTGCGCGAGGAAATTAGTTAGTCGCGAAAATCGGGTGCGCGCTTTTCAACCAGCCGTAGCAACGCCGGCCATTCGTATTTTCCGTGCGGGAACTGGTCGTACTGGCCCGCGGCCGCTTCGCAGACGTCAGTGGGCAACAACCGGTATTCCAGTCCACTCGCCAGCACCTGCATTTGCACTTTGCAGGCTCGCTCCAGGTAGTACATCAACATGAACGCCTCGCCGACGGTCGCGCCGCAAGTAAGCAGGCCATGATTACGTAGAATCATGACTCGCTTGTCACCGAGGTCTGCGGCCAGGCGTTCTCTTTCCGCGACATCTGTCGATAGACCCTCGTAGTCGTGGTAAGCCACTTCATTATGAAACGGCATCCCGTCCTGGATCATCGTCAGCAGCCCGTCTTTTAATGCTGACACCGCAAGGCCAGCCTCGGCGTGGCTGTGCATCACGCAGTGCAAGTCGGGTCGTGCGGCATGTATCGCGCTATGAATAACAAAACCGGTGACGTTGATGTCGTCGTCACTGGTTGCGGAACCGGGATCGACGACGGCACCATCCAGGTCAATAGTGACGAGATTCGACGCGGTGATTTCGTCGTGGCGCAGGCCCAGTCGATTGATCAGGAAGTGTTCGCTGTCGGGCACCTTTGCCGTGATGTGATTCCAGATAATATCCGAATGACCGAACATGTCCGCAAGCCGGTAGCACGCAGCAAGATCGACGCGCATCTGCCATTCGGCATCGGAGTAGCCGCTCACAGGAGAAATATCATGCATTGTTGTGGGTACCTCGTTTCTATCGTAACGTAAATTTCGATTGACGCTTAATGCCTCGCTAGCCAGAATCCGTCCTCAGGCCAAATCGGTGGTCAGGAATAACGAGGAAACCGCATCATGGCGCGACGATCCGGTGGCAGAAAGGCACGCAAGGCGCTCAGAAGCGCACCGCTCGCGGAAGACGTTAAGCCCGTGCATCCGGGTGAACTCGGCGGCCAGTACCGGCCATTGAGCGATTCGGGCATCGCGGCCATTGACGACAACATATACAAGATCCTCGAAGAGGTCGGATTCAACGACGCGACGCCGCATTGCATCGAGACCTGCACGTCCGTCGGCGCGATTATGGGTGATGACGGTCGACTGCGCATGCCTCGAGCGGTCGTTGAGAAAGCGTTGAGCCAGGCCGAGCGAAACCTGGTCCTCTACGGTCAGGATCCGAAGCACGATTTGCAAATCAGTGGCAGCCGCGTGCATTTTTCGACCGCAGGTGCGGCGGTCATGATCGCCGACCCGATAAATAACCTCTACCGTGACTCCGAAGCGCAGGACTTGTACGACATGGCACGCATTGTTGATACCTGCGAACACATTCACATGTTTCAACGGATGTGTGTACTGCGCGATGTAAGCGACAACTACGAGATGGATCTGAACACGACCTATTGTTCGGTGACCGGGACAAGCAAACACGTCGGCGCAAGCTGGGCGCATTACACGCACCTCGAAAAGACCCTGGAAATGCTGCACATCATTGCGGGCGGGGAAGACCAGTGGCGTGCGCGACCGTTCGTCAGTCAATCGAACTGTTTCGTCGTGCCGCCGATGAAATTTGCGCAGGATGCCCTTGATTGCGTGCGCGTTTCAGTCGAGGGTGGCATGCCCGTGTTGCTGCTGTCGGCCGGGCAAGCCGGTGCAACGACGCCCGCCTGCCTTGCCGGTGCGGTGTCGCAGGCCTGGGCCGAAGTTCTCGGTGGCCTTGTGTATGTCAATGCAATTCAGCCCGGCGCGCCGGCAATTCTGGGCGCGTGGCCATTCGTATCTGATCTTCGTACCGGCGCGATGAGCGGCGGATCCCCGGAGCAGGGACTGTTGTCCGCTGCGTGTGCCCAGATGGGATTGCATTTCGACTTGCCGTTTGGCACCGCCTGCGGCATGTCCGATTCCAAGTTCCCGGACTACCAGGGTGGTGCCGAGCGAGCGTATACGGTGCTGCCGCCGGCACTGTCCGGCGCAAATATCATTTATGAAGCCGCGGGGATGTATGCGAGTCTGCTCGGTGCCTGTCCCGAGAGTTTGTTGCTCGACAACGACGTGCTGGGTGCGGTGTTGCGTATTACGCGCGGCATAGAGGTCAACGAAAAAACCTTGAGTTTCGAAAACGTCCGTGATATTTGCCTGGGTGGAGTAGGGCATTACCTTGGATCGGATCAGACGCTGGCCGTGATGCAGAGTGAGTACATCTACCCGGATTTCAGCGATCGCAACAGTCCGAATGTCTGGGCGGAAAGCGGCAAACCGGTGTTAATCGAAAAGGCGGTGGCCAGGCGTGACGAAATCCTGGCAAGCCACTTCCCGAAACATATTTCGGATGAGACAGACCAGAAAATACGCGAACGATTTCCGATCGCATTAACCCCCGAAGCGACAGGACGCGGCTAATATGTCCGATAACGA
>SMVA01230977.1_pt1 | contig 17397 bp, 19 predicted proteins | sample 2456451 | NCBI WGS metagenome assembly SMVA01 (sample SAMN11095933, study PRJNA526329) | marine sediment metagenome | biome: Marine sediment; feature: Surficial sediment; material: Deep marine sediment; isolation source: Hadal surficial sediment | place: Pacific Ocean | collected 2014-05 | depth...
ACACATGGAGCATAACTATCCAAACATGAGATATTATGGCGGCTGTGATGGAACCCGAGGTCCGGTTCTAATCACCAGACATTCAGGGGGAAGCTACGGCTCCTATGCTGTTCAGTATGGACATGTCGTGTCTAATCTAAAAGAAAACGATTTAATATTTGCCGGAGACGTGATTGGTATGGTTATAAATTATATTCCATGTTGTGATACCCCGGAGGGGTGTCCCCATTTGCATTTTGCAATATGGGATTCACCTACTGAACATCCGACCTCAGGGATGGGTTATGGAAAACCGCGCAGCTTTGTAAATCCCGTTTGGTTTTTTGAGAAATTTATGCACTGCTGGTACTGCCGAGTGAAGAGGGACATCCTATATTCCGCTTACCAAGTAAAAAATAAATAGTGACAGATGTACTAGCTCAGTAATTCGGTACCTTTTTGAAGATTATTAATAGGTGTTTCATAGTTCAAACCTGCTGTTTCTTTGTTATCCAATCTTCAACGAATCTTAAAAACAGGTAATCATAGGGAATTAGTTTCATACATAAATTGATAGCCATATCTCTTAATTCTTCATTAAACCCATCATCAAGGTTTTCAACGGCGCGTGTAAGCATCGGAATCAGATTTAATCTAATATATTGTCTATCATCAGTGTCAAAATCTTTTGTAACAAGCATTCTATCCAAAATATTTATTGCTCTTTGATCACTACTGAAATTTTGAACATCATCATTTCCGTTACTCATGATTTATATCCTCCAACACTTATCAATAATTCTTATTATTTTAACATATTGCCTATTTATTCACTTATTTATAGTGTAAAAAGATAGTTGTTTAGAAAACTTCCTAACGTTTTAATCTCTTAATTGCTTTTAATAATCTAATCTAGTTGCATTCTTAGGGGTTTTTAAAAGATAAAATGTTTCCTGCAAAGATTCGTATTCTTCAAGGGAAATTATTATAAAATCTCCTTTGCCTCTTGTTCGTGTAATTCTAACAGGAGAGTGATTTTCAATAATCTCGTCTAATGTTTTCGCAAGATTTTGACTAGCTTCTGAATATGTTAAAGTTTTCATTGCATAAGATATTTTGATTTAGATTATATATCTTTGAGCAATTTCTCAAGTAATGCAAATTAGGCACTTATCTCTACTTAGTCAGAAGATTTACTATAACGCTCAACATACCTCTTTTTCCTCTTTGCCCCTTCTTTTTCCATAATAGGCTGAATCAATTTTTTTAGAGAAGGCAGCAGAAAACCTATTTTAGCTAAAACCCCAGTATGGATTGGTTTAATTCTTTCCATTTTCCCGTCTATTGCAGATTTAACTATAAGCTCTGCAATTTCTTTGGGAGTAGAAACGGGGGGAGAAAAAACAAGATCGTGAACCTTATCTAAATTATCTAAAATAAAAGGAGTTTCCACTGGCCCCGGACATATGAGACAAACCCTAACATTTGTGTTTTCAAGCTCTTCAGAAAGTGCATAGCTAAAACCCCGGAGCGCAAACTTCGTACATGAATAAACGGCTTCCGATGGGACTGGGACAATTCCAAGAATTGACGCTACGTTTATTATTCTCCCTGAGCCTGATTTTTTTATGTGTGGCAGCGCAAGTTTGGTAAGGCGAATAGGCGCTTTTAGGTTTACCTCTATTATCTGTTCAAGATCTTTTAGCGGTACATCTTCAAAATTGCCGTGACTCGTATATCCGGCATTATTAACCAGTACATCAATTGACCCTAATTTATTTACTACTTCTTTAATTAACTTTTTGCAGTCCGTAGCTTTTGAAACGTCTGTTTGAACCTTTAAAACTTTTACACCATATGCTAAAAGCTTTTTTTCCAGTTCATCCAGCTTATCTAAACTTCTTGCGGCAATTGCAACGTTTGCCCCCTGCTCTGCAAACATACAAGAAGCTTCCCACCCAATTCCCGATGAAGCGCCGGTTAAAATTACATTTTTGTCTTCAAGAGATATTTTCATTTTTTTTAATTATAAATTATTATATTATACTAATTCAAATTAATTACATTCAATTTATTTAAAGGCTTGCTATAATTAAAAAAAATAACCAAAAAAATGAAATGAGCAAAAATACATTTTATAGTTTGCTCTTCTCTGTTTTTAATCTTAGGATTATATAAACTTTACAAATTTATATTATAAAGCAAGTGTGATTATCTAGTTTCTATGAATTCACCAATTACATATTCATTTGACTCTGAATCAACCAACAATTCATCTGCTGAGATTGATACTATTTTGGAGCAGTTCACAAAAAAAGAACATAAATACAACGTGGTACTTCTAGATGACGATGATCATACATACGATTATGTTATTGAAATGCTGATGCATGTCTTTGGACATAGTATAGAAGAGTCATACATCATGGCATGTGAGGTAGACTTCAGGGAAAGAGTAATCGTTTTTACGACTTCAAAAGAAAAAGCAGCGATGAAAAAAGACGAAATACTAAATTTTGGCCCCGATCACAGGCTTGCAAGAAGTAAAGGTTCTATGAATGCTATAATAGAACCAGCGGGTAAAAAGTAATTCGTATTTTACTTAATCACTACAATAAAATATTATAATATAGAAAAGTAAGTTGAGCTCTATTTATATTTAAAGGGGAAATTTCATGGAAATTCTTGGGGAGAATATATATATTCAAATTGCCAAAGGGATCATTTTTGGTCTGCTGCTTGGACTTATACCTTTTTTTATAGCAAAAAAAAGGGGGCATACTGAAATTGGAATATGGGCCATAATTCTTTGTTGCCTTGCAAGTTCTATTTTAAACCCTGTAACAGCAATTCCTATAGCCGCTATCTTCACTATGGTTGCATCTTTAAAAGAACATGAAAAAATAAAAGATTAAATCCATCCATTTTTGCCTAATACTTAGGCAATCTTTACTACAGAAATACTGTTTTTAATAAAATACTGGAAATTTCGTGGCATATTTCTTGCATATCACAATGACAATCTTGACTAAGTATATTAAAGCCCTCTTTATTGCGGGTGACAAGTCTCCTTCTTAGCTTCCTCCCCCTTAGCTAAGAAGGAGTTCATAGTTTTTTGATGATACAGGTAAAATTAAGTTTGGTTCCAACACAATATCAAAAACTCCGACTCTATAAGTACCGTTTGTATTTTTTATCTCTTGCTAATCAATGATAAGTTAGCTTTTAATGATAACTATCATTCTTTTGATGAGGATCAGCCTTAAAAAACAGCTGTGTAAACAGATGGGGAAATCTTTCCCCTAAAAAGTACTGCTTTCACACATAAAAAGGCCCCAGAATATATCTTCTGTGGACTCAAATTTAAGCAATTGTTCATTCGATAGTGCAAGATACCCGTCCTGATCTCCACTCGTTTCGGTAACAAACGCATCCTCTTTCAAAAATGGCTGTCCCGTTAGACATATCTATATTTTATATTAAATTTATAAGAATTATCTAATTTGTTATTATCTTCCATATTTTCCAACTAACTGCCCTTTTGCAAGAATATGTCCCTTCATTGCATTTTCTAATTTCTCTTTATTTACGCCTGGTACAAGGTTAAGCATCGAATCCAAAGCATATATTTTATAATAATATCTGTGGGTTCCCTGCGGAGGACAGGGTCCGTTGTACCCTATCTTTCCAAAATCATTCCTGCCCTGTAAAGCGCCGTTTTCCAGTTGCCGGTCTCTTGTAACATTTTCATCAAGTTTATTAGACGTAGTTGGCATATTATAGATAATCCAATGTACCCATGTTCCGACAGGAGCGTCGGGATCATCAGTAATAATGGCTATGCTCTTAGTGCCATTTGGCAGATTACTCCATAAAAGCGGCGGTGAAATGTCCATTCCATCGCAAGTAAAATTGGAAGGAATATTTTCATTTTCACCAAAAGCAGAGCTTTCTAAACTTATCACACCCTTACTTCGGGAATCATTTCCTGAATTGTTGTTACATCCTATTAAAAATATAAATATGGAAATTGAGCATAATAAATATCTAGCTATTTTCATATTCACCTTCCTTTTCTATATAATATACATACGCTCAAATATTTTCCTATAAAGATTCATATGATTAGAAAATAGCCTCATCTCATTTTTCATTCAATAATGACGGCAAGTTAGATAATTTCTTTATTTTGCAAATATTTTTAATCACATTTTCTTGTAAACTAGATTATAATTTAAATAAAAAATATATATTTGCCCTATTGAAATTGAAAAAATAATAATTAAATAAACATTTAGACATAAATGATTCGAAATAGGCTAAAACTAATCTAAATATATATGATATAATAGTATAGCGAGGTAAATATATGTCAGACATAAAGATAGACGATAGTAATAAACTACAAATCCCACTTCTTCCATTAAGAGATGTGGTTGTTTTTCCATATATGATAGCACCTTTATATATAGGGAGAGATAAGTCTATAAAAGCTGTTAATGCAGCAATGAAAAACAAAAAGGAAATTTTCCTTGTAACTCAGAAAGATCCTAAAAATGAAGACCCTAAGGAAAGCGATTTATTCACTATTGGCACAATAGCTACTGTTGCTCAAATGCTAAAACTGCCAGATGGCACTGTTAAGGTTCTGATTGAGGGCAAAAAAAGGGGAAAGCTATTAGATTTTATTCCAAAATCTGAATATTTTCTCGTTCATGCTCAGCCAATTGAAGAAGAAGAGGTTTCAGATATCGAAACAGAAGCGCTTACTAGGAATCTGTTATCAGCATTTGAAAGCTATGTAAAACACAACAAGAAAATTCCGGCAGAATCTTATAACAATGTTTCATCAATAAAAGAAGCAAACCGTCTATCTGATTCAATCTGCGCATATATTCAGTTAAAGCAGGATGATAAGCAGGAGCTGCTTGAGATAATAAATCCCAAAGAAAGGCTAGAGAAACTATTTGAAAAGTTAAGCGAAGATTTAGAAATTCTAAAAGTAGAAAAGCGCATCGAACAAAGAGTTAAGAAAAGAATGGAAAAAGCTCAAAAAGAGCATTATCTAAATGAGCAGATGAAAGCTATTCAGGACGAGCTTGGCGAAGGGGATGACATGAAATCAGAGGTTCAGGAATTTGAGGAGAAGTTAAAAGATAAAACACTCCCTGAAGACGTTGAAGAAAAAATCAAAAAAGAGCTAAAAAAATTAAAGCTTATGTCGCCAATGACCCCGGAAGCTAATGTTGAAAGGAGCTATATAGACTGGATTTTGTCACTTCCCTGGGGCGAAGAAAAAACTGAAGACAGGTTAGATCTAGACGATGCATCTAAAATTTTGGACGAAGACCATTATGGTTTAGATAAACCAAAAGAAAGGATTATAGAGTATCTTGCCGTTAGAAAACTTACTAATAAATTAAAAGGGCCCATACTTTGCTTTGTTGGACCACCTGGGGTCGGAAAAACATCACTGGCAAAATCTATTGCAAGGGCAATGGACAGGAAATTTGTAAGGATATCTCTTGGCGGTGTAAGAGACGAAGCTGAGATTCGCGGCCACAGAAGAACTTATATTGGAGCGCTGCCCGGAAAAATTATACAGGGCATGAAAAAGGCTGGAACCGTTAATCCGGTTTTTCTGCTAGATGAAATTGACAAACTTGGTTCTGATTTCAGAGGAGATCCTTCATCTGCATTATTGGAAGCTCTTGATCCTGAACAGAATAAAAATTTTAATGATCATTACATCGAAGTTGACTATGATCTTTCTAAAGTACTTTTCATCTGCACAGCAAATGTACTTCATTCAATCCCCTGGGCACTCCAGGATAGAATGGAGATAATTCGTTTACCGGGCTACACAGAAAATGAAAAAGTGAAGATATTAATGAATTTTTTACTTCCAAAACAGCTTGAGGCTCACGGTTTAAAAGACAAAAATGTAACTGTAACGGAAGGTTCTATACTCAAGGCTATAAGACTCTACACTAGGGAAGCAGGGGTAAGAACAATTGAAAGAGAACTTGCAACAATTTGCAGAAAAGCTGCAAAAGAGATTGTAAAAAATGGGGATGACATTCAAGTTAAAATTACCCCAAAAAATCTAAGCAAGTTTTTAGGAATTCCAAAATACAAGTATGGCGAGATTGAAGACACAGATATAATTGGTATGTCAACAGGACTTGCATGGTCTGAAATTGGTGGCGAAATACTTAATATCGAGGTTTCTATAGTTCCTGGTAAAGGAATTTTTAAGGTTACCGGAAAACTGGGTGATGTGATGCAGGAATCTGCTCAGGCGGCTATGAGCTACGTTAGATCAAGGACCCTGCAGCTTGGGCTTGAAAGAAATTTCTACCAGAAAGTCGATATTCATATCCACGTTCCAGAAGGAGCAATTCCCAAAGACGGGCCTTCGGCTGGTATTGCAATCACAACTGCAATTGTATCTGCACTGATTAAAAAGCCTGTTAAACGAGACGTGGCAATGACCGGTGAAATTACACTTAGGGGCAAGGTGCTTCCCATTGGTGGACTAAAAGAAAAAATATTAGCCGCACACAGAGCAAGGGTAAAAACAGTCCTTATCCCAAAAGATAATTTAAAAGATACTAAAGATATTCCGTCTAATATTCTAAAAGACGTTGAACTTAAGCTTGTAGATCATATGGACGAGGTCTTAAATGAAGCTATTATTTCTGATACTGAGATTCTTAATGAAAAAATAGATAGTTCACAATTAGATATAACAAAAACACAGACTCATAGAATCACCCATTCTTAATAGTAGTAGGAATCCTGTTTTTTAGCGGGATTCCTACTGTTTAACATTAGTTACCAATCCAGTATATTTATTTAGACTACTAGTATTTTCGGGAGGAAATATGGAATTCATATCTATCCCTATAGATAAACAAAAGAGAATTGCACTGGTTGCCCACGATAACAGAAAAGAAATTCTTATAGAGTGGGCAAAAAAGAATAAAAAAACACTTATAAAACACAAACTCTATGCTACCGGCACAACCGGAAAACTTATTCAAGACACCTTGGGATTAAAAATAACCAGATTCAACAGCGGCCTGCTGGGAGGAGATCAGCAGATTGGAGCCAAAATTTCAGAAGGTAAGTTGGATATATTAATATTCTTCTGGGACCCGCTTTCTCCGCTTCCACATGATCCTGATATAAAAGCGCTTCTAAGAATCGCGGTTCTTTGGAATATCCCAATGGCGTGCAACCGGGCAACGGCAGATTTTATGATGTCATCCAACTTAATTAACACTAAATATGACAGAATTGTTATTGATTATAAAAAATATAAGCAGAGATTTAAAAATGAATCTATTGATTAAAAAATGAAACAAAAATTATTTGATGCAATAGACCTGGCAAACAAAGGTGACTGGGACAAAGCTCACAAGACAGTTCAGGATATAGAACATGAATACGCATACTGGATACATGCAAATCTCCACAGAGATGAGGGAGATATTTCAAATTCTAAATACTGGTATGCAAGAGCAAAAAAAGATTATTCAGAAATGGATTTAAAAGGAGAAAGAGAGTTAATTAAAAAAGAGATAGAGGAAAATCTTTGAAAGATTACTATTTTAAAATTAGAATATTCTTATCTGCATTTTTGATGTTTTCTCTACAATTTCCCTTTTCTTTTCCCAGTGAATATTAAAAGCCTTGGTCATTACTTCAATTCCTACGTCTACTTTCGTTTATATTAAATATTAATTTTTTTTAATTAATTTTTAAACCAATCATCCGGATTAACTCGGATGGCAAGGACTTCTGCTGTTACGGTTTTAAGTTTGTTTGAAAACACATCACAGGATAGCCATACTTTTCTTCCTTCTTTTTGTAATATTGATGCCTCTAACCTGATAGCAGTACCTATAGGAGTGGGCTTTAAATAATCAATTTTTAACGACGCTGTTACGCACCATATAAGTGGCAATGAGTCCAATTCTCTACCTTCAATTTTGTACTCATTAGCTATAGCAGAACCCACCGCATGACAATCAATTACAGATGATATAACTCCTCCGTTTAAAACATCAACTGGTCCTGCCATATGATGTTTATGAGGTTCCCATACACATATTGATACATCACCTTTCCAATAGCTTTTTATTTGCAATCCGTGTTCATTATTCCCACATCCCCAGCATTTATTATGTTTCCAGTAATCCTGAAAAGGTTTTTCTGACATCAGTTGTATCTCCAGTTGAATATTTATTAAATTAAGTATTAGAAATCGTAACTATTAATCTTGCCTTTTACAACCTATTAGTCAGATCTCGGCAGCCAATTACTTATGTAAATATTTTGTACATAGCGCAAATTACAATCTATTACAAAGTTCTCTGCAAAACGGTGTTTGGACTTATAATATTATTAATTGACAATAAAAATAATATTTATTATAATAGCGAGCGAGCGCTCGGTTGTATTTATAAACTAACGCTTAAGGGGTTACATATGTTTTTATCAAATCTATCCGAAGATCAGAAGATGATTCATAAATTGATTTCAGATTTTTCTGAAAACGAAATTAAACCGGTTGCTTCTGAAAACGAAAGAAACTCCCGATTTCCTGCTGAACTAATCAAAAAACTTGGCGAGCTCGGATTTATGGGACATTTTGTGCCAACTGAATACGGAGGATGCGGTTTAGATTATCTTTCTTATATTATCGCCATAGAAGAAATATCAAAAGCCTGCGCATCCACGGGAATTATTGTCTCGGCACACAATTCGCTTACATGCAGCCCAATCATCGACTTTGGTACAGATGGACAAAAAGAGAAATACCTGCCAGACCTCTCTTGCGGCAAAAAACTTGGCTGTTTTGCTTTAAGCGAACCCGAAGCCGGCTCAGATGCTGCAAGCATAAAAACAACAGCAGTTAAGGAAGGAAAACATTATATAATTAATGGGTTAAAGTCCTGGATAACAAATGGTTCCGAAGCAGATATAGCAATAGTTTTTGTATCCACAGACAGAAAATTAAAAAGCCGGGGAATTACCGCTTTTATTGTTGACTTAGATTCTCCCGGGATCGAAATAGGAAAATCTGAACACAAACTAGGAATAAAAGCGTCCAGTACAACGCAGACAATTTTTGATAATTGTAAAATTCCTGCTGAAAATTTGTTGGGAAGTGAGGGTGAAGGTTTCAAAATAGCCATGAAAACACTGGATGGCGGGAGAATTGGCGTTGCCGCCCAGGCAGTCGGAATAGCAAGGGCAGCACTTGAAGCATCGGTAATATATGCTAAAGAAAGAAAAGCTTTTGGTGACAGTATTTCTAATTTTCAGGGAATACAGTTTATGATTGCAGATATGTCTACAAGAGTAGAAGCTGCAAGACTGCTTACATGGCAAGCCGCTTCCCTTTTAAACAAGGGACTTAAATATACAAAACAATCTGCTATGGCAAAGCTCTTTGCTGCCGAAACCGCTATGTGGGTAACAACAAAGGCAATTCAAATCCACGGTGGCAATGGATATACGACTGACTTCCCAGTTGAAAGGTATTTTAGAGATGCCAAGATAACAGAGATTTATGAAGGCACGTCAGAAATTCAAAGAATTGTTATTGCAAAACAAACACTCAGTGAATTCTGATTTTGTTACCGGGGATATATAAAAAATGCAAGACACTATTGAATCAAATATAAAAGATAAAGACCTTATTGATACAAGGCGCAGGGAAATTGTGAATGCTGCGGTTGAGCTATTTGTGAGAAAAGGTTTCCACCAGACCACTGTTCGTGAAATAGCAAGAGAGTTTGGGATGAGCATGGGCGCACTCTACGATTATATTAGAACAAAGGAAGATATACTTTTTTTAGTATGTGATCATATACACACCACTGTAAGCAACAAATTAAAAGAATCTGTGGTAAGTGAAAAAACGGGCATAGAAATCCTTAAAAATGCTATTTCTGACTATTTTATAATAATAAATGAAAATCAGGACTACATGCTTCTCCTCTATCAGGAAACCAAGTCCTTAAGCAAAGCTGCAAGAAAATATATTTTTGTGGCAGAAAATGAATTAACATCAATTTTTGAAGATATATTAAAGCAGTGCATAAAAGAAAAAACTGTTCGCATTAATCACAGAAAGACTAAACTTGTAGCAAATAACATTATGGTAATTGGTCAAATGTGGGCATTTAGACGCTGGGTTCTCCGTGATAATTATTCCATAAATTCATACATAAAAACACAGACAGAATTAATATTAAAAGGGATTATTTAACTATGAGTAAACCTAAAATTAGAAAAGTAGGGATAGCCGGGTCAGGAACCATGGGCTCAGGAATTGCACAGCTTGTTGCAGCTTCAGGGTACCGGGTAGTTCTAATTGATTTAAATGATGGACTTCTTAAAAAAGCGGTTTCCAGAATTGAAAAAAACCTCTTGAGACTGGTTGAAAAAGATAAAATTACAAAAAAAATTAAACAACAAATTGTATCAAGAATAATAACTTCTACAAATCTTGAGGAGCTTGGTGATTGTGATCTTGTTATTGAAGCAGTTTCAGAAAATATTAATATAAAAAAGCAGCTATTTGAAAAACTGGATACTATACTAAAAAAAGGCTGTATCATCGCATCCAATACATCTACACTGCCAATAATCCAACTTGCCATGATAACAAACCGACCCGAAAATGTAGTGGGAATCCACTTTTTTAACCCTGCCCCTGTTATGAAACTGGTTGAAATCATAAAGTCTCTTACAACAAGCGACCAAACTGTGCAAAAGGCAAAAGAATTTACTTTGAGTCTTGGAAAAGACCCCGTTATTACCAAAGACAGACCCGGGTTTATCGTAAATAGAATCCTGCTACCTATGTTGAATGAAGCAGTTTTTGCTCTGGAAGAGGGGATGGGAACAGCTCAGGACATCGATAAAGCCATGAAACTGGGCACTAATCATCCGATGGGGCCTCTTGAGCTAATTGATTTAATAGGCCTAGATGTAATTTTGGATATTTTAGACGTTCTGTTTGAAGAATTCAAAGATCCAAAATATAGGGCTTGCCCGCTGCTACGCCAGATGGTAAGAGCGGGTCACCTTGGAAGAAAGTCAGGCAGAGGGTTTCATGATTATTAAAGAATAAGGAGATATATTAATGTTTGAACATATTTTATATGAAGAGATCAAAGATAGGATTGGGCTCTTAAAAATAAACAGGGAAAAAGCTCTAAATGCTCTTAACCTGCAAACAGTAAGTGAATTAAACAAATTTATAAATGAACAGCTACCCGGTGAAAACTTAAGAGTATTGATAATTACAGGGTCGGGTTCTAAAGCCTTTGTTGCCGGGGCTGACATTAAACAGATGAAGGAAATGAGCAAAGAAGAGTTTCATAATTATTGCAATGTTTCTCACGACAATTTCAACAAGATACAGAATCTAAAAATACCTGTAATTGCCGCTGTAAACGGTTACGCTCTCGGAGGCGGATGCGAGCTTGCACTTGCCTGTGATATAAGAATCGCATCAGATAATGTAAAAATTGGATTTCCAGAGACAAAGCTTGGACTATTTCCATGTTGGGGAGGTACTAAAAGATCTTCTATGCTAATGGGTATCGGCAAAGTAAAGGAGTTGATTTTTACAGGAGATATGATTAGCGCTGAAGAAGCTTTGAAAATCGGCCTGGTAGATAAAGTCGTAAAGCAGGACGAACTTATGGACGAAGTACTCAGCATGGCTGAAAAAATATCAAATAACGGCCCGCTTGCAATTGCATATGCAAAAGAAACAATTAATAAAGGCCAAGAAATGAATCACTCAGGTGCACTGGATTTGGAATTAAAAATGGGCGTTGAGTGTTTTGATTCTTTAGACAGGTTGGAAGGAATGACAGCGTATTTAGAAAAAAGAACTGCTGAATTTATAGGAAAATAAGACAATGGAAAAAATTGTAATAAGCAAACCTTTGAGAACTGCAATCGGCACATTTGGCGGCACACTAAAAGATACGAGCGCAGTTGATTTAGGAACAACCGTGGTAAAAGAAATAATAAAGAGCTCGAAGTTAGACCCAAAAGAAGTTGATGACTGCATTATGGGTAATATTCTTGGCGCAGGACTTGGCCAGAACCCGTCCAGACAAATTGCTATTAATTCAGGCCTTGGAGTGGAAACGCCGGCAACGACACTGAACAGGTTATGCGGCTCTGGTTTACAGTCTGTTGTGTTTGCCGCTCAGGCAATAAAAGCCGGAGATGCAGACTGCATAGTAGCTGGTGGGATGGAAAATATGAGCCAGGCGCCCTTTTACTTAAAGAAAGCTAGATGGGGTTACAAAATGGGAATGCCCAAAGAAGAAATAGTAGACGGCATGGTTTATGATGGTCTCTGGGACGTTTTCGGTGATTATCATATGGGAATAACAGCCGAAAATCTTGCTGAACAGTACAAAATATCAAGACAGCAGCAGGATGAATTTGCCTATAATAGTCAGCTTAAAACAAAACATGCTCAGGAAAACGGAAAATTTGACGATCAAATAGTTCCGGTTTCTATTCCTAAAAGAAAGGGTGACTCAACGCAGTTTAAAACAGACGAACACCCAAGACCCGACGTGACAATTGATTCACTCAGCAAATTAAAACCAGTATTTAAAAAAGACGGTACTGTCACAGCAGGAAGTGCCTCAGGTATAAATGACGGGGCTGCTGCAATGATAGTTTGTTCAGAATCTAAAGCTAAAAATTTGGATTTAAAACCTCTTGCATTCATTCGGTCTTACGGACTTGCAGGTGTTGATCCTTCGGTTATGGGCATAGGGCCTGTGCCTGCGATTCAAAAAGCTCTTTCAAAAGCAGGTCTTTCAATTGATGATATTGATTTGATAGAACTAAACGAGGCATTTGCGGCACAGTCTCTTGCATGCCTGAGTGATCTTCCAATTGCTGCAGAAAAGTTAAATGTAAATGGTGGAGCTATTGCACTTGGTCATCCAATTGGAGCTTCAGGCACAGTCATACTTGTTAAACTCCTGCATGAAATGAAGCTTCGGAAAGAGGCTAAAATTGGACTGTGCTCACTATGTATTGGCGGCGGAATGGGAATTGCTATGATAGTCGAAAAGATTTAATAGAACTAAAATTATATAGCAAATATATCCAGAGATTTTATATTTTGGGGTTTATCTCTGACCCGCAGAACTTGCAGTATTTTGCATCCTCATCATGCCCTTCTGAGTTACAGTGCAGACAAACCTGAGTGGATATATTCTTTTTAAAAGCATTGGCAAACTCTACTGTTACAATCCCGGTAGGTATTGCAATAATGCTATATCCCATAATCATAATCACAGATGCTATTGCTTTTCCCAGATCAGTAGAGGGAGCTAAATCACCATAACCAACAGTAGTAATTGTAACAATTGCCCAGTAAATACTTTTAGGAATACTGGAAAATCCGTTTTGGTCGCCTTCAACCAGATACATCAAAGAGCCCAATAGAGTTACTAATATTAAAACTGTAAGGAGAAATATAAATATCTTTCTTCTGCTCGCCATAAGCGCCTCAGCCAAAAGAGCAGATTCCCCAACATAATTAGCAAGCTTTAATACCCTGAATATCCTTAGAATTCTCAACAAACGAACGACCATGAAATACTGAGAGCCAGCAATTAGCAGACTCAAATAAGTTGGAAGTATTGCAAGAAGATCAACAACTCCGAAAAAGCTGGTCGCATACTTTAATCTGTTTCCTATGGAATATAAGCGCAATACGTATTCTATAGTAAATACAATAGTAAAAAACCATTCAGCCAGATAAAGCTGCTCACCAAATTGTTGCCGAATTGATCTTACACTATCAAGCATCACCAAAATAACACTCAGCACGATGCTTGTAATTAGAACTATATCAAAAATCTTTCCAAAAGGAGTGTCGGCTTCAAAAATTATTTCATGAATTCTGAATCTTAGACTAGAAAATGAATTATTATCTGCCTTATTCGCCATCCTATAATATAAATGAAGATTTAAGATTAATGAAAATTAATTGATTAAATATTAATACCTTTTAGGTAATTCAGTATATGACTTTACAAACAATTAGCTATTAGAAAATACCGCCGATACCCATTCACCATCAACATATTTATTTATTAACTTAAAACCTGTTTGCTCATATCCCGATATTAATTCCTTTTCCCTGAAGTCCTGAAATCCTGACAAGATTACTTTACCATCTTTATTTAACCTGGATTTTATAGCTTCTCTCATACTCAGTAGTGGTTCCACATATACGTTTGCTAAAATTAAATCAAAACTGCCAGCGGTATCTTTAATCTCACAGCACCTTGTCGTAATATCTTCTTTTACACCGTTTATTTCTATATTCTTGTTCGATTCATCAATGGATATAGGATCAGTATCGAATGCCAGAACATTTTTTGCCCCAAGTTTTGCAGCCACTATTGACAGTATCCCGCTTCCGCAACCCACATCCAAAACACTGTCTACCCTGTCAGTTAAAATTATTTGCTCTGCGGCTTCAATACAAAGACAGGTAGATTCATGATGACCTGTTCCAAATGCCATAGAAGGGTTTATCTCTATAACAATTTGTTCATCTTCACTTTCATATTTTTCCCAGGGTGGTCTTATTACAATTTTATCTGTAACTTTTACGGCTTTAAGAATGTCCTTCCAGACCTGCCATTTAGACTCATCAATTTCTTCAATGTTGAATGACCCAATATGTATATCGCCATATTCAGACTCAAGAAAATTTACATAACTTTTTATTTTATAAATGATCTCATTTAAGTCTGTGAAATTCGGGAAATATGCGCATATTTCCGAGACGCTGTCGTCAATAAAATCCTCTGCTACGCTTATAGAACCTATCCCGGTTAGAAAATCAGAAATTAAATCCGAATTTTGCTTATCGAACTCAAAAGTAAGTTTGGAAAGTTTGAACATAAGCCAGATATTTAATACAAAAGAGAGCCTTGTGCAAATAAACTTATTTATAAAGCCTAATATTCAAAATTAGAAACTTGGGCAAAAAACTTTATCAGTTCTCAACGTCATATTTACGCTTATTCCCATTCACAGAATGTACCAGTGCCTGTATTACGCTAAATTGCTCATCTTTTTCGCCAACCAAAAAATCTATATCATATAAGTTGCCTTTATTGTCTGCAAAATCGGCACAGCTTACATAAAAATCTCCTTTTTTTACGATTCCTGTGTGCAGACTTTTAAAATCCAATTTAAGAAGCTTCCCGTCAATAGCATCATAAATAACATATTTTCCATCATAGGTATTGTCCGTTATATGACTTGTCATAGCTTCTTGTGACTCTACCCTTGGTTTACCCTGGATAGACGGATCATCACCTGCAAAAGCAATTAAGCTAAGTGAAATAAACATCATAGAAAATACTGATATAACTAACTTATTCATATAAAGCCTCCTGGAAAAATCATATTTTTTATATATAAACTAGCAACTTTAAAGTTTGATTGCAAAAAAAAATAAAAATAGGGGGAGCAAAATTTATTAAAGTAAACTGCTTGCTAAATCTGCAAGCTCTGACCTCTCACCTTTTTCAAGGTTAATATGGGCATAAAGGTTTTGTCCCTTCATTTTTTCTATTAAGTAGCTGAGACCATTGGACTGAGTATCTAGATAAGGGTGGTCAATCTGGAAAATATCGCCTGTAAAAACAATCTTTGTATTTTCCCCAGCACGCGTGATGATTGTTTTTACCTCATGCGGGGTAAGATTTTGTGCTTCATCGACTATGAAATATATCTTGACCAGACTCCTGCCTCTTATATAAGCAAGTGGAGCAATTACAAGTTTTTCCTCTTCTAAGTATTTTTTAATCTGTTTATATTTTTGCTCGGTTTCAGAGTACTGGTTCTGAATTACAGACAAATTGTCATACAAGGGCTGCATATATGGGAAAAGCTTAGATTCTATATCTCCGGGCAAATAGCCAATATCCCTGTTGCTAAGCGCAATAATCGGTCTTGCCATAAATATCTGCCGGTAATGTTTTCTTTTTTCAAGCGCAGCCGCTAAGGCAAGCAACGTTTTACCAGTACCTGCCTTTCCTGAAACTGAAACAAGGCTTATGTTATTGTCCATCAGTGCATCTAATGCAAACGTCTGTTCAGCGTTTCGAGGGGTTATTCCATAAGCGGTTACTTTATCTATTCGTTTTATTTTTTCTTCATACTTATCATATTTAGCAAGTACAGAAGATTTCTTATTCCTTAAAATGAAATATTCATTGGGCTGAATTTTCTTATAGTCTGGAAACTTATCTAATTCAAATTCATATGGCTTATCAAGAAATTTCTTAATTAAATCTTCCGGAAAGTTTTCAATAGTCCTATAGCCTTTTTGAAGAGTAGTTATATCCTTAACATGGTCAGTTTTATAATCCTCTGCTAACAGGCCAATAGATTTTGCCTTCATTCTAAGATTGACATCTTTTGTAACAAGGATTACTTCTCTTTGTGGGTTTTCCTTCGATATATGATATCCGATATTTAAAATATGGTGATCCGGCTTATTGATCGAAAAGTTAAGAACCAGGTCTTTATGAAACTCCTGATCCAGCCTTATTTTTAAATTCCCCAATCTCGGACCAATTTTTATACCGCCGTCGAGAAGCTTATCGGCGCTAAGAGTATCCAGAATTCTTACAAATTCCCTTGCATGGTAATTTAATATTTCACTACCCTTTTTAAACCTGTCGAGCTCTTCTAAAACGGTAACGGGTAGAATTACGTCATTTTGCTGAAATTGATACAGACATGTACTGTCATGAAGAATGACATTAGTATCCAGGACAAAAATCTTCTTTGGTTTGGGCATTTAATTTCAGATAACTATCTAATTAATATCTAAAATTTATTACAGTTTATCTGACTATTATAATTATCAACTCTAAATAGTTTTAATAAAAGGATATTGAAATTACTATAATAATCAAATAATAAGCATAAATTAGTATTTTATTGAGAATTTATGAAAATAATTGAAAATATTGAAACTTTTTTCTAAGAGAAACATCAAAAAAGAATAGGTACAAAACTATAAAAAAGAGGTTAAAAATGCATACCGGACAAAGAATTAAAATTATTAGATCAAAACATTCTCTTACTCAACAGGCTTTTTCAGATAGAATTGGAATTTCACCTAACTACCTGTCGGAACTGGAAACTGGCAAGGCAAAACCTTCGAAACCCGTACTATTAGCGCTAGAACATAGATATGGGGTAAGCTATGATTGGCTGCTAAATGGAAAAGGTCCTGAAAGTGTAGAACTTGAAAACAAGCTTAATACTGAAGAAAAAGAAATTTTAAGTATATTGAGAAAAAACAGAGAATTATAT